>Ga0326726_10000483_pt1 | contig 37216 bp, 36 predicted proteins | sample MHFenrmetagenome_2_FD_207603 | JGI IMG/M metagenome (GOLD analysis project Ga0326726, IMG submission 207603) | Lab enriched peat soil microbial communities from Michigan Hollow, Ithaca, NY, United States - MHF15MN | ecosystem: Environmental > Terrestrial > Soil > Wetlands > Peat | place: USA...
GACGAGAGTGACTTCGGCATCAGCTACGCGAAGGCCGACGAAATTCTGAATTGGCTGCTCCACGGCTATTCGGCCGACGAGCTGATAGCGCGCGGCTTCGACGGCGACGAGGTCGCGACGGTGAAGCGCCGAGTGGAGAGCACGCACTGGAAGCGCCGTCTGCCCACCGTGGCGATGATCAGCGGCACGGCGATCGGCGAATCGTATCTGCGGCCGGTAGACTACTGAGCGGCGAGCGGCGAGCGGCGTGAGGGGACCGGCGAGCGCCGTTCGCCGGTCCCCGTCCGCCGGTCCCCGTTCGCCGCTCCCCGTTCCCCGTTCCCCGTTCCCCGTTCGCGTTATGCTGCCCTCGCGTACGCGAGACTAACAGCCCTTCTCGCGCACCGCTTGAGCGCGCGATGCACCGTTCGCGCGTACAGGATGAAGTTCGTGCCGGCCCAGGGGAATCGGGCGAAGAACTCCGTCGGCAGGAGATCGCCCTTGAGCCGGTTGCACCGCGCACAGGCAAGCACGACGTTCCCGGGAACGTGTGCGCCACCGCGAGACAGCGGATGAACGTGGTCGAGCGTCGCGAAGTCGAACTCGAGCGCCGCCGCGCAATAGACGCAGCGTCGGCCGCAGTCGCGCATAGTGGCGCGCTTGATCGCTCGCTTCTGGTGCCCGGAGGGAATGGGCTTGGCCCGGCGGTTCGTGCGTGGCAGGCGTGGGAGGGAGACACGGTGAAAATGCCGACGTCGTGACAATGTCACCTCGCTAAAAAGGCGACACCCCGCCGCGGGAGATTCCCGTGGCGGGGTGTCGCGCCAATCAGAGCTGCGGCGGCTCGTGGAGACAAGGCCCTCTCGCCGCTCACGTGATCGCGGCGCTCGACATGGTGCTCGATGTCGGATGAGTGGGCTCATCAGCCTCCTGTGGGCACGCGACTGTCGTTTCGCGTGCGCCATACAGATGCATTCCTGTTCACGGACGCGCAAGTGCTTGGCCGCGCAACTCGCTACCCGATTCTCCCGGTTCCCGTAGGCGACCCCTCGCGCTGTAGCTCGCCGTGCGCGCCTTCCTCGAGCGGCAGCGTTTTGTCCCTCTCGCTCTCCGCGGTCTCGTCCGGCCGCACCGGATCGCGGAGCGCCGCGATGATGCGCGCCGCATAGGCGTCGAGCACCGTGCGGTCCGGCATCGTCGAGCCGTTGAACGGCAGCGGCACGTCGAAGCCGTCGCCGGCTCGGCGCGGAATCAGGTGCACGTGAAAGTGCGGCTCGTCCTGCCCCGCGTCCTCGCCGCTGCTCACGACGATGTTCAGATCTCGACATCCCGTCACGTGTGTGATCGCGCCGGCCAGCCGCATCGTGACGCGAAAGAGATGCAGCCCGAGCTCCTGCGGCACGTCGAGCAACGACTCGTGGTGCTCGCGCGGAACGATGAGAACGTGCCCGTGATTCACGGGCTGGATGTCCATGAAGGCGATGGCATCGGCGTCCTCGTGGCACATCGACACTTCGGCGGCGCCGTGGATCAAGTTGCAGAACGTGCAGTGGTCCGAGTCCCGAGTCATCGATCGCCTCCCGGCGCCTGACTTGTCGCATGGGCGGTGCCATGGTCAGCCGGCTTCAGCGGTACCGTATCGCGGCCGAAACTCCTCTGAATGAGGCTCTGGTCGGCGCAACTCGCTTTGCCGGTTCACGCGTGGCTTCCGCTCGGGCTCGCGGCGCTTGCGCCGCTGGTCCTCGTGGCGGTCATCGTTCCGGTATCGCGGCGGCGAGGTCGCGGCATCGCGACCGTGCTCGCGCTGCGAACGGTCGTCGTGCTGGCGATCGGCTTCGCGATGCTGGCGACCATCGCGAGCATCGCCGTCGTCCACACGGGCCTCGGCGAGCTGGCCAAGCGCCACACTCAGGAGGTCCGGACACTCGCTGACGTCGTCGAGCGGAACCCGCTCGGCCTGTCTGGCGGCGACGCACAGTTCCGGCTCACGCTCGTCCGCGCGAAGGATCCGAATTTTGGCTTCGTCGCCGCGGGCACGGACGGCTGCCGCTCGATCTGCCTGCTCGCGTTCGCCGAACGCGAGGTCGACGTGCGGGAGCTCAAGAGCAAGCTGATCGCGGCGTGGCCCGAGCGAGCCGACGCGCCGATCACCATCTCGGTCGGCGGACATCCCTACCTGCTCATCGCGATGCCGATCCAGGACATCTCCGGCAAACCGCGATCGAGCGTCGTCATCGGCGTGAAGGCGCAGAGCCTCGCCGACCAAGCGGCGCGGACGACCTGGCTGCTCCTCGCGATGTCCTACGCGCTGCTCGTGATCGTCGGTTGGACATCGTGGCAGCAGGTGAGCCATTCGCTCACGAAGCGCATCGAGGCGATCAACACGCAGCTGAGCCGCGGAATTGCCGACGAGTCTCACGAAAGCTTCGAGGTCGCTGGTCACGAGCTCCGGGTGCTGGCCGACAGCGTGTCGGCCTACATCAAGCGGACGCTCGAGGAAAAGAGCTCCAGCGACGAGCGCCACAAGAAGCTCGTCGAGCTGTCACCCGACGCCGTGCTCATGTGCGTCGACACACGCATTCGATCCGTCAACCCAGCCGCGATCGCGCTCGCGGGCGCGAAGGCCAAGACCGACCTCGTGATGTCACCGATCGACCAGTTCCTGACGTTCGATGAGGGTCGTCGCGAGTCGGACAAGGCCGGCGCGCTCCGGCCCGGCACGTTCAAGCGCCTCGACGGCACCGTGCGCCACGTCGAAGTCGCGGAGGTCACCGACAGCAGCAGCGGCGAGCTCGTTCGACAGTTCCTGGTTCGCGACATCACGCACCGGCGCGCGCGCGAGGCCGCTCTGGCGCATCGCGCCGAGCACGATTCACTCACCGGACTCGTGAACCGCGCGCGGTTCGAGGCCTCGCTCGGCGAGATGCTCGCGTCGACGCGCGCGCCGAAGAACCCGAACGACGAGCGGCATGTCGTCGCCGTCTACATCGATCTCGACGGGTTCAAGCCCGTGAACGACACGTACGGCCACGCCGCCGGCGACGCGGTGCTCGTCGCGGTCGCCGATCGGCTGCGCGAATCGACGCGAGCGACCGACGTCATCGCGCGCTTGGGCGGCGACGAGTTCGCCGTCCTGCTGGAGGTTCGCGATCTGGCCGAAGTGCGCATCGTCGCCACCCGCATGCTCGACGCGATCCGCAAGAAGATCGAGACCGAGGACGCGGTGGTGTCCGTGGGCGCGAGCCTCGGCATCGCCAGCACGCGCACACACGGGCGGTCGGGGGCGGGGTCTGACGAGCCCCCCATGTCCGCGGCGGAGCTACTCAAGGCGGCCGACGCGGCCATGTACGCCGCAAAGTCCACGGGCGGCGATGGTTACCGGGTGTCGGGGATCGAGGACCAATCGCCGCCGGGTCAAACCGACGTTAGTTTTCCGGCGTTGGTCTGACACCTCGGAGAACCATGGCGACAACGACGCGTGCCGAGCGGAAAAACACCGCCGGCCTCACCCGCGACCAACTGGTGGGCGCGTACCGTACGATGCTGTTGTCCCGTCGGCTGGACGACAAGGAGATCCAGCTCAAGGGACAGAACAAGATCTTCTTCCAGATCTCGGGCGCCGGGCACGAAGCGGTTCTCACGGCCGCGGGATTCGTTTTTCGGCCAACGTACGACTGGTTCTACACCTACTACCGCGACCGCGCGCTGTGTCTCATGCTCGGCATGACCGGCGAGGAGATGCTGCTGTCCGCGGTTGGCGCGGCGACCGATCCGAACTCCGGCGGCCGCCAGATGCCGAGTCACTGGGGCCACAAGAAGCTCAACATCGTCTCGAACTCGTCGCCCACCGGCACGCAGTTCCTCCAGGCGGTCGGGAGCGCCGAAGCGATTCTGCGCGCGAAGCAGCTCAAGATCACCGAGGGGTTCGAAAAGGACGAAGTGGTCCTCTGCACGACCGGCGACGGCACGACGAGCGAGGGCGAGTTCTGGGAGTCGCTCAACAACGCGGCGAATCTCAAGCTGCCCGTCGTCTATCTCGTCGAGGACAACGGCTACGCCATCTCCGTCCCCGTCGAGGTGAACACGGCGGGCGGCAGCATCTCGAAGCTCGTGCGGTCCTTCCCCGATCTGTATGTCGAAGAGGTCGACGGGTGCGATCTGATCGCCAGCTACCAGACCCTGCAGCGCGCCGTCGAATACGCCCGCAAGCGAAAGGGCCCGGCGCTCGTTCACGCGCACGTCATCCGTCCGTACTCGCATTCGCTGTCGGATCAGGAAAGCAAGTATCGAACGCCGGCCGAGCGCGAGGCGGAGGCGGCGCGCGACCCGATCACGCGGTATCCGCGCTGGCTCGTCGCCGAGGGGTACGCGACGGACGCCGAGCTGGCCAAGATGAAGGACGAGGTGGAGGCCGAGGTGCAGGCGGCGGCTGACGTTGCCCTCGCCGCGGAGCAGCCCGGTCCGGAGACGATCGAGAAGTTCGTCTACTCGCCGGACGTCGATCCGACGAGCGAGCAGTTCGACACCGAGGACGACCCGCAGTTCTCCGGCAACGAAACGACGATGGTGGACCTCCTGAACGCCTGCATGCGCGACGAGATGCGGCGCGATCAGAAGATTCTCATCTTCGGCGAGGACGTCGCCGACGCGTCGCGCGAGGCGGCGCTCGAGACCCTCAAAGGCAAGGGCGGCGTGTTCACCGTCACGCTCGGCCTGCAAAAGGAGTTCGGCGCCGCGCGCGTCTACAACTCGCCGCTCGCCGAAGCGACGATCATCGGCCGCGCGATCGGACTCGCCATCCGCGGGTTCAAGCCGGTGGTCGAGATCCAGTTCTTCGACTACATCTGGCCAGCGTACATGCAGCTCCGCAACGAGCTCGCGACGATGCGCTGGCGGTCGAACGGCGATTTCGCTGCGCCGGTCGTCGTCCGCACGACGTACGGCGGCTACATCCGCGGCGCGATCTACCACTCGCAGACGGGCGCGTCGCTGTTCACGCACTGCCCCGGCCTGCGCGTTGTCTGTCCCGCGACGGCACTCGACGCGAATGGCTTGCTGCGCACGGCGATTCGCTGCGACGATCCGGTGATCTTCCTCGAGCACAAGCACCTCTACCGCCAGACGTACAACAAGGCCGCCTACCCGGGCCCGAACTTCATGATCCCGTTCGGCAAGGCCAAGCTCGTGCGCGAGGGCACGGACGTGACGATCGTGACGTACGGCGCCACCGTGCAGCGCGCGTTCGCCGCGGCCAACCAGCTCGCCGAGACGGGGCTGTCGGCGGAAGTCATCGACCTGCGCACGCTCTCGCCGTGGGATCAGGACGCGGTCTATGCGTCGGTCAAGAAGACGAACCGCGTGATCGTTCTCTACGAGGATTCGATCTCGTGGGGCTACGGCGCCGAGATCGCCGCGCGCATCGCCGACGATTGCTTCCCGTGGCTCGACGCGCCGGTGAAGCGCGTCGCGTCCACGGACACGTTCGTCGGCTACGCGCCGCGTCTCGAGGACGCGATCTTGCCGCAGATCGACGACATCAAGAAGGCCTGCACGGAAATCGTGCGCTTTTAGTCATCCCGAGGGAGCGAAGCGACCGAAGGACCCTTCGCTTCCTCAGGATGACGAGGCGTACACCACTCGACCGCCAACGACCGTCATCTCCACTCGCGCCTCGGCAATCTCCTCGGCGGGAATGCGAGTGAGGTCGCGATCGATCACCACGAAATCCGCGAGCCGCCCGGCCGTGAGCGAACCGGTATCGGCCTCCTGAAACGCCGCGTACGCCGCGTCGCGCGTGTAGGCGCGTAGCGCCTCCTCGACGGTGATCCGCTGCTCCGGTATCCATCCGCCTGGATGCTTGCCATCGAGCGTCCGGCGCGTCACCGCGGCATAGATCCCCTCGAGCGGCGTTGGCGGCGCGACGAACCAGTCGCTGCCGAACGCCAATCGCGCGCCCGCGTCGAGCAGCGACCGGCACGCGTACGTGAGCTTCGCGCGCTCGGCCCCGATCAGCCGCTCTGCCCAGCGCCCGTCATCGATCGCGTGATACGGTTGCATGCTCGCGATCACGCCCAGCGTTCCGAAGCGCGGCACGTCGGCGGCGTGCAGATGCTGTGCGTGCTCGATCCGAAAGCGCCGGTCGCGCATTCCGTTCTCTCGAATCACGCGCTCATAGATGTCGAGCTGCGTCCGAATCGCTAGATCGCCGATCGCGTGGACCATGAGGTGCAGCCCGTTCGCGTCGGCTTGGGTCGTCCACGCATGCAGATCGGCGGGCGTGATGACGAGGAGGCCGCGGTCGCCTGGAGCGTCATCGTACGGATCGATCATCGCCGCCGTGTGTGAACCCAGCGAGCCGTCGACGAACCCCTTGAGCGCGCCGATCCTGAGCCACTCGTCGCCGCGGCCCGACGCGCGCACGCGATCCGCGAGGCGCTCCCACGTGTGAATGGGAACCGCCGCATAGATCCTCGTCCCCAACCGGTTCGCTGCATGCGCTCGCTCGAAGACGGCGAGATCCTCCCAGGTGCCCATGTGGTTGACCGACGTCACGCCGCGGCTGGCGACGAAGCGCATCGCCGCGTCGAGCGCGTCGTCGAGCTCGGCGTTGCCGGGCGGCGGCGCGACGCGCGCCACCAACTGCTCGGCGTTGTCCTTGAGGATCCCCGTCGGCTCGCCGGCCGCGTCGCGCACGATCGTTCCGCCGTCCACGTCGGCGGTGTCGCGCGTGATGTTGGCCGCGCGAAGCGCCGCGCCGTTCAGCAGCGACATGTGGCCGTCGAGGCGGTTCACCCACACGGGATGATCCGGCGTGTCGGCGTCGATCCACTCGCGACGCGGCAGCTCGCCGCCCCACCGCTCGTGGTCCCAGTCGCCATTTCGAATCCATGTGCCCGCCGGCCGCGAGCGCGCGAACTCGGCGATGCGGCGCGCGAACTCGCGCGGCGTCGACGCGTCCCGAAGCTGCACCGACGACAATCCGAGTCCGCCGAGCAGAAAGTGGATGTGCGCGTCGATGAATCCTGGGAGAACCAGCTTGCCCGCGGCGTCGATCACGCGCGCGGCCGAGCCGGCGCGCTTCATGACCTCCGCGCTCGAGCCGACGACCGCGAGACGGTCGCCGTTCGTCAGCAGCGCGTCGGCCCACCGTCGGCGGTCGTCGGCGGTCCAGATGCGCCCGTTGACGATCGCGATCGATTCGGGAGAGGCCGGCACGCGGGGGGCGGACATGATGGTCGGGTGGTAGGTTAGTCCCCTCCCCCCGGGACGGGAACGGGTCGTCACGGCGCGCGCGCGACCTGCCCCAGCCCCGCCGACAACCCCCGGTCCCGTCGCGAGCTTTCAGGTATGCCCGCCGCCTCCAGCGCCACGATGCGCCGACTCCGCGCCGGCACCCTCATCTTCGTCGCCTGGTACGCATTCTTCGCATCGCAGGCCGCGGTGTCGCACGCGCTGAGCCGAGCGCCGACGTCCACCTTAAGCGCGCTGTGGCGACTCGACGCCGTGCTCGCCCTGCTGTGGGCGCTCCTGACCGCGGCCATCGCGGTCTGGCACGAGCGTGTCCGGACGCGGGCCCGCGGCATGCTCGGCGTGATCGCGCTCCACCTTCCGCTGCTCGTCGCTGCCGCTCTCATCGACACCGTCGTGTCGCGCGTGGGCTCCGCGATGATCCTCGGCACGCAGCCGCGCGTATCGTTCTGGGCGTACCTCGTCTACTACTCGGACTTCGACATCGTCAGCTACGTCGCGGTCGTCGCCGCCGTCGAAGCACTGCTGGTGCGGCGCGTGCTCGCGGCTCGACAGATGCTCGCGAAGCGGCTCGAGAGCTCCCTCAATCGAGCCCGGCTCGACTACCTCGAGGCACAGCTCCAGCCGCATTTCCTGTTCAACTCGCTCGGCGCCGTGTCGGAGCTCGCGTACGACGCGCCGGCCACCGCGGGCCGCGTGCTCCGACAGCTGATCGCCATCTTTCGAACGGCGCTGGCCCGCAAGAGCGACGAGGTCACGCTCGGTGAAGAGATCGTCGGCATCGAGCCGTATCTCGACATCCAACGCATCCGCTTCGCCGACTGGCTCACGATCGATTACCACATCGACGACGCCGCCGTCGATTGCCTGCTGCCGCGGTTCGTGCTGCAGCCGTTGATCGAGAACGCCATTCGGCACGGCTTGATCGGACGTTCGTCCGCGGGGACGATCGACATCACCGCCACCGTGCGCGAGGGCACGCTCATCGTTCGCGTGGCGGACAACGGCGCCGGACTCGACGCGTCGGTTTCGTCCGCCGGACGGGGCATCGGGCTCGCCAACCTGCGTGATCGCCTTGCCATCCTCTACGGCGGCCGCGGCGACCATCTCCGGCTGTCCAACAGCGCCGCCGTGGGCGCGGGGGGCGCCGTCGCGGAGCTCGCGCTGCCGGTCCGCAAACGCGGCGATCCGCTCGGCTCCGTCGCGAGCGATTCCGCGGTCGCGTCGATCGCCGACTCGAGCCTCGTCGCGCTGCACGTTCCGCGAGTGCTGCAGCGGCCGTGGCTCGCGATTCCCGCCGTCTGGTTCGTCTGGGGACTGGTCTGGACGCAGCAGAGTTGGTTGTACGACACGTTGGCGCATCGCCTCGGCTCGCAGACGTGGCTGTCGATCGCGAGAAACGACATGACGTCGGCGCTCGTCTGGGCGCTGCTGACGCCCATCATCCTCTGGCTGGTGAAGCGCATGCCCGTTCGCGGCACGCGGCTCCCGGCGCGCATGTTGGGCTACGTCGCCGCCGGTATCGCCACGACGATCGTGCACGTCGCGCTTCTCCAGCGACTCACCGGACGCGCCGGTGCGCTGTTCGCGCCGGAGTGGCAGATGAGCTTCATCGTCGACTTTATGATCTTCGCCGTGCTCGCGACGATCGGCCACCGCGGCATCTTCGTCGAGTGGTTGCGGGCGCGCGAAGCCGCATCGGCGAAGCTCACGGCGGAGCTGAGCGCGGCGCAGGCGCGGGCCACGAAGCTGCAGGCGATTCCACCCGTCCTCTTGCGGTGCCTGGACGGTATCGCGCGAACGGTGCGCCGCGATCCCGCGCTCACCGAACGACAGCTCACGCGCCTCGGCGACTATCTCCGCCTGGCGCTCGAATGCACCGACGAACGAGGCATCACCCCGGAGCGCGAACGCGCGCTCGACGCCGCCGTCGCGGCGCTCCGCGACAGCGGGGCGTATTCCCACGACATCACGCTCATCGCCTGATATGCTGACCGTCATCGTCGCCGACGACGAGAAGATCGCCAGACGCCGCCTCGTTCGATTGATCGAGGAGACCGGTGAAGCCGAAGTCGTCGCCGCCTGCACCGGCGGCCGCGAGGCGGTCGCGCAGACGCTCGCGCTCTCGCCGCAACTCCTCTTTCTCGACGTACAGATGCCCGACCTCGATGGGTTCGGCGTCCTGCGCGAGCTGTCGGGCGCGCCGTCCCCGGCGACGGTATTCGTGACCGCCTTCGACCAATACGCCGTTCGCGCGTTCGACGTGCACGCGGTGGACTATCTCCTCAAGCCGTTCGACACCGCGCGATTTCGCGAGGCGTTCGATCGGGCCAAGCAACGCGTGCAAAGCGGGACCAAGGGCGCGGACGACGATCGTCTTCGCGCGCTGCTCGCCGACTACATGTCCACGGCGAGCGCCTCGCCCCAGGCCAGACAGCCGTTGGATCGCGTCGCCGTGAAGGTGGACGGCTCGCTCCGCATCGTGAGGACGGTGGACATCGATTGGTGGGAGACGGACGGCAACTACATGCGCCTGCACGTCGGCGGGACGAGCCACCTCATTCGCATGACGGCGGCGAGCATCGAGCCGCAGCTCGACCCGCGCCTGTTTCTGCGCATCCACCGTCGCTACATCGTCAACATCGACCGCATCGTCGAAGTGCAGCCCTGGTTCGCCGGCGACGCGATCGTCGTGCTGCGCAACGGAGCAAAGCTGCGCCTCTCACGAACCTACCGCGAGCGGTTGCACGCGCGGCTCGGCGCGCGAACCGACGTCGCCGACTGACCTGCCGGAAGGGAACCGGTCTACGGCTTGGCCCCGGTCGCGAGCATCGGTGAGATCTTGAACGTGAACGGCTGCTCGACCAGCTGGCGGACTTTTTTCAGGCCGATCTTGGCGGGTGAGAAGCGCATGTAGGGCAGTGCGTCGCGCACCGCGCGGACGAATCCAGGGTCCGTTGCCCGAATCACGGTGAAGGACTCGGTATCGGCGAAGCCCGTGGTGTCGACGACATAGCGGACCACCGCCATCCCCTCGACGTGCTTCGCGAGCAGATCGAGCGGATACGCCGGCGCCGCGCTGAGCTGTGAACGCACGACGGTGGAGTCGACCTCGAGCTCCGTGAACACGGAGTCCTTGGTCGGCTCCGACACGACCGGCGCGGTCGGCGGAGACGCCGGGGCGGAATCGATCGCCGCGCCCCCCGCGACCTGCGTTGGCTGGACCGGCGTGAACGGCTTTCGCGCGTCGATCGCCGCCGGCCCCGGCCCGCGCCCCCGACCATCGTCGAGCGTGACGTAGCGAACCGTCTCGCGACTCGCGCGGCTCGGAGGCGGCTTGTCGGGCGGCGGAATGTAGTACAGCCGATTCGTCAGGCCGTCGGACGGCAACGTCGCCGAGGGCAGCGTGGCCGCAATCCACACGCCGACCAGGATCGCGTGTGCCGCCACGCTCACCACGCTGGCGACATTCGCCCGCTCTCGCCGGGCGTACGACGTCGTCCAAAGGCGCATCATACGTGGGAATGGTCGGGGCGGGGCCCGCCGGACGACACGGTTCGGGTGCGAGGCGTTCGATCCCGATGACGAAACGATTCGCCACGGATGCCGCGCACACACCACCGCCGGCGAGCGGGTCGTCCCCTAGTACGTGCCCCGCCGGCGAAAACGGACATGGTTGGGCATGATTCGTCGCCTATGCAGGTGGCCGGGCCTCATCGCGCTCGCCATGACCGCACGAGCGGGACGCGCGCAAACGAACACCGGCATCGCCGCCGTCGATTCGGCGAACGCCGCCCGCGGCGCATGGGCGCGGGCCGTCGGCGAATTGCAGCGACACGACACCGCGGCGGCGCGCGACGACATCGCTCGCGCCGCCGCGGCGTGGCCCGTCCAACCGGCGTATCTCTGGGCCTCCGCCGTGCTCTCCGCGCGCAGCGGCGACGTTCGTGGCGCGATCGCCGCGCTCGATCGATACGCCGACCTGGGCCTCGGTCGCGACCTCGGCATCGATTCGACGTTCGCGGCGCTGCGCACGCTTCCGGGCTTTGCCGAGCTAAGCACGCGACACGACGTGAACCGGCAACCGATCGTGCGCGGCCGGCCCCGTGCGTCCCTTCGCGACTCCACCTTCTGGCCCGAAGGGATGGACATCGATCCTCGCAACGGGCGCATCTACGTGGCTAGCGTGCGTCACCGCACCGTCGCGGTTGTCGACGCGAACGGATCGACGCGCGAGCTGTGGCCGCGCGACCGCGGCGATCTGAGCTCGGTGCTCGGCGTTCGCGTCGACACGGCGCGCAACGTCCTGTGGGTCACGACGTCGCCCGTTCGAGCGAGCCCGGATTTCACGCGCGGCGACACGAGCAGCGCGACGCTGCTGCGCGTGCGGCTCGGCGACGGCGCCGTCGAGCGCCGCTGGCTCCTGCCGCGGGGGGACCACGCGCTCGGGGATCTCGCGGTCGGTCCGCATGGCGACGTGTTCGTCACCGATTCGAACGATCCGGTGTTGTACCGCCTTCGACCAGGTGCCGACACGCTCGAGGCGATGCGCGACGCGCGCTTTCGCTCGCTGCAGGGGCTCGCCCCGTCGCCTGACGGCCGCTTCCTCTTCCTCGCCGACTACTCGCACGGGCTCCTTCGTGTCGATCTCGAGCACGGCTCGGTGCTGCGGCTCGACGACGCTCCACACTCGACCTCGCTCGGCTGCGACGGCATCGCGTGGGATCGCGGCGCGATCGTGGCGGTTCAGAACGGCGTCACGCCGGCGCGAGTGATGCGCTTTGCACTGGACCCGACATGGTCGCGCATCGCGCGCGCCGACGTGCTCGATCAGAACTGGCGCGTCGCCGACGAGCCGACGATCGGCGCCGTGGCCGGCGGGCAGTTCGTGTACGTCGCGAACAGTCAGTGGGAGAAGTTCGACGCCGCGGGCCGTCGCGTCAGCGGCAAGCCGCTCACCGCGCCCCAGTTGCTCGCCATCCCCCTTCCCTAGCCAGCGCTGATATGGGCCCTCGGGTAGTTTTCCGGGAGCCATGATTCCGACGAACATCTGGTTTTGGGTGGGCTTCGTTGCGTTCGTGCTCGCGATGCTCGCCCTCGACCTCGGCGTGTTTCACAGGGAGGCGCACGAGGTTCGGCCGAAGGAAGCCGCCGTGTGGACCGCCGTCTGGGTCGCCCTCGCCCTCGCGTTCGCCGCCGGCCTGTTCGTGCTCTATGGGCACGAAGTCGGACTGACGTTCCTCACCGGCTACCTCATCGAGGAATCGCTCAGCATCGACAACATCTTCGTCATCGTCCTGATCTTCGAGTTTTTCCGCGTCCCGAAGAGCTGCCAGCACCGGGTGCTCTTCTACGGCATCCTCGGCGCGCTCGTCATGCGCGGACTGTTCATCGGCCTCGGGGCGGTGCTCATCGCGCGGTTCCACTGGATTCTCTATCTGTTCGGCGCGATGCTCGTCATCACCGGCGTGCGCATGGCCGTGAAGTCGGACGACGATTTCCGCGGCGACGAGAATCCGATCGTGCGCCTGGTGCGGCGCTTCCTCCCGCTGTCACGCGAATATCACGGCAAGCGCTTCTTCGTGGTCGACGCCGGGCGCCGCGTCGCGACGCCGCTCCTGCTCGTCCTGATCCTGGTCGAGTTCACCGATCTGGTCTTCGCGATCGACTCGATTCCCGCGATCTTCGGCGTGACGAGGGACACGTTCCTCGTCTTCACGTCGAACATCTTCGCGGTGCTCGGCCTGCGCTCGCTCTACTTCCTGCTGGCGGCGGTGGTCGACCGGTTCTACCTGCTCAAGTACGGGCTGGCGGTGATCCTCACGTTCGTCGGCGTGAAGATGCTCGGCGAGCGGTACTTCGAGATCGACATCGTCGTCTCGTTGGCGATCATTCTCGGCGTGCTCGGAATCTCGATCGCGGCCTCGATGATCTGGCCGAAGAAGGAAGAGACCGCCTGAACGAGGCGACGGATCGGCTGCTATCGCCCGCTATCGCTTCTCGATCGCGTCCCGCACGTCGAGCAGGATCTCGAAATAGAGCTGCTCGCGGCGATAGCTGAAGTCGAGCGCGGCCATCTGCGCGTCGTCGCCCGAGGCCTTCGCCCGTTCGAACGCTTCGCGATACATCTCATCGAGGTTGGCCAGAATGCGTTCGCGCGAACGGGACATACGAATCTTCTCGAGAGCGTTTAGGGTCAGACGGGGCGGATCGTCGTCGGGGCGCGCTGGCTTGTCGGGATTCAACTGATCCAGCAGATACTTGCCCGCGCGGTCCATCAACATCCGTCGGGACTTCGGGAGGTTGTCCATTGAAGCGAAACCAGATCTTCGATCGCGACGGATACCGATGCGTGTACTGCGGAGAGCAGTTCGCCCCGGACGAGCTGACGCTCGATCACGTACAACCGCGCGTGGGCGGAGGCGACCGCTCGGAGGGCAACTTAGTGACCGCGTGTATGGGGTGCAACACGCTCAAGGGCCACCAACGTCTGAGCCGGTTTCTCCACGAGCAGCCGGCCGCGGGCCAACACTTCTTCCAGCTCGCCGTGCACGTGTGGCCACGGTTGCTTCGCATCGTCGAGCGCGAGCTCGACGACCTCGACGCGGCGGGCGACGCGGTGAAGAAAGCTTAGCGAAGACCCTTGGCGTGCAGTAGCTGGATGATCATCCGGTCGTCGCGCGCCTGCGCCTCGAGCATCGATACCGCGTCGGCTTCGGTTTGCGCCTCGCAACGCAGCAGCGGCGGCGGCGTGCCCTGTCCCTCGCGCGGCGTTCCGGCGCGCCGGTCGACCTCGAGCACCACCGTGACCGGCGTCGTCCCCGCCTCGCTCGTGCGCCGAATCCTCACGGCGGGACCGTGGGCCATGATCCGTTGAAACAGCACGTCGTCGGGCATCGGGAGAAGGTGTCGAGCGCCCGGGCTTCTCGCAACGCTATAGGCGGTGGAACACCGCATCCTCCACGACGCGGCCGCCGCGCAAGTGCTCGACGACGATTCGCTCGAGCAGCGCGGGCGTCACACCGCCGTACCAGATGCCTTCCGGGTAGACCACCACGATCGGACCGCCGCTGCACACGCCGAGACAGGGCGTCTCACCGCGCTTCACCCGGTCGGGGCCAAAGAGGAGCCCTTCGCGTTGCAGCAATGCCGGCAACAGTTGATAGAGCTCGCGCCCTCGATGGTCGGGCGAGCAGAAACCGCCCACGCACACGAGCACATGGCGCGCATACGGATCCATGCGCGGGCCTGGGGTCGCGGAAACCATGGAAGAAACCTAGTCATTAGTGTTGCAGCATCCTTCACATCCACGAGCTCGATGATCACGACCGTCCAGGTGGGCGACATCACGGTGCTCCACGCGAGTCCGGACACGCCGGGGCGGCGTCCCGTGTTGTTCGTGCACGGCTACTTCGTGGATGCCTCCGTCTGGACGCGCTGGCTCGAGTTCTTCGCGGCGCGCGGCGTTCCGGCGTTCGCCGTGAACTTGCGTGGTCGCGCGGGAAGCCGCCCCGGCGCCGATCTCGGACGCGCATCGATCAGCGACTTCGTCGACGACGCGGCGGTCGTCGCTCGACACATCGGAGCAACCGCCGTCGTCGGTCACTCGATGGGCGGATTGATCGCCCAGAAGCTCGCCGAGCACGGCGACGTGTCGGCGTGCGTGCTGCTCACGCCCGCCCCGCCGCGTGGCATCACCGTGCTCTCCCCGCGCGTCGCAATACGACAGCTCAAGTACATGCCCGCCATTTTGCGGTCGCGCGTCGTCCACCCCGAACGCGAGGACCTCCGCGAGATCGTGATGAACCGGGTGCCGCCCGAGCAACAGGAGACGCTGCTCGCCACCATGATTCCGGACAGCGGCCGCGCCGGCCGTGACATGTCCCTCACCGGCGTACCGGTCGATGCGTCGCGGGTGCGGTGTCCGATGCTCGTCGTCGCCGCCGAGGACGATCGCTTCATTCCGCCGAGCATCGTCGCGCGGATCGCACGCCGCTACGGCGTGCCGTTCGATGTGGCTCGCCATCACGGACATATGCTCATCGCCGAGCCGGAATGGGAGCAGCTCGCGGATCGCGTCGAGCAGTGGATCCGCCAACGGGCGTGAACCAGCTGCTATCTTCTTCACATGGCCACCGCCGATGACTTCTTCGCCATCGACATGCGCGTCGGGACCGTGCTCGACGCGCAGCCGTTTCCGGAGGCGCGCAAGCCATCGATCAAGCTCGTGATCGACTTCGGATCGGAGCTCGGCCAGAAACGATCGAGCGCGCAGCTCACGGCACACTACGCGCCCGAACAACTCGTCGGACGACAAGTGGTGGCCGCCGTGAACCTCGGATCCCGTCGCGTCGCCGGGTTCACCAGCGAGGTGCTCGTCCTCGGCGCGATGCCCACGGCCACCGACGTCGTATTGCTGGCGGTCGACCAGCCCGTGGCCAACGGAACTCGAATCGGGTAAGCCTACTCAGCGACGGAGCGATTGGAACGTATGACCGACTCTACCCTGCCGTCCCGCCCCAGCGCCGCCGTCGCCGGCCCGGTGATTACCCGGAGCGAGGCGACCTGGCTCGGCGAACGCCTCTTCGACGCCGGCCCCGCGGGTCGAACGCATCGCATCGACGCGAGCGCGAAGCAGGCGCCTGGCCCCGTGGAAACGCTCCTCAACGCGCTCGCCACCTGCTCGGCGGTGGACATCATCGACATCATCGCGAAGCGCAAGACGCCGGTCGAGCGCATGAGCGTTCACATCGCCGCCGAGCGACGTCCCGAGGCGCCGCGTCGCGTCAGGCACGTCGACATCGAGTACCGGATCGACGGCGCGGGCATCGAACGCGAGCACGCAGAGCGCGCCATCCAACTGTCCTACGAGCGCTACTGCTCGGTGGCCGCGTCGCTCGCGCCGGACGTCGTGGCCGAGACGCGCCTTACTCTCAATGGGGTGGCCGGCCAGCCGGCGCGCCAGAAGGCCTGGGCGCCGGACCTGTAGTGCGTCAGCCGGCGCGAATCAGTTGACGCTCCGGTTGGAAATGGCCGGAGGCTGGTAGTTCGCTCCGCGAACCAGCCCGGCGTCCATCGCGAACGTGCGCAGCTGCTCCTGCATCAAACGGCGTCCGCGGAACAGGCGAGACCGAACGGTCCCGATCGGAACGCCGAGCGCTTCGGCAGCGGCCTCGTAGGACTGATCCTCGACGTCGACGATGATGAGTGTCGAGCGGAAGGGCTCCGGGATCTTCTCGAGCGCGCCGTCGATCGCGGGCGCGAGATCGAGCCGCGCCGAAACGTCTTCGAACGCTTCCTTGCCGGTGGTCGCGTACACGGAATTGGTCGCCGCGACGTCCACATCGGTCGCGTCGAGCTCGACCATCGGGCGGGCACGCTCACGCGAGCGGAGAAACACGTTCCGGCAGATCGTGAACAGCCAACGACGACAATCGCTGCCCGGCAGGTACGTGTGCCACGAACGGAACGCGCGGAGGAAAGTGTCCTGCACGACGTCGTCGGCATCGGATTCGTCGCGCGTCAGCGAGAGCGCGAAACGGTATACGTCATCGATCCACGGAATCGCCTCGAGCTCGAAGGCGACGTGGCGTTCGGCGAATGCATTATTTGCGTACTGCACGTTAGTGAATAATTGACTGGTGAAGTATTAGGGCGCGCGAAACGGCAATCGGACAACATCCCGAGCCGTTGGGATAGCCTACACCCATAAGAACCATCCCGCTAGGTGGTTTGGTCAACTTTGTGGAACTCTGACAATTAACACTGTTTTCGCGCACTTAACTGACCGCAACTCGGGCGTTACGCAGGACGCGATGCCACGCTAATCTTCCGGCTACCCACTGCGGATTCAGCCGTTTCCGATCATGCAACCCGACAGCATCGACACGCCGAGTCAGGTTGAGGATTCCCGGCTGGCGCTCGCGCAGATCGAAGCGCGCTATGCGTCGCTCGTCGAACGCATCGGGTACGGAGTCTATCGATCGACGCCCGACGGACGATTCCTCGAGGTGAATTCCTTGCTCGTCGCGATGTTGGGCTACTCGCGCGCCGACGAGCTGTTCGACCTCGACTTGGCGAAGGACGTGTATCTCGATCCAAATGAGCGCGCACGTCTCGTCGAGAGGCCGAGCTCCGCGTTTCCGGAGTGGATCGCGACGCAGTGGAAACGACGTGACGGAAGCGGAATCACGGTGCGGCTGTCGGTCCGTCGCGTGCTCGACGAGAACGGCGACCTCGAGGCGTTCGACGGCATCGTCGAAGACGTCACCGAGCGCCGCCGCCACGACGAGCTCCTTCGCCGAAGCGAGCGGATGGCGAGCCTCGGGACGACGCTGGCCGGCGTGGCGCACGAGCTGAACAACCCGCTTGCCGCCATCATGGGCTTCACGCAGCTGCTGCTGCGCAAGCCCTGGCCCACGGAAGACCGCGCCGCGCTCGAGACGATCAATCACGAGGCCATTCGATCCGCGGCGATCGTCAAGGATCTGCTGTCGATGACGCGCAAGCGCGACGCCGAGCGGCGTGTCGCGACGGACGTCAACGACATCGTCGGCTACATCGCGCGCACTCGGCGTTACGCGCTCGAGACGGCGGGCATCAGTTGCTCCGTCGAGCTGCAGCCGGCCCTTCCCGCCGTCAACGGCGATCGCGCGCAGCTCGAGCAGGTGATTCTCAATCTCCTGAGCAACGCCGAGCACGCGCTCGCGAACATCGACGCGCGAGAGACGCGTGCCGCGCCGCGCGTCTCCATTCGAACGCGCCAGTCGCGCGACCAGGTCGTGATCGAGATCCACGACAATGGCCCCGGCATTCCCGAGGCGGCGCAGTCGCAGATCTGGGATCCCTTCTGGACGACGAAGGACGAAGGTGAAGGAACGGGATTGGGACTCGCCGTGGTGCACGGCATCGTCACCGACCATGGCGGCACGATCTCCCTCGAGAGCACGGCCGGGGCCGGCGCGCGGTTCGTCGTGAGCCTTCCGATCGCGGCGGAGGCCGTGCCCGCGCAGCCGGCGGGCCAGGCGACGCGCCCGCTCGATGTCCTCGTCGTCGATCCGGGCGCATCCGACCTGTTGTTCGTCGAGCGATTTCTGACGGCACGCGGCCACGCGGTGGTCAACGCCGGAAGCGGCGATCTCGCGCTTCGTCTGGCCGGCCAGACCTCGTTCGACGCGGTGCTGTGCGACGCCCGACTGGTCGGACGAGACGGAACGCCCATCGCCGCCGCGCTGCGCGCGACGGACGGCTGCTCGGGCGCGCGCTTCGTGTTGTCGACGCCGGAGGAGATCGACGACCGGCTCCTCCCCGCGACAGTCTTGGGCGCCGTGGTGGTCGTACGTCCGTACGACGTCGAAGAGTTGCGCCGGCTGATCGAAGGCGAATGACGATCCCGGCGGCGTGTCGCGGATGAGTGCAACCTTGACCGCGGCGGCGAGCGCGTCGCCGCGATCGCGCATCGTGGCAGCGTTCGCGGCCGTGTACGTCGTCTGGGGCTCGACGTACCTGGCGATCCGATACGCCGTCGGAACGATGCCGCCATTCCTCATGGCGGGCGCACGCTTCGTCGTCTCCGGAGCGATTCTCTACGCGTGGGCTCGCGGCCGGGGCGCGCCGACGCCGACCGCGCGCCAATGGCGCGACGCGACGATCACCGGCGTGCTGATGCTTTGCCTCGGCAACGGCGCGGTGGGATGGGCGGAGCAGCGCGTGCCGTCGAGCCTGGCCGCGCTCCTCGTCGCCGTCGTCCCGCTGTGGATGGTGCTGATCGACTGGGCGCGTCCGAGCGGCGCGCGGCCCCGTGCGCTCGTCATGGCGGGCGTGATCGTCGGCTTCGCGGGACTGATCGTCCTGGTCAAACCGGGCAGCGTCGCCGACACAGCTCCGGCGGATTCATCGGCCGCTCTCGTCCTGGTTGGCGCATCACTGGCGTGGGCGTGCGGCTCGGTCTTCAACCGGTACGGCGCGCGACCCGAATCGTCGGCGTTGTCGACCGGCCTGCAGATGATCGGCGGCAGCGTCGGGCTGCTGGCGGTGGGGCTCGCGCGCGGCGAGCTGGCGCAGCTTCATCTCGGCCAGGTGTCCGTCCAGTCCTGGATCGGATGGTGGTATCTCGTCACGTTCGGCTCACTCGTCGGATTCACGGCGTACATCTTTCTCCTCAAGACGGTCAGCCCCGCCAAGGCGTCGACGTACGCCTACGTCAATCCGCTCGTCGCGGTACTTCTTGGCTGGGCGATTGCCGGAGAATCCGTCACCACGCGGACGCTCGCCGCGGCCGCGATCATTCTCACCGGCGTTGCGATGATCACCGCGAGCCACGGTCGGCCGGAGGCGGGGTGAACCGTCGCCACCGTCGGCAACCGGGGCACGTGGGCGCGGAACTTTCAACCGACTGACGGACACCCGACGACACGTCTTCATGCCGCGCAAAAAGGCTCTCACCGAGTACCGCAGAAAGCGAAACTTCGCCAAGACCGCCGAGCCCGCCGGCGGGGTGGTTCGTCGCGCCGGAAAGCGACGGCTGCGATTCGTCGTCCACAAACACGCCGCGAGCCACCTGCACTTCGACCTTCGGCTCGAGTTGGACGGAGTGATGAAGAGCTGGGCGGTGCCGAAGGGCCCGAGCTACGATCCTGCCGTGCGCCGCTTGGCGATGGAAGTCGAGGATCACCCGATCGAGTACAACGCGTTCGAGGGCACGATCCCCGAGGGCGAGTACGGCGCCGGGACCGTGATGCTCTGGGACCGCGGAACCTACGAGGCCGAAGACGGGGGCGGGGTCGAGAGCGTCCGCGCCGGGTACGAGGGCGGTGACCTCAAGGTCGTCTTCCACGGCAAGCGACTGCTCGGCGGCTGGGTTCTCGTCCGCATCCGGAAGGACAATCGCGGGCGCGCCCAGTGGCTCCTCATCAAGCACCGCGACGAGCTCGCAACGGCCGACGTCGACGTCGTCGACGAGGCTACGACGTCCGTCGCGAGCGGCCGCACGATGCAGGAGATCGCGAAGGGCCGGGTCAACGCCCGCCGAACTCCGGCCGCCGCTTCTCGACGAAAGCGGCCATCGCCTCGGCGACGTCCTTCGTCGCGAAGCAAGTCTTGATGTAGGCCAGCTCGCGTTCGAGCTGCACCTCGAGCGGTGTCTCGAGGCTGGTCGTGAGCAGCCGCTTGGTCAGCGCCAGCGCGTTCGGCGGACCGGCCGCGAGTCGTTCGGCGTACTCGTACGCGTGGTCACCGAATCCGTCGTCGGCGATGACCATCGCCGCGAGGCCGATGCGCTCCGCTTCCGCGGCGTCAATGTCGCGGCCGGTGAACAGGATCTCGGCGGCACGCGAGGCGCCGACGATGCGCGGCAGGAGGAAGCTCACGCCGGCATCGGGACTGAGTCCGCGCCGCACGTACCCCGCGGTGAGGCGAGCGCTCGCCGCCACGAGACGGATGTCGGCCGCCAGCGCGAGTCCAAAACCCGCGCCGGCCGCCGGGCCATTCACGGCGGCGATCACGGGCTTCTCACAGCGCACGATCGACAGCACCCAGCGCCCGACCCACGCGAAGGGATCGAGCCGCTCGGCGCGCGTGGCGTCTGGAATTCGCGGCGGCACCGACAGGTCGAGACCGGAGCAGAAGCCGCGGCCGGCGCCGGTGATGAGCACCACGCGGACGGCGTCCTCCGTCGCGACCGCGTCGATGGCTCGCGGAAGCTCGTCGGCCAGCACCTGATCGACTGCGTTCAGCCGATCGGGACGGTTGAGCGTGATCGTGTGCACGCCGGTCGGCGACGTACGCTGGATGAGAGTTGGCATGCCTGCAAGTTAGCAGGCAAGGCGCGGCCGACCCGCGGCGACCGGGAAGCCTAGTCGCCCGCGGCGGGCAGCCGGTTGCGCGGGTCGATTTGACGCTTGCTGACGCGAACGGCCATCATGCCACGGTCCGCGCGGTCGAGCATTCGCTGCACGGATTCACCCGGTTCGCGCGCGGACCAGCCGAGCGAGAACGGCACGGGCGCGTGATCGAGCGCTTCGGCGCGAAACCGATCGGCGACCAATCGCGTCTCCGCGACGTCCGCGCCGTGGAGAATCACCACGAACTCGTCGCCGCCGATGCGGATGACCGCTTCCTCGCTGCGCGTGTAGCGCATGAGGAACCGCACGAGGCGCCGCAGGACCTCGTCGCCTTCCTGATGCCCGTGCAGATCGTTGTACATCTTGAAGTGGTCGATGTCGACGAACACGCAGCCGCAGGCGCGGTTCGGGTCGCGCGTGAAGCTCTCCTCGATCTCCATCAGGTAGCGCCGATTGAGCGCGCCAGTCAGCGGATCGTGCGTGCTCAGGTCACGGAGCTGCGCCTCGAGGTGCTTGCGCGCCGTGATGTCGATGACGATGCCGTGGATGAACTCCTCGCCCGTGGCCGGATCGCGAATGAGATAGCAGGTGTCCAGCACCGTTCGCTGCCCGCCGTCGGGACGGGTGAGCGTGAGCTCGAATTCGCGCACGGAGCCGTCGCGGTCGAGCAACGACATCTCCTCGGCGCGCTGCGCGGGATCGACGAGCACGTCGGACGCGTGGGCGCCGAGCTCGGCGAGCGACGCGATGCCGAGCATCTCCAGAAACGCCGGATTCGCGTCGAGAATGCGGCCGTCGCGCGAGAAGATGTAGATCCCCTCGCGCAGCTTGCTCGCGAATTCTCGGAGACTGTCGGGATCGGAAAGGCTGCGAAAGCGTGCTGAGGTCACGTGTGAGAACTTCGGCGTTTCTTTGGTGCGGGCCTTCAGGTGGTCCATGGCGACGATTATCGGCAGTGGGTTCGCGCGAAAAGCCCTATCGATTAATACTCGATCGGTGCGCCGCGAGTTCATTTGTTCTGGCGACGCAAAGTGCGACTTTCGTGGCAAAACGCGTCAGTCGATCAGTCGCGCGGGCAGGAGTCCCTTGTCGCCGAATCTGGCGCGGACGCGGTCGACGGTTCTGGCCAGCACGCGGTCGCGGTCGGTCTCGTCGGTCTTCGCATCGCGCTTCTCGAAGAGGGTGAGTTGGGCGACAGCCGCGTCGGCGGCGAGCGACGAGAGGCCGACCCCAAGGAGCCTGGCGGGGACGCGCCGGGCCGATCGCAGTTTGCCGAGCAACGAGCGCGCCACTTCCAGGATCACACGATCGGAGATCACCGCGGCGTCGAGCGTGCGACTGGCCTGTCGCGTCTTGAAGTCGTGATCGCGAATCCGCACGGTGATCGTGCGGGCTTTCAGGCCGTCCCCCCGGAGATCCGCCGCGGCGCGAGTCACGAGCGCGAGGAGCTCTCGCGCCAACTCGCCGTCGTCGTCGATGTCGGCGGGAAACGTCTCGTCGCGACTGATGCTCTTCGCTTCGCCGTGTGCTTCGACGTCGCCATGATCCACACCGCGCACTCGGTCGTAGAGCCACTCCGCTTCGCGCGCCCCAAGCCACTGCGTCAGTGTCGGCAGGTCGTACTGGAGCACGTCCGGCACTCGCCGCATCCCGAGCTTGGCCAGCCGCTCCTGAAAGCGCGGGCCGATGAATGGAATCTCGGCGAGATCGAAGGTCGCGAGAAATCGGCCTTCGTCGCCCGGCGTGACGATGTGCACGCCCGTGGCGCCGGAGCCCGGTTTCGGCTTCGCGCGCTCGACCGCCAGCTTCGCGACGAGCTTGGATGTGCCCCCTCCGATCGACACCGACAGCGTCGTGCGCTTCACGACTTCGTCGCGAATCCGCGCGGCGGTCACGGCGAGCGGCTCGTGATCGTAGAGCGCCTCGGTGCCCCCCAGGTCCATGTACCACTCGTCGATGCTCGCGCCCTCGACCACGGGTGCGTACTTCTCGAGCGCGGCCCGGATCTCCCGGCTCTTCTCGCCGCACGCGCGCCGCGGCACCGGCACGCACATGGCTTGCGGGCACAACCGCAGCGCGCGCGCGATGGGCATCGCCGATCGGACGCCGTACTTCCGTGCTTCGTACGACGCCGAGCAGACGACGCCGCGACTCTCGCGCGTGCCGCCCACGATGAGGAGCGACGCCCTTCCCGCTCCGTCGGGGTCGACCATGCGGGCGACAGCGACGAAGAACGCGTCCGCGTCGGCGAGCAGAATCCGTCGGGGGTTCACCGGACGTGCAGATCTTGAACGAAGCGGGAGCTTTCGGTGTAGCGCGTGACGCCGAGCGTTCGTGCCATGATTTCGCCGACGACGCCGGCCACGTGGTCGCGGTACTCGTCGGGAGCCATACCGTCCGTGGGGGACGAATTGTCGATCACGAAGTCGATCACGGCGCCCGGCGTCTCGAGATAGCCCTCGTTCGCGTCTCCAACGGCCACGCCAAACTCGTCCTCGACCGCCGCAAAGAATTCTTGCAATGCCCAGCTCATCGCCGGTTCGGGGAGAGACGCGACGCGGGTGTCATGGTCGAGTTGAATGTCGCGGCCGGTTGAAGACGGAGCAACCACGACATGGCCGTCGTCAGTCGGCACGCGTGGCAGTATATTGCTTGAGTTATGACCCGAAAGGGCCCCTCCCGTGGTTCCCCATCATCCATGATTCCGACTTCCGAACTTCCGATGGGAAGCGCGGCTGACGCGCCTCACGGTTCGCGGCCGGAACAGGTGTATGCGCGCCTGCGCGATCTGATCGTGCAGGGATTGCTGGCGCCGGGCAGCCGCATTGTGGAAACGGAGATCGCGACGCGGCTCGGCGTGAGTCGCACGCCGGTGCGCGAGGCGCTCCAGCGGCTGCAGCAAGAGGGCTACGTGATGGGCTCCCCGGGCGCGCAGCAGTCGCGGCTGACGGTCGCCCCGCTCACGCGCGACGACGTGTATGAGCTATTGAACATCGTCGGCGCGCTGGAGGGGATGGGCGGACGCGGCGCGGCGCTCGTGCCGCAGGCGGAGCGTCGCAACCTCGTACGCGATCTGAAAACGCTCAACGCCGAGTTTCACAAAGCCGGCAAGACGGTGCCGATCGACCACGGCAGTCTCTACGACGCGGACCAGCGGTTCCATCGCCGCATCGTGGAGGCCAGCGCCGGCCCGAGACTGCTCGCGCTCCACGACGCGGTGAAGCCGCAGGCGGAGCGGTACATCCGGATGTACATCAGCATGCTGACGGGCGACATCCGGGCGTCGGTCTACGAGCACGACCTGATCATCGCGGCGATCGACGAGGGGCGCGCTGACGACGCCGAGTTGGCGATCCAGGTCAATTGGCGCCATGCCGCCGACCGATTGAGCAAGGTGATTGCGATGGCGGGCGAGCGGGGATCGTGGTAGTAGGGGGAAGCGGGACCGCAGGATCGCTCAAATCACTTTAGAGCCTCGAGCATCTTCTTCGCGTCCGACTTGGGGTTGAGGCTCACCGCCACCTGGTACTCGGCGCGCGCGCTGTCCTTCTTGGCCTGCTTCTCGTAGATCATCCCGAGGCGCCAGTGGCCAGCTGACTGCGTGACGGTTGGCGAGCTCGGACCAGCCGTTGTGAGCCACTGCTTCAGCTCGCGCTCGCCTCGCTCGAGGTTCTCGCCGGAGAGCGCCGCGGCGCGGCCAAAGTAGAAATGCGCGACGAGGTCGGCGGGCCGGTCTTTGAACGCGCGCTCCATGAGCGCGAAGGCCTGCGACCACTTCTGCTGATTCTGATAGAACAGCTCCAGTTGGTACCACGCGTTCGCGGTATCCGGCGCCGCGGTGAGCGCCGCTTCCAACTCCTTCTGCTCGCCGGCGAGGTCCTTTTCGTGGCGTGCGATCGACGCCATCGCGACATGCCCGTCGTACGCGCTCAGCGTCGAGATGATCTGCGCCTGCTCTTTCGCCTTCTCCAAACTTCCGCCCATGAACCCGGGCGCCTGGAGATAGAACTCCATGAGGCCGTCGTGCGCGTCGGCGAGCTTGGGATCGCACGCGACGGCGAGCTCGAACTCCGTCTTCACGCGACGCGCGAGAAAGGGTTGGCGGAGCTTGCTCGCCTTCTCCGCTTCGGTTCCGAGCGCGTTGCCGAGCTGGAGGTGATGGAGGGCGTTCTTGTCGTTTGCCTTGACCGCCTTCTCCAGCCAGTCCACCGCGTCGCCCGACTTGCCCTGCGCGGCGTAGATGCGCCCCATGCAGTGGAGCGCGGCATCGTCCGCCGCGTTCTGTTTGATCAACGCCTGCGCCTCGGCGCGCGCTTCGTCGTATTTCTGCTCGCCGACGAGCTTCTGCACCGCCGGAGAGCATTGCGCATGGAGATCACCGAACGCGGCGACGACGAGCGCGGAAAGGAGGAGATGGGAGACTCGCATCGCGGATGCTCGTGGGAAGAGGTGGAACGTCGTGCGACCATGGATATACCCGGCGTCGCCGTCGGGCGGTCCCCGTGCCGGAGATTCGACAACGCAACGGGCCAAAGGGTGATACGATCTCGGGACTTCGGAGGATTCTTTTCTAGAAGTCGAGAGGAGCATAGGGCGCCACTCCTCTAGAAGTCAAGAGAACTCGCGCCGTGGGGGCACCGCGCGGTCTATCTCGCGTCGTGCATCTCCTCGAGCAAACGCACGTAGCTGTCGTAGCGCACCGCGTCGATTTCGCCGGTGCGAAGCGCCTCGCGCACGGCGCAGTCCGGCTCGGACACGTGACGACAATCCGCGAAGCGGCAGCCCTCGCGGTGGGGGCGCATCTCGGGGAAGCACCAGTCGAGCTGCGCGGACGGCAACTCCCACAGGCCGACCTCTCGCAGACCCGGCGTGTCGATCACGTACCCGCCATCCGCTCCCGGAAGCGGCAACATCACCGCGCCGACCGTCGTGTGCCGGCCCTTGTTGACCGACTCGCTGATATCACCGACACGAAGGTTCGCGCCCGGAAAGAGCGCGTTGAGGAGCGACGACTTCCCGACGCCCGACGGACCGGTGAACACCGAGCGGCGCCCGGCGAGCGCCTCGCGTAATGGATCGAGCCCGAGGGCCGCCTTCACGCTCGTGAGGAAGACCGGATAGCCGGCGTGCTCGTAGAGGCGGAACCGGTCGCGCGCCGCGGCCTCGCCCACGAGCTCCACTTTGTTGATGACCACACGCGCCGACAGATCGTTGCCCTCGGCGATCACCAAAAAGCGATCGAGCATGCGCGGATGGGGCTCCGGCTTCGCCGCCGCGAACACCACGACCACCTGATCGACGTTCGCGGCCACGATGCGCTCGCCGTGCCCGCCGCCCGGCATCCGGCGCGCCAAGCGCGACCGGCGCGGAAGGATCTCGGCGATCGCCCAGGCGTCGCCGCGCTCGCCCGGCTCGAGCACCACGTCGTCGCCGACGGCGAGCTTGAGCGTGGCCGCGGCGGCGAGCACGGTATCGCGGCGCAGCGAGCCGTCGGCGCGCTTTCCGCTATTCGACTTCTTCAATCGCCCACGCAGCGATGCGGCGAGTGTTTCGCCGGCCTCCGTGCGCACCTGCCACACGCCGCCTGTTCCGCCCACGACCACACCGCGCACGGGAGGTGTCACCGACCGGGACCTCGCGCGGCCGCGGCGACCCGGGCGCTCACTGCTCGCCGCCGTCGCGCATGGCGTCCCACCAGCGCCGCCCGGACGGTCCGCGCCGCGCCTCGACGAGCCGGTCGAGCAGCGCCTTCACGTCGCCGAGCGGCATGCGACCGAGCGCGGCGCGCGCGGCCGCCTCGGTGGGCGCGCGCGTGAGATACTCGCTCTCGAGATGCCCCTCGGGCGTCTGCGCGCCGAGGCGCGCCCATTTGATGAACAGGATGAACGCGCCCCACTCGCCCGGCGCCTCGCCGGTTTCTTCGCAGAGAATCTCGACGCTGTACGAGAACCCGTCGCTCCCCTCGAACGCGGCCGGCCGGTCGTGGACGGCCATGTAGCCGCCGATCGTCGACTCATCGCCCTTGGAGTGATCGGGCGGCCGATACCGCGCGTGCGACATCACGCCTTCCCGCGGCCGATCATCTCGCGCATGACGTTGCCGGTGACGAACGCGACGTTCGCCGGACGTTCGGCGAGGCGGCGCATGAGATACGGGTACCACTGCGTGCCGAACGGCACGTAGACGCGCAAGCGATATCCGTCGCGCACGAGCTGCGCCTGGAGATCGCGCCGGATGCCATAGAGCATCTGGAACTCGAACCGCGATCGGTCGATGCCGCGTTGGGTCACGAACGCCTTGGCCTGCTCAATGATCGACGGATCGTGCGTGGCGAGACCGGGATAGCTCCCGTGCTCGAGGAGCGAGTGCATGCACTTCACGTAGTTCCGGTCCACCTCGCGCTTGTCGGCGAAGGCGACCGACGCCGGCTCCTTGTACGCGCCCTTGCACAGCCGGACGCGGCACTTCGCCTGGACGGCGCGGTCGACGTCGGAGGACGTGCGGTAGAGACAGCTCTGCAGCACGATGCCGACGTTCGCCTTGAACGCCGGATACAGCCGGTCATAGAAGAGCGCCAGCGTGCGGTCAGTATAGGCGCTGGACTCCATGTCGAGCCGCACGAACGTCCCGCATTCGCGGGCGCGGTCGAGCACGTCGCGCATGATCGAGATGCAGAGCTCCTCGGAGATGTCGAGCCCCATCGCCGTGAGCTTGAGCGACACGTTCGCGTCGAGCGCCTGCCGGTGGATTCGATCGAGGATCTCGAGGTACGCGGCGCCGGCCGCGCGCGCCTCGCGCTCGTTCGTCACGCTCTCGCCGAGCAGGTCGAGCGACGCGCTGATGCCCCTGGCGTTGAGATCGCGGACGGCCGCCAGCGCGTCCTCGAGCCGCTCGCCGGCGACGAACCGTGAGGCGAACTTCTTCGCGAACTTGTTGTTCCGGACGAAGCGGAAGATCCGCTGCTGATTCGACAGATAGAACAGCGTGGAGCGGAACATCAGTCGCGAACGGCGTGTGTGCGAAGCGGCGACGCCTTCGTGAGGCGTGTGACGGGGAAGTCGGCGTGTGGCGCGACGATGTTGTCGTAGAAGCTCCACTGCATCAGTCCGTCCTCGCTCTCCGGCTCGAGCAGATAGAACGCCGCGAGCCCGAATGGTTGTCCGGCGCGAACCACGTACGTTCCCTTCGGCAGCGACCGGCTCGCCGCCTCGGTCCAGTGCCCGGTGACGTCCTTCAGCATGCGTGACGTTTCCGAGCGACCCCGCTCGACGACGCTATCGACGGCGAACGACTGCGCGGTGATCGCGGCGGGCACGTCGAGCTGCTCCACCGCGATGCCGTGGATCTTGAGTATCGGCAGGAGGGCCTGGGCCGCCTTGGCGTCGAAGGCGTACGCGAACGGCAGCGTGCTGGTCAGCGTGGGTGTGAAGCTCGCCATGACGGGCATCCGGACGAGCTTGATGATCCCCGTGCGCTGGCGCATGCCCATGCCGGGTTCACGCTTGCTGCTGTCGGTGAGCGGAACGATCTCTTCGACGCGCACGTCCTCGATGCGCGTCGTGTCCATGCGCGACTTGAGGGCAAGCGGAGGCGACGTTCCAGGGTTCTTTCCCCAGGCGATGACTTTCGCGTCGCCGTCCGTCCCGAGCTTCATGATCTCCGTCTTGTGCTCGGCGAGATACGACAGAATCTCACTCACGAAGTCGTAGGTCGACGCGACGCGCCGCGCCATGGGGTCGTGCGAAAATGCTTCGCTGAGAATGGCGATCCGGTTGCGAAGGCCGTAGTAGTTCGTGCCGTATCGGGCGAGCGATTCGTACGTCGAGAACGCCCAGCCGCTGGGAATCGAGTCGGCGATCATCTGCTCGAGCGATGGTCCGCGGCCGCCGCCGAATCCACCGCCACCAGCGGCGCCCCGTCCGCGCTGCGCCGTCGAGTCACCGCCGCGGCCCGCGCCAGGCGCGCCACGTCCGCGGCCACCGCCACCACCTCTCGCGACACCAGGACGGCTGAAGTCGCCGTAGTCCTGCACCTCGAAGCCGTCGCGGTCGAGCATGCGCCGGCGGATCTCCGGCAGCATCGTCTTCGTCGCGTACGGAATGACGTTCACCGCAGTGGGCGTGAGCGGCGGCGCGTAGGTGAGCGCGTAGCCGTGGATGCTGCCGTCGGTCGTGTGGAGATCCATGAACAAGTCCGGATTCCACTTCGTGAGCATCGCGAACGCGCCCTTGGTCTCGGGCGCGTCGGCGCCGATGTAGTCGCGGTTCAGGTTCCAGCCGGACGCATTCTGTCTGGTGCCCACCGACTCGGGACCATTCTGGGCGCCGCGGTTCCGCTCCTGCGGGCCCCATTTCTCGTTGCCATCGGCGTTGTAGATCGGCTGCACGATCAGCACGACGGAGTCGAGCACGTTCTTCTTCTTGTCGAACAGGAGGTCGCGCAGCAGCGACTGCATCGCCTCTTTGCCCTCGATCTCGCCGGCGTGGATGTTCGCCTGGATGTAGGCCACGGGCCGGTTCAGGCGCCGCGCTTCGGCGGGCGAGGTGATCAGGGGGCGCGACGCGATGACGTAGGGCAGCTCGCGTCCCTCGATCGTCTTGCCGATCGACCCGGTGGATATCTTCGCGCCAAGAGTCTTGAGCGAGTCGATGAACGTCACGACGTCGTCGTAGTGCGACGTCTCGGTGAAGTTCGTGCGCTCGGCGCGCGTCAGCGGCCGCTTCCCGGCAAAGCTCTGGAGGGTGTACTTGCTCTTGGCCGGAATGGAGTGCGTATCGACTTGCTGGGCCGGGAGCACCCCGGCGAGACTGGCGGCCGCGAGACAGAGCGCGACACGATGCATGAATTCCCCGAGCGCGATGGACGGGGAATTGTACCCGATCGACGAGTGGGGCCGCTACTGCGCTGGCCGGTTGGTTCCGGCACCGCCGCGCTGCGTGAGACCCCTCGCGCGGGTCGTGGCCGCGGCGCTCGGATCGGCGCCGCGCTCGATGTCGGCGCGCACGTTCCGCTGATAGAGCGACAGATCGCTGTCCTTCACGGCCGACTTGACGAGCTGCAGCACGAGCGTCGTGGCGGTCGGGATGGGGACCTGTCGTCCGATCAAGTCGGTGAGGACGGCCAGCGGCATCGTCACGGGCCGCTTGCCAGACGCTGCCTGCACGCGCGCCAGGTCCCGCGTGGACACACCCGCCTCCAGGGCGCCGACGGCGGCCGTGATCTCATCGGCGCTGGCGCTCGAGCTGAGCGCTCGCCGGGCCGAGCTCATGCGACCCGACAAGAGACGGACGGCCGCGACGATCTTTGGCCCGTCCGCGCCCGTCGCGGCGCCTTCGAGCGCCTTGTCGTTCAGCGGCTTGGTGGGCAGCTTGGCCGCGCGTGCCGAATCAATGATCGCGGTGACGGCCAGCAGCGTCGGCTTGTCGAGCTTCGCCGCGAGCGACGGCTCCTGCGCGCGCGCGGAGGGGGCCGCGACGACGAGCGCGACCAACGTGCGCGCCAAACGCCTCATTCTTGGCTCTGCTGCACCACGATGGCCGAGTTGGGCACGCCGAAATCGGTGTCAGCCGCGCGCGGCGCGATGGGATCGGCGACCCAGACGCTGTCGTCGATCACGAACGAATAGCGGTGATGACCCACCGGCACCGGGGCCGTCACCGACCAGACGCCGCCACCGCGGTGCTTGGCCTGAAAGTCCGCGTGCGACGCGTCCCAGCCGTTGAAGTCGCCGACCACCGCGACCTTCTTGGCATCGGGCGCGACGAGCACGAACTGCACGCGCTGGGCGGGCTGGGCCTTGTCCGATTTGGGGAAGAGCGCCTTGGCGATCGGCGCCGCGGCACGATGCACGTCCTGGGACACGTGGGCCGCGCCGAGGAGCGCGAACATCGCGAGCGACGCGGCGAGGACGCCCCACGAGAGCGGCATGATCGTCACGCGGCGCGGCGTCGTGAGCCGGGCCCACAGGCTCGCCTGGGCATGGCGCGGCAGCTCGCGAACCGCCCGCATGATGCGCGCGTCCAGCGACGCGCTGGTGCGCACGGGCTCGCGGAGCTCGCGTGCTATTCTCTGGATTTTCAGTTCGTCGTCTTCACGCATTGTGCACCTCACTCAACAGCTCCCGCAGCCGCTCGCACGCCCGCATTACGCGCATCTTCAGCGCCGAGACGCCGACTCCGGTGAGCTGCGACATTTCGTCGTAGCCCATCTCTTCCACGTACTTCAGCAGAAAGGCTTCCCGCTGCTCCGGACGCAGTTGCTGGAGCGCACGCTCGATCTCTTCGCGCCAGGCACTGCTCTCCGCCGGGTGATCGATCGCCGCGTCGAGGAGCGCGCCCTCGTCCACGACGAAGGTCTTCGCCCGCCGTCCGCGCCGCGCGCCGATCGTGCGACAGCGATTGACGAGAATCCGGAACAGCCACGCGCCGAAGCGCTCCGGATCCTCGCAGCGCGCCAACGAGCGATAGGCTCGCGTAAACGCGTCCTGCAGGGCCTCCTCGGCGTCCTCGCGATTGCCGAGCATGTGGACTGCGTAGCGCGCATACCGGTCGCGATACCGCTCGACCAGCACACGGAACGCCTCCACATCCCCCCGCAACACGCGGGCAACGAACACTGCGTCGGAACTACCTTCCACGGAGGACAGACCTGGGGTGGTTGGGGACAGTCACATTAAGCCGAGTGCGGCGTACGGGGCGCGGCGTGCGGGGGAAACCTGGAACTGATACCCTGCGACATCAGGCAGGTCTCCGTACGCCGTGCGCCGTCCGCCGCACTCGGATGTACCCGGGACACCTAATAAAAGCTCCGGCGGGCACTTGCGGCATCGAGGAGAATGCCTGAGGGGGCAAAACGGCCCGTGAACCGGGCGTTCAGGTCCTCCAGTTGTTCTACGATTTGATGGGCACCGACGCTGTCCACGTAGCGGAAGGGGCCGCCCCGGAACGGCGGAAACCCGATGCCGAACACAGCGCCGATGTCGCCGTCCCGCGGCGTCCGGAGAATGCCCTCCTCGAGACACAGCGCCGCCTCGTTGACCATCGCGAGCACGCACCGCTGCGCCATCTCGTCGGCCGGAATAGGCTGGCGCTGCCCGCCGGCGGCCTGGCCGATCACCTGATAGATGGTCGGATCGACGGCGCCCTTCTTTCCAGCAGCGTCGTACCGGTAGAACCCACTGCGTCCCTTACGGCCGGTGCGTCCGGCCTGCACTACGCGCCGCAGCGACTCCGACGGCGCCATGCGCGCCCCGAACGCTTCGGCCAGCACCAGTCCGACCTTGCCGCCGACGTCGATGCCGACTTCATCGAGCAACGTGATCGGCCCGACGGGAAAGCCGAAGTCGACGAGCGCCTTGTCCAAAGCCTCGACGGCCGCGCCTTCGTCGAGGAGATGGCCGGCCTCGTTCATGTACGCCGACAGCGTGCGCGTGGTGTAGAAGCCCGGCCCATCGCGCACGACGATCACCGTCTTTCCCAGCCGCTTGCCGTAGGCCACGGCGGTCACCGTCGCCTCCGGCGCCGTCGCCGCCGTCACCACCACCTCGAGCAGCGGCATCTTGTGCACGGGCGAAAAGAAGTGCATGCCGAGCACACGCTCGGGGCGCTTCGCCGCCTGCGCGATCCGCGCGATGGGGATCGTGCTCGTGTTCGACGCATATACCGTTGCCCGATCGAGCACCGGCTCGACCTCGGCGAGCACGCGCTGCTTGAGGCCGAGGTCCTCGAACACCGCCTCGATCACCAGCTCGACGGACTCGAACCCGGAGTAGTCCATCGTTCCGCCGACGAGGCTCATGACGTCGTCGAACTGCGAGCGCGTGATCTGTTTCTTCGCGAGCCGCTCCCCGACTACCGCATGAACGGCGGCGAGGCCCTTTCCCACTCGCGTCGTGTCCGTGTCCTTGAGACGAACGAGCGTCTCCTGTTGCGCCGAGATCGCGGCGATGCCGGCGCCCATGAAACCCGCGCCAAGCACGCCGAGCTTGGAGATGTGGCGCGGCGCCGGCGCGGGCGGGGCGACACCGGGATCCTTCTTGAGCGAATTGCTGGCGAAGAACAGGAAGACGAGCTGGCGCGACACGTCGGTCACCGCCATCTCGCCGAACAGCCGCGCCTCCTCCCGCATGCCGCCTTCGAACCCGTGCGTGTATCCGGCATGCACGGCGTCGAGCGCGGCGAGCGGCGCCGGATAGTGGCCGTGCGTCTTCTCCATCACGCTCGCGCGCGCCTTCTTGAAGACCACGCCGCGACCGATCGGATTGTGCTCGAGCAGCAGACGGGTCGGGCCATACGATGTCCCGCGCGCCGGCTTCCGCGTTCCGTCGGCAAGCCCGCGGGCGCGATCGATCGCGATCTCGCGCAGGATCGACGGATGGACCATCTCGTCGACGAGCCCCATCTGCAGCGCGCGCTTCGCGCGGATCGTGCGGCCGGTGAGAATCATGTCGAGCGCCGCCTGCAGGCCGACGCGCCTCGGCAGCCGCTGCGTTCCGCCCATGCCCGGAATGAGGCCGAGCTGGACCTCGGGTTGCGCCAGGGTCGTCTTGGGATGATCGGTGCAGATGCGATACCGGCACGCCAGCGCCACCTCGAGGCCGCCGCCGAGGCAGGAACCATGGATCGCGGCCACCACCGGAACGCGCAGCGACTCGAGACGCGCGAGGAGGGTTTGCCCCATGCGCGCCACGCGCTCGGCCTCGGCGGCCGTACGGATGTCGAGGAACTGCTCGACGTCCGCGCCGACGATGAAGGAGTCCGGCTTGCCGGACATCAATACGACTCCTTTGATGAGCGTATCGTCGTCGACGCGAAGGAACAGACCCTCGAACTCGCCGACGAGCGACGTCGTGAGCGTGTTGACGGGTTCGCCGGGGCGATCGAACGTGACGATCAGGATGTCCTGGTCGACGTCCATCGAGAGCGCGGGGGCGGCAACCGTGGGCGTCGTCATCGTTCGATCACCATCGCGTGCCCCATGCCGCCGGCGGCGCACACGGTCATCAGGCCGAATTGTCCGCCGCGCCGCACCAGCTCGTTCGCGAGCGTCGTCAAGATGCGGCCGCCGGTGGCGCCGAACGGGTGACCGATCGCGATCGATCCACCCAGCACGTTCAATCGTGACCGATCGACCTCGCCGACCGGCTGTGCGAACCCGGCTCGTGCCGCCCATTCGCGCGACGCAAGCCCATTCAGGTTGCACAGCACCTGCGCGGCGAACGCCTCGTGCATCTCGATCAGATCGATCTCGCGTAGCGACAGCCCCGCGCGTTGGAGCGCGACGGGCGCCGCCAGCACCGGACCCATCAACAGTTGTTCGCCGGGATCGAGGGCCGCGTACGCGTACGACCGGATGAACGCGAGCGGCGTGTAGCCGAGCGTGCGCGCGCGCGACTCGCTCATGAGCAACACCGCGCTCGCGCCATCGGTGAGCGGCGACGAGTTGCCGGCTGTCACCGAGCCGTATTTTCGGTCGAACACCGGCTTGAGGGCGCGCAACGCCTCGATCGACGTGTCGTTGCGAATCCCGTTGTCGCTGGTCAGCGCGCCGTCGTAGCGCGGCGGGACCCACACCGGCGCGATCTCGGCGGTGAGTCGTCCGTCGTCCGTGCCGACGGCGGCCAACCGGTGCGAGCGCAGGGCGAACTGGTCCTGATCCTCACGCGAGATGTGATTGATCTTCGCCATCTTCTCGGCCGACTGGCCCATGGACTCGCCGGTCGACGGCTCGGCGATGGCCGGTGTGATCGGCACGAGGTCCCGCGGGCGGATGGATCCGACGATGCGCAGCCGCTGGGCCGCTCCCTTGGCGCGCGACAGCGCCACCAGCTTGTCCGACATGCCGCGCGAGTGGAGGATCGGCACGTTGGACAGCGACTCCGCCCCGCCCGCGATCATGACTTCGTGATGACCGAGCGCGATCTGATCGGCCGCGTCCGTGATGGCCTGGTTCGCCGACGCGCACGCCCGCCCTACGGTGTACGCCTGACACCCCTTGGGCAGCATGGGCATCAGCGAGATCTCGCGCGCGATGTTGGGCGCCACGACGGATGGGACGACCGTGCCGTAGACGACGGCTTCGACCAGCGCGCCGTCCAGGCTCGTTCGCTGAATCAGCTCGGCGACGCACCGTTTCCCGAGCTCGATCGCCGAGAGACTCTTGAGTGCCGTGCCGGCTCGGGCGAAGGGCGTGCGGACTCCGGCGACGATCGCGACACGTCGACCGGGGCCGCCGAATGTGGGCATGGGCGAAAGGTGACAGCGTCAGGCTTAGTATTCAATCGATGACATCGCCGACAGCCGCGCGCGCCGAACGTTGGAGAGCGCTGGGCGAGCGCGTGTTCGACGTGCTCGTCATCGGCGGCGGCATCACCGGCTGCGGCATCGCGCGGGCCGCGGCGCTCCACGGACTCGGCGTGGCGCTGGTCGACAAGGGCGACCTCGCGAGCGGAACGTCGAGCCGCTCGTCGCGACTCGTGCACGGCGGCGTGCGCTATCTCGAGCACGGGCATCTGCATCTGGTGTTCGAGTCGAGCGCCGAGCGACGGCGCCTGCTCCGGCTGGCGCCGCACCTGGTGCGCCCGCTCGAGTTCACCTGGCCGGTGTATCGCGGCGCGAGAGTACCGCGCTGGAAGCTCGGCGCCGGGCTCACGCTGTACGACGCGTTGGCCCTCTTTCGCAACGTCGGCCGCCACCACCGCTTGGGCCGCACGGCCGTGCTCGAACGAGAGCCGGCGCTCAAGGCCGACGGGCTACTCGGCGGGGCGACGTACTTCGACGCCCGCACGAACGACGCGCGTCTCACCCTCGCCAACGCCGTTGGCGCACTCGAGGCGGGCGCCGTCGTGGTGAACCACGCCGCGGCCGGCGACCTGTCGTCCGAGCGTGGGCGGGTCACCGGCGCCGCGGTGACCGACCTGCTGACGGGCTGCGCGACGCACGTTCGCGCTACCGTCGTGGTGCGGGCGACGGGTCCGTGGACCGGCGACGTGCGCGGCAGCAAGGGCGCCCACATCGCCGTGCCGCGCGGTCGCGTCGGCAACCGCCAGGCGCTCACGCTGCTGTCGCCCGCCGACGGCCGCGTGTTGTTCACATTGCCCGCCGGCGAGCTCGCGATCGTCGGTACGACCGACACGTTCACCGACGCGTCGCCGGACGACGTGCGGGCGTCGAACGACGACATCCGCTATCTGCTCGACGCGGCGAACAGTTTCTTTCCGGCGTCGAACCTCACGACCGGCGATGTCGTGAGCGCGTGGGCCGGCATCCGCCCGTTGCTCCCGACCAAAGACGACACTCCGGGCGGCGCGACGCGCGAGCATCTCGTGTCGACGAGCGACGCCGGCGTGGTCACGATCACCGGCGGTAAGCTCACGACGTATCGAGTGATGGCCAACGACGCGCTCGAGGTGGTCGCCGGCCGGCTCGGTCGTGCCCTGCCGCGCGACGTGACGCGCAACCTTCCGCTGCCGGGCGGAGACTTCTCATCGCTCGCCGCGCTGACCGAGGAGGTCGCGCACACGATCGGCGACCGTGCGCTCGCCGCGCATCTCGCCGAGACGTACGGCACGCGATGGCGCGCCGTGTGGCCGGACGTCGGTGCGCCCGGCGGCTCCGAGCGGTTGGACGACACGCTTCCCTATGTCGCCGGAGAGCTCCGATACTCGGTGCGCGAGGAGCTTGCGTGCACGCTCGGCGATTTGCTCGTGCGGCGGACGCACATCGCGTTCGAGACGCGCGACCACGGCGCCGCGGCCGCCGAGCGCGCCGCGCCGGTCGTGTCGCCGCTGCTCGGCTGGGACCGCGACGCGACGCGACGCGCGCTCGAGGACTACGCGCGCGAGGTCGAGCGTATCTTCGCCGTCGTCTGAGGTGCGCTCCGTCGCACTCACAAAGGGGGCGCCGCCACCGATTGCGGTTCGTCATCGCGAGAGGCGTTCTGGCCGTTCGGCACCTAAGCGATTGGTGGTGCGATCAAAGGGATGCGTCGGATTCTTACGGATGAACTTCAGCTCCGAACACCCAACACCCGCATCATCGCAATCCGAGTCAATCCAGGTGATCCTCAACCAAAGTCTTCTTACTCGCCGGCCAGGCGAGGCACTCATGCAGGAGGCGACGTCACCGGCGGCACTCCGCGCTTTGGCGACC
>Ga0326726_10000484_pt1 | contig 37188 bp, 37 predicted proteins | sample MHFenrmetagenome_2_FD_207603 | JGI IMG/M metagenome (GOLD analysis project Ga0326726, IMG submission 207603) | Lab enriched peat soil microbial communities from Michigan Hollow, Ithaca, NY, United States - MHF15MN | ecosystem: Environmental > Terrestrial > Soil > Wetlands > Peat | place: USA...
GCTGGGCGAGATGGCTGGACGCTGCGCCGGCGTTCATGTCGTGGTGCGAGTCAGGGTCTGGCCTACTCTACACCACGGCACCCGCGTTCGGGTCGTTGGGATCGCGGTCCCTGCCGCCGCTGCGGACCAAATCCTCGCGTTTGACGCCCAGCCACATGGCGATCGCCGCCGCCACGAACACCGATGAATAAATACCGAACAGGATGCCGATGGTCAGCGCCACCGCGAAATAGTGCAGCGTCGGGCCGCCGAACAGCAGCATCGCCAGCACCATCATCTGCGTCGACCCGTGCGTGATGATGGTGCGGCTGATCGTGCTGGTGATGGCGTGATCGATGACCTCGCGCGTGGTCATCTTGCGGAATCTGCGGAACGCCTCACGAATCCGGTCGAAGATCACGACCGACTCGTTGACCGAGTAGCCCAGCACCGCCAGCACCGCGGCCAGCACGGCCAGCGAGAACTCCCACTGGAAGAACGCGAAGAAGCCCAGGATGATGACCACGTCGTGCAGGTTGGCGACGATGGCGGCGACAGAGAATTTCCACTCGAAGCGGAACGCCAAATACGCCATGATGCCGATCACCACGAAGGCCAGCGCCTTCAGGCCGTCGGCATAGAGCTCGGCGCCGACTGCCGGGCCGACGAATTCGGTGCGCGACAGGCGGATCGGCTCGGCCTCGTTGTCGCCGAGGCAGGCCATGCGGCTGACCTGCTCGCCCTGCGCCGTGGTGTATTGCCGCGCTGCCAGCTGACCGGCCGCGTCGCTGCACAGGCGCTCGAAGACGCGCGCCGCAACGTCGCTTTGCTTCAAGTCGCCACGAATCGGCAGGCGGATCAGCACGTCGCGCGAGGTGCCGAAGTTCTGCACCTGCACCTCACCGAAGCCCAAGGCCTCGACGCTGGCGCGCGTCTTGTTGATGTCGGCCGTCTGCGCGTAGCCAACCTCCAGCACGGTGCCGCCGGTGAACTCGATCGACAGGTGCAGCCCGCGCGTGATCAGGAAGAACACCGCGGCCGCGAATGTCAGGAACGAGATGACGTTGAACACCAGCGCATGCCGCATGAACGGGATGTCGCGCCGGATGCGAAAGAATTCCATCAGACCTCCCAGGTCTGACGGAATTCTGGGGATCGCTCATGTGCGCGCCGCGCACCTGATGCGATCACCAAGAACTCCATCGAGCTGCTCATGACTCAGCCCTGCTGAACCGGTGGTGTGGCGCCTTCGGGGCGCCAGACCTGACCGATCGACACCGCTTTCAAGCGCTTCTGGCGGCCGTACCACAGGTTGACCAGGCCGCGCGAGAACAGCACCGCGGAGAACATCGAGGTCAGGATGCCCAGGCAGTGGACCACCGCGAAGCCGCGCACCGGGCCGGAGCCGAATGCGAGCAATGCGAGACCCGCGATCAACGTGGTCACGTTGGAGTCGAGGATCGTCGCCCACGCGCGCTCGTAGCCGGCGTGGATCGCGGCCTGCGGTGGCGCACCACCGCGCAGTTCCTCGCGCACGCGCTCGTTGATCAGCACGTTGGCGTCGATCGCCATGCCCAGCGTCAGTGCGATGGCCGCGATGCCGGGCAGGGTGAGCGTGGCCTGCAGCATCGACAGCACGGCCACCAGCAGCAGCAGGTTGAACGCCAGCGCCAGCGTCGAGAACACGCCGAACAGCAGGTAGTACACGCACATGAACGCGGCGATGGCGGTGAAGCCGTAGGTGACGCTGGCAAAGCCCTTGTCGATGTTGTCCTTGCCCAGGCTCGGGCCGATCGTGCGTTCCTCGATGATCTCCATCGGCGCGGCCAGCCCGCCGGCGCGCAGCAGCAGCGCCAGATCGTTGGCGGCTTCTGTGGTGCCCATCCCGGTGATCTGGAACTGGTTGCCGAATTCACCCTGGATGCGCGCGACGGTCAGCACCTCGCCCTTGTTCTTCTCGAACAGGATCGCCGCCATGAAGTTGCCGACGTTGGCGCGCGTCATCTCCAGCATGCGCCGCCCGCCCTTGCTGTCGAGCGTCACCGAGACGGCCGGCTGGTTGTACTGGTCGGGGCGCGGCTGCGCATCGGTCAGCATGTCGCCCGAGGCCACCACCTCGCGGTAGACGATCACCGGCGCGCCGCGGCCGACACCGAAGCGCTCGCGGCCGAACGGCACCGGGCCGCGGCCGTCGAGCGCCGCCCGCGCCTCGGGCGTCATGTCGGCCAGGCGAAACTCCAGGTTGGCGGTGCGGCCGATGATGTCCTTGGCCTTGGCGGTGTCCTGCACACCGGGCAGCTGCACCACCACGCGGTCGGCGCCCTGTTGCTGGATCACCGGCTCGGCCACGCCGAGTTCGTTGACGCGGTTGTGCAGCGTGGTGATGTTCTGCTTGAGCGCCTGGTCCTGCACGCGGCGCGCTGCCTCGGGCTTGAGCGAGCCGGTGAGCTTGAAGTCGCTGCCGTCCGCACCCTCGACCCATTGCAGGTCGGCCATCTGATCGGCCAGCAGCGCTTGCGCCTGCGCGAGGACCGCATGGTCGCGAAAGCGGATCGTGATGACCTCGCCGTCGCGCGCGATACCGGCGTGGCGCAGACCCTTGTCGCGCATCAGGCTGCGCAGGTCGCCGGCGTACGACTCGGCCTTCTTGGACAGCGCGGCCTTCATGTCGACCTGCATCAGGAAGTGCACGCCGCCGCGCAAGTCCAGGCCCAGGTACATCGGCAGCGCGTGCAGCTTGGTCAGCCAGGCGGGCGAGCGCGACGACAGGTTCAACGCCACGATGTGGCTCGGGTCGTTGGGGTCGGGATTGAGCGCCTTGGCGATCGCGTCCTTGGCCTTGATCTGGGTGTCGGTGTCGGCGAAACGCGCCTTGGCCGAGTTGCCCTCGAACTGCACGAAATCGGCCTTGATGCCCGCAGCACTGAGCGCACTTTCGATGCGTGGCACGATACCGGCGTCGAGCTTGAGCGTGGCCTTGCCGCTGGACACCTGCACCGCCGGCGCCTCGCCGAAGAAGTTGGGCAGCGTGTACAGCAGGCCGATCGCCAGCGCCGCGGCCATCAGCAGGTACTTCCACAGCGGATAGCGGTTCATCGCCGCGACCCTGCGCCGCTGCGCCGTGCGGTCACTTCAAGGTGCCTTTGGGCAGAACCTGCACGATCGACGAGCGCTGCACCTGCAGCTCCACACCGTTGGCCACTTCGATGTGGAGGTAGGTTTCACCGAGCTTGCTGACGCGCCCGAGCATGCCGCCGGCGGTGACGATCTCGTCGCCCTTGGCCAACGCCTCGACCAGGGTCTTGTGTTCCTTCTGCCGCTTCATCTGGGGCCGGATCATGATGAAGTACAGCACCACGAACATCAGCACCAGCGGCAACAGGTTCAGCAGGCTGGATCCGGTGTCGCCGCTGGCTGCGGGTGCCGTTTGCGCGAAGGCTTGCGAGATGAACACGGGCGGTTCCTTTGTTGTGCAGTGGCCACCGTTCGGGCCCGAGCAAAGCGCGGAATTCTAAGCCGGTGGCGCCCGCCCGGCGTCGGCACCCCCGGCGCCGCGCCAGCTTTCAGAACAGCGCCATGCTGAGCTTGCGCCGGTACTGGTCGACCAGCGGATCAGCGGAGGCCGCCGCCGGCTTGCCCGCCACCTCCAGCGCGCCTTTGGCTGGCTCGGCCGCCGCCTTGGGCGCCGGCTTGCTCATCAGATCGAGGATGGCGACATAGGTTCTGCGCGCGAGCTGCTCGCTCCATTGCTTGTCGCGCATCACGATCTCCAGCAGCTCGTCCATCGCCTCGGTGAAGCGGCCCGCTGCAAAATGGCCTTGGGCCAGTTCGTAGCGGGCGTCGAAGTCACGCCGATTGGCCGCGATGGCGCTGCGCAATGCGTCGGGGCTGCGCAGCGACGGCGCTTTCTCGAAGGCGGTCAGCCACAGGTCCAAGGCCGCGATGCGGCCGTCGAGCGCGGCCTTGCCGGCGATGGGCTCGAAGGCCATGCGCGCCTGCGGCACGCGCTTGAGCTCCAGCAGCAGTTTCACGTAGTCGCAGCGTGCGGCGTCGTTGCCTGGCGCCATCGCCACCGCCTGCTGCAGCTTGGCCAGCGCGGCGTCGGTGTCGCCCTCGGCCTCCAGCGCCTCGGCTTCCTCGGCCTGTGCCTCGGCCTGCGCGTCTTCGCTGCTCGGCACGTGGCGGTCGAGGAACTGCCGGATCTGCGGCTCGGGCTGCGCGCCGACGAAGCCGTCGATCGGCTGACCCTGGTCGAACAGCACGCAAAACGGAATGCTGCGCACCCCGAACGCCTGGCTCAGTTGGCCGGCGATCTCGGGTTGCTCGTCGCTGTTGAGCTTGGCGAGTTTGAAGCGGCCCGCGTATTCGCGCTCGAGCTTCTCGAGCACCGGGCTCAGCGACTTGCACGGGCCGCACCAAGGCGCCCAGATATCCAGCAGGACCGGCGCGCGTGCCGACGCCTGGATCAGTTCGGCTTCGAAGTTCTGGATGGTGATGTCGATCATGGCGGGCGAAAGTTCGGGCGAAAGGTCGGCCTTGAGCGCTGCGCTGGGTCACGTGGGGGTGCGGCGCCTACAATGCAAGCCCTTTTGGGTGCTGCAGCGAGAGACCGTGTCGTCCACCGATCCCCCTGTCGTCGGCGTGCTGATGGGCTCGTCCAGCGACTGGGAGACCCTGCAGCACGCAACAGCGATTCTCGCCGAGTTCGGCGTACCGCACGAGTGCAGGGTGGTTTCGGCGCACCGCATGCCCGACGACATGTTCGCCTACGCCGAGGCCGCCGCAGGCCGTGGCCTGAAGGCGCTAATCGCCGGCGCCGGTGGCGCGGCGCACCTGCCGGGCATGTTGGCGGCCAAGACCGTGGTGCCGGTGCTGGGCGTGCCGGTGCCCAGCCGACATTTGCAGGGTGTCGATTCGCTGCATTCGATCGTGCAGATGCCCAAGGGCGTGCCGGTGGCCACGTTCGCCATCGGTGTGGCCGGTGCAGCCAACGCTGCCTTGTTCGCGGTGGCCATGCTGGCCAACCAGGACGCCGTGCTGCGCGATCGCCTGCAGCGTTACCGCGCCGCGCAAACCGCCGCGGCGCGGGCGATGACGCAGGAACTCAAATGAGTCCCGCGCCGGTGATCGCGCCGGGCGCCACGCTCGGCGTGCTGGGCGGTGGCCAACTCGGCCGCATGTTCGTGCACGCCGCGCAACGCCTGGGTTATCGCTGCCTGGTGGTCGACCCGGACTCCGACTCGCCCGCCGGCCGCGTCGCCGAGCGCCACCTGTGCGCCGATTACCTCGATGCGGAGGCGCTCGGCACCGTGGCCCGCGACGCCGACGCGGTGACCACCGAATTCGAGAACGTGCCGGCGCAGGCGTTGCGGGGCTTGGCCGAACGCGTGCGCGTCGCACCGGGCGCCGCTGCGGTGGCCACCTGCCAGGATCGCGCGCTCGAGAAGGCGCTGTTCGCGCGCTGCGGCGTGCCGTGTGCGCCGCATGCCGTGATCGACAGCGAGCCCGCGCTCGCCGCAGTGCCGGACGCTCTGCTGCCCGGCATCTTGAAGACCGCACAACTCGGCTACGACGGCAAGGGGCAACGCAGCGTGCGCGATCGCCATGAGCTGGCCGCGGCGTGGCGCCAACTCGGCGCCGTGCGCTGCGTGCTCGAGCGGCGGCTCGACCTGGCCTGCGAGATCAGCGTGGTGCTGGCGCGCGGCGCCGGCGGCGACGCGGTGGTGAGTTATCCGCCGTTTCTCAACCTGCACCGCGACGGCATCCTGGCGGTGACGTCGTGGCCGGCGCCGCAGATTCAATCCGCGCTCGCCGCACAGGCCGACGCCGCCGCGAGAACGATCGCGCGCAACCTCGACTACGTCGGCGTTCTGTGCGTGGAGTTCTTCGTCGATCGTGGCGGCGGTCTGTACGCCAACGAGATGGCGCCGCGGCCGCACAACTCCGGGCATTGCACGATCGATGCCTGCGACGCCAGCCAGTTCGAGTGGCAGGTGCGCACGATGGCCGGCCTGCCGCTGCCCGCGCCGCAGGTGCATTCGCACGCGGTGATGCTCAACTTGTTGGGCGACCTGTGGCACGACGGCGTGGCCCCTGACTGGCGCACCGTGCTGGAGCTGCCCGGCGCGCACCTGCATCTGTACGGCAAGGCGCTGGCGCGACCCGGGCGCAAGATGGGTCACCTCACGCTGACCGCACCCAGCGCTGCGGGCGCTGATGTGTTGGCGCGGCAAGCCGCGCAGCGTCTCGGCTTGCCGGACTGGTGACGCAGCGGCATGAGCGTATTGCCCGGATCGAGCGCCGATGCGATCGAGCAGGCGGCGCAGCGGTTGAAGCAGGGCGGCCTGGTCGCGCTGCCCACCGAGACCGTGTACGGCCTGGCCGCCCGCGCCGATGACGACGCGGCAGTCGCGCAGATCTTCGCGACCAAGGGCCGCCCGAGCGATCACCCGTTGATCGTGCACGTGCTCGGTCGCGACGAGGCGCTCGCCTTCGCTGCTGAGCTCAACGATGCGGCCGAGCGGCTGATCGCCGCCTTCTGGCCTGGACCCGTGACGGTGATCGTGCGGCGCGCGAGCGGACGCGCCGCGGCCGCAGCGGCCGGCCTGCCGACGCTGGCGCTGCGCTGCCCCGCTCACGCGGTGGCACGGGCTGTGCTGACGCGTTGTGCGCAACTGGGCATCAGCGGCCTGGCGGCGCCGAGCGCAAACCGCTTCGGCCACGTCAGCCCGACCACCGCGGCGCACGTGAGCGATGAATTCGGAGAGTCGCTGATGGTGCTCGATGGCGGTGCCAGCGAGCTGGGCATCGAGTCGGCGATCGTGGACTGTTCGGGCGCGGCGCCGGTGTTGCTGCGCCCCGGCGTGATCACGCGGGAACAATTGGAAAGGGCGCTCGGCGTGGCGCTGCACGAACCCGACGAGCGCAGCGCGCCGGCACCGGGCACGCTCGACAGCCACTATGCGCCGCGCGCCACGCTGCGACTGATGAGCAGCCGGGAGATGAAGGAGGCGCTGCAGGTGCTGCCGGCGACGATCAAGGGGCTCGCTGTATATTCGCGCTCGGCGCCGCGCCGTCACCCGTTGGTGCGGGTGATGCCCGACGATCCGTTGGCGGTGGCGCAGGAGCTGTTCGCGGTGCTGCGCATGTTCGATGACCAGGGCGTGAAGCTGATCTGGGTCGAGCAGCCGCCCGACACGCCGCAGTGGGAAGGCGTCAATGACCGCTTGCAACGCGCAGCCGCGCCATGAAGCGCGCGCTTGAAATGGAACTCCGCATGCAGATTGATCGCTGGATGATTGTCTTCGGCCGCGGCGCGCGTGCGTTCGCCTGGGTGCTGGCAGCGTGGCTGGCCTCGTGCGGCGGCGGCTCGCAAATCGAGCCGTTCCAGCCGCGCCAGATCATCTTGCTGGGCGACGAAACGGTGGTCCTGGTGGCCGGCGGCAAGCGTTACGGCATCAACGGTCTGGACGCCAACAACAACATCGATTGCTCGCAATTGCCGATGTGGTCGCAGCAGTTGGTGGGCAACTTCGGCATCGTGCTCGACCTGTGCAATCCCGGTGCCGCGACCGCGGTGCGCGGCGTGACGCGCGGCGCGGCCAACGCCAAGGTGGCCGATCTGGATGCCCAGATCGCGGCACAGCTCGCGGCCAGCGACGTGACGTCGAAAGACTTGTTCCTCGTGATGGTGGGGTTGAACGACATCATCGAGCGCTACGAGGCGGGTGCCGGTTGCGGCGACGCCGAGCTTTCGGCGCGCGGTCACTTGGTCGCTGCGCAAGTCAACCGGCTGGTGGCCGCCGGTGGGCGCGTGATCCTGTCGACGGTGCACGACCTGGGCCTGACCCCGTACGCAGCGGCCAAGAACGCTGTGGCCCCCGGCCAGAGTGCGCTGCTGACCTGCCTGACCGACACGTTCAACGCACGCCTGCGGGTCGACATCGTGCAGGATGGCCGCTTCATCGGCTTGGTGCTGGCCGACGATACGACCAAGGCGATGGTTCGCAATCCGGGCGCCTTCGGCCTGGGCAACGTCACCGATGCCGCCTGCACCGTCGCTGCGCCGGACTGCACGACGGCGACGCTGGCGGCCGGCGCCACCACGGCCACCCACTTATGGGCCGATGACCGTCACTTCGGGCCCGTCGCGCACAACCAGCTAGCCTTGGCGGCCGAAACGCGCGCGCGCAACAATCCGTTCTGAGGCCCGCTTCAGCCGGCGCCGCTCGACACATGCCATCCGTCGTTCCATGTCAGCCCACCTGCTTGCGCTGGACAGCTCGACCGAGCAGCTCTCGGTGGCGGTGGCGGCGGGCGATCGCCGATGGGTGCGTGTGGTGCCGGGAGGCGCGTTGGCCTCCTCGCGCATCATCGTGCTGGCGCTCGAGGGTCTGGCGGCCTGCCGCTTGCAGGTGTCGCAGCTCGATGCGGTGGCCTTCGGCGCCGGGCCAGGCGCCTTCACCGGGCTGCGTTGCGCGTGCGCGGTGGCGCAGGGCTTGGCCTTTGCGTGCGGCAAGCCGGTGCTCGCCGTCGACAGCTTGATGATCGTGGCCGAATCGGCCCGAGCGGGTTGGCCCGGCGAGGCCGGCGAGCTGTGGGTGGCGATGGATGCGCGGATGGACGAGCTCTATGCCGCGCGCTATCGCTTCGAAGAAGGACGCTGGCGCGTGCTCTCGGCCCCCGCGCTGTACACGTTGCCCGCGTTGGCGGCGCGTTGGAACGCGGCGCCGCCGCGCGCCGTCGCAGGCAACGCGGCGCGGATCTTCGGTTCGCGATTGCCACTGGGCGTGGCCGCCGTACTGCCCGACACGCAGGATCGCGGCCACGCTCTGCTGGCGCTGGCGCAGCAGGCGTGGGCGGATGGCGCGGGCGTGGCTGCCGAGCAGGCCGCGCCGGTCTACCTGCGTGACAAGGTGGCGCTGACCAGTGCCGAGCGCGAGGCCGCCCGCACCGGGGAGCGGGCATGACGCCGCCGCGCGCGCGCTTTGAGCCGCTGGTGATGGCCGATCTCGATACGCTGTTGGCGATCGAGACATCGGCCTACGAATTCCCATGGAGCCGCGGCAATTTCATCGACTCGCTGAGCGCCGGTTATTTGGCGCGCAAGCGCGTCGATGCGGCGGGCGCCTGGTTCGGCTATTTCATCGCCATGCCCGGCGTGCAGGAGTTGCACCTACTGAACCTCACGGTGCAGCCCGCGCACCAGCGCTGCGGCCATGCGCGGGCGATGCTCGACCGTCTCGTCGACGAAGGCCGCGCGCTGGGCGCGTTGCGCGTCTGGCTGGAGGTGCGCGTCAGCAATGAGCGTGCGCAGGCGGTGTACCGGCGCTACGGCTTTCGCGAGGTCGGCCAGCGCCGCGGCTATTACCCGGCCGGCGCATTGGCGCGTGAAAATGCACTGGTGATGAACCTGAACATCGTCGAGGGTGACGGCGCGAACGTGCGGCACAACCATGCGCTGGACTGAGCGGCAGCGCGCCATGTTGGGCGCGATGGGCATCACGATGTGGACACCGGCCCGGCAGCGCGAACCCGACGCCGATTCCGAGCTGCCGCGCCGTACGGAGCCCGCCATCGCGCGCACGATGCCCCCTGCGGTCGCGCCGCGCGCCGCACCCGCTGCCGACATCGTCGCCTTCGACGCCGACGTCGCCGCGCTCGGCTGGGACGCGCTGCGCGAGCGAGTGGCCGCGTGCCGCGCCTGCCGCCTGTGTGAAAGCCGCACGCAGACGGTGTTCGGCGTCGGCAATCTGCGCGCGCACTGCATGATCGTCGGCGAGGCGCCCGGTGAGAACGAGGATCGACAAGGCGAGCCGTTCGTCGGCGCGGCCGGCCAGTTGCTCGATCGCATGCTGCCGGCGATCGGGCTGACGCGCAGCGAGGCCCCACCGGCGCAGCAGGTGTACATCGCCAACACGCTCAAGTGCCGCCCGCCGCGCAACCGCAGCCCCGAACCCGACGAGCTCGCCCGTTGCAGCGCCTACCTGCACCGCCAGATCGAACTCGTGCAACCGCGCCTGTTGCTGGCGATGGGGCGCTTTGCGGTGCAGACGCTGCTCGACAGCCATGAGCCGATCGGCCGCCTGCGCGGCCGTGTGCACCGTTGGCGCGAACTGCCGGTGGTGGTGACCTACCACCCGGCGTATTTGCTGCGCAATCCTGCGGACAAAGCGCGCGCCTGGGCCGATCTGTGCCTGGCCGCGACGCAACTGTCGAGTTGAGCCCGATATCATCGGCGCCACGGCGCCAACGAAGTGCCGCCACCCTGGGAGACGAGCACGATGTCAGCACGGTCAGCGAGTGACGCCGCCTGGGAGGCCCTGCCCCTGCCGGCGATGGAACTCGACGTGCACGGCACCGTGCTGCGCGCCAACGAGGCCTTTCGCGCCCTCGCGCCCGATGCCACCGAGGGCCGCTGCTGGCACGATGCGCTGAGTGCGGCCGTGCAGACGCGGCTGCGAGCCCGCCTGGCCGCGCAGCGCAACTTCGAGCTCGAGCTGCAGGTGCAGCACGGCCCTGACGCGCCGGGCTGGTACGAGTTGAGCGCACGCTGGCTCGACGGCACCCAGCGCTTCACCTGTGTGCTGCGCGATGTCACCGTCGAGCGCCTGGCCGAGCGTGATGCGCGTGCCGAGACGCAGCGTTTCTCGCTGCTGGCCGACAGCGTGCCGGCGCTGATCGCCTACTACGAGGCCGGCCGCCTGAGCTGCGCCTACGCCAACAAACAGTACGCGAGCGCCTTCGGCCACGACCCGGAGTCGATCATCGGCCGCACGTTCGCCGAGGTGATCGGCCCGCAGGCCACCGCGGAGATCCAGCCCCACGTCGACCGCTTGCTGCAACACGGCGAGTCCGCTTCATACGAACGCAAGATGCCGGGCCCCGACGGCCAGCCGCGCTGGATCGAGGTGAGCCTGGTGCCGCATCTCGACAACGGCACCCTGGTGGGTGCGTTCGTGCTGATCAGCGACATCTCGCACCACCGCCTGATCGAAGCGGCCCTGCGCGAGAGCGAGGAGAGGCTGTCCAAGTTCATGGACGCCAGCGTCGAGGGTATCGTGTTCCACCGCGACGGCGTGATCACCGACGTCAACGTGGCGCTGGTGACGCTGCTCGGCCACTCGCGCGAACAGATGGTCGGGCACCGGATCCTCGAATTCGTGGCGCCGGAGTCCCGGTCTCGCGTGCAGGGGGTGATGGACGCCGAGTCCGAGCAACGCTACGAACTGGTGGCGGTCACCGCCGATGGCCAGCGCGTCGCGATGGAGTCGATCGGCCGCACCATCACGCGCCGTGGCGAGCGCCTGCGCATGGCCATCGTGCGCGACATCCGCGACCGCCTGCAGGCGCAGGAGCGCATCGAGTACCTGGCTCATCACGATCCGCTGACCGGGCTGCCCAATCGGGCGCACTTCATGGAGGACCTGGCGTCGCGGCTGGGCGGCGGCGCGGCCATGCACGCCGCGCTGCTGTTCATCGACCTCGATCATTTCAAGCGCATCAACGATTCGCTCGGCCACCTGGTGGGCGACACGGTGCTGCAGGCGGTGGCGCACCGCATCGTGGAGTCGGTGCGCCCGGTGGATCTGGTGGGCCGCTTCGGTGGCGACGAGTTCGTGGTGCTGCTGGCCGACGTGGCGGATCGCCGCGTCGTCGAGGAGCTGGTGCAGCGGGTGCTGTTGGCCGTCGAGACGGCGATCCCGGTGCAGGGGCAGAGCATCGTGGTGTCGCCGTCGATCGGCGTGGCCATGGTGCCGCACGACGGTCGCCTGCCCTCGGAGCTGATCAAGAACGCCGACACCGCGATGTACGTCGCCAAGGCCGACGGCCGCGGCGTGTGCCGGTTCTTCGAGACCGAGATGGCCGCGCAGGCCTACGCGGCGATCGTGCTCGAGGGCCAGTTGGCGAGCGCGTTGCAGCGCAATGAATTCGCGCTGATGCTGCAGCCGCGGGTTGCGCTCGACGGCTCGGGCCTGCAGGTGCAGGCGCTGATCCGCTGGCAGCATCCCGACCGTGGCTGGCTGGCGCCGGAGAGCTTTCTCGACGTCGCCGAGGAGCGTCGGTTGATGCTGCCGATCGTGCGCTGGGCCTTTCACGAAGCGATCGCGGCGCAGCGCGGCTGGGCAGCGATGGCCGGCAAGCCGCCCGAAGTGGCGCTCGATCTGGCGAGTTTGCCGTTGCCGCTGGAGGCGGTCGCCGAATTGGCCGAGCAGGTGTGCCAGGAGTCACCGCTGGCCGGCACGTTGTCGCTCGACATCGGCGAGGCCGCGCTCGGCCACGATGCCCAGGCGCTGCGCGAGGCGGTGGCACGGCTGCACGCGCTGGGCATCACGGTGGCCATCGACGACTTCGGGGTCGGCACGATGGCGCTGTCGCAGCTGCGTGCGCTGCCGGTGCGTGGCCTGAACCTCGGCCGTGCGTTCGTCGCGTCGCTGCCCGCCGACAGCGCGGCGGCGACCATCGCCTCGGCGATCGTGCAGATGGCGCGCGGGCTGCGCCTGGACGTCACCGCCAAGGGCGTGGAGACCGACGAACAGCGCGCCTGGCTGGCCGGCATCGGCTGCGGCCACGTGCAAGGTCCGGGCATCGCACTGCCGATGCAGGCGCCGGTGTTCGCCGATTGGCTGCGCAAGCAGGCCGCCTGAGATGTTGGCCTGCTTGCCGCGTCGCGCCTGCGCTGCCCCCCCAAAGGGCCGCAGTCCGGCTTGGGGCTGCCCGGCGCCGGACCGAGGCTGGGCGGCCGGCTAGGGCTTCTTCTGCTTGAGGGGTCGCGACCAGTTGGCGATCGTCGCCTGGCGCGCCCGCGCCACGGTCAACTGGCCCGCCGGGGCCGGCTTGCTGATGACGCTGCCCGCGCCGATGGTGGCGCCGTCGCCCAATGTCACCGGCGCCACCAACACGCTGTTGGAGCCGACGTGCACGTCGTTGCCGATCACGGTTTGGTACTTGTTGGCGCCGTCGTAGTTGGCCGTGATGCTGCCCGCGCCGTAGTTGACGCGTTCACCCACGACGCTGTCACCGAGATAGGCCAGGTGGTTGGCCTTGGCGCCGCGCGCCAGCGTGGAGTTCTTCACTTCGACGAAGTTGCCGATGTGCACCTCGGGCCCGAGTTCGGCGCCCGGACGCAGGCGTGCGAACGGACCCACCTGCGCCTGCTCGCCGATGACGGCGTTGTTGAAGTGACAAAACGGCATCACCTCGGCGCGTGCACCGATCGTGGTGTCACGGATCACGCAGTGCGCGCCGATGTGCGCGCCGTCGCCGATCACCACGCGGCCTTCGAACACGCAGTTGACGTCGATCTCGACGTCGCTGCCGCACACCAGCTCGCCGCGCACGTCGAGCCGCGCCGGGTCGGCCAACCGCACGCCGGCCGCCATCAGCTCCCTGGCGCGGCGCCGCTGCACGCGGCGCTCGAGCTCGGCCAGCTGCTCGGCGCTGTTGACGCCGAGCACCTCGGTGTCGTCGCGCGCGTCGTGGGCCACCACCGGCACACCGTCGGCCACCGCCATCGCCACGATGTCGGTCAAGTAGTACTCGTTCTGCGCGTTGTGGTTGGTCAGCCGCGCCAGCCAGCGCTTCAGCGCGGCGGTCGGCGCCGCCATGATGCCGGTGTAGATCTCGTGGATCTTCTCGCGCTGCTCCGGGCTGGCGTCCTTGTGCTCGACGATGCCGCGCACGGCCGCGCCTTCGCGCACGATGCGGCCGTAACCTTCGGGCTGGTCGAGCTTGAGCGTCAGCAGTGCGAGCTGGCGGCCATCGCAGGCAGCGACCAGCGCCCGTGCCGTGTCGGCGCCGATCAACGGCACGTCGCCGTTGAGGATCAGCGTGGTGCCGTCGGCATCGAGCAGCGGCACGGCCTGTTGCACCGCATGGCCGGTGCCCAGTTGCGGCTCTTGGCGCACGCAGCGCACATCGTGCTGCCCGACGCAACGCTCGACTTGCGCGGCCTCGTAGCCGGTGACCACCACCGTGCAGCGGGCATGCAACGTCGCGCAGGTGTCCAGCACGTGCTGCAACAGCGGTCGGCCCGCAAGCCGGTGCAACACCTTGGGCAGGGCCGACTTCATCCGTGTACCCTTGCCCGCTGCCATGATGACGATGTCGAGTGCCATGGTGGTTGCCTGGTCCGTCAAGTCGCGCCTGCGATGCTGGATTATCGTGCCCTGCCTGCTGCTGCTGGCAGGTTGCAGCGCGGTGCGGCTGGCTTACAACCAGGCGCCCCACCTGATGTACTGGTGGCTCGACGGCTATGTCGATTTCGACGCCGAGCAGGGTGACCGCGCGCGCGACGCCCTGACCGACTGGTTCGCCTGGCATCGTGCCACGCAACTGACCGACTACGCCGCCTTGTTGGCCGCCGCGAGGGAGCAGATCCTGCACGACGTCACGCCCACCGATGTGTGCCAATGGGCCGACGAGTTGCGCAAGCGCATCGAGACGGGCTACGAGCAGGGCGTGCCGCTGCTGGCCGAGCTCGTGCACACGCTCAAACCCCAGCAGGTGCAACACGTGGAACGGCGCTACCGCAAGGCCGACGAGGAGTTTCGCGACGAGTTCCTGCAGGCCACCCGTGCCGAACAGATCGAGGAGTCGAACAAGCGTGCGCGTTCACGCGCGGAGCTGATCTACGGGCGCCTCGACGACACGCAGCGTGCGCTGTTGGAGCAGGGTATCGCCGAGTCGCCGTTCGACCCGCAGCGCTGGCTCGTCGAGCGCCAGCTGCGGCAGCGCGAGATCGTCGAGACGCTGCGCACGCTGCAGTCCGAACACGCCGACACGGCGCGCATCGAAGCCGCGCTGCGCCTGTTTGCCGCGCACGCGGCGACGTCGCCGCGGCCGGCCTACCGGGAGTACCAGCAGCGGCTGTTCGATCACAACTGCCAGCTGATCGCGCGCCTGCACAATAGCACCACGAACGAGCAGCGCCGGCGCGGCGCCGACCAGCTCAAAGCTTGGGAAGACGACCTGCGCGCGCTGGCCGGGCAGCGCCATTGACCGCGTGACGCTCGAATCGCCGGTGGCCCCCGCGATCAAGGCGACAACGACACGCTGACGCTGTGCGGCACGCTGCCGGTCTTCGGAAAGTCGGCCATCGCAGCCCTGAACATCGCGCTCAACACGTCGCTGCCGCCGCTGCCCGTGCCCTCGCTGCTGGCGCGGGCCTCGTACAGCGGCGCACCGCTGGCGCGGTCACGCAGCATCAGCGCGACCTCGCGGTCGTAGTAGCTCGACTGGCTGTAGCCTGCCCAATACGGCCCGGCCCACGGCCGTCCGGGCCAGCGGCCGAAACCGCCGTGCCACCACAGGGGATCGTCCCACGGCGAGCGCTCGTAGCGCGTGACGCGTGCGCCCAGCTGCACCAGCACATCGGGTTCGGCGCCGGTGGCCACCGCGGTGAACCCTGCCGCCGTGAGCGCGGTGTGGGCGGCGTCTTCCAGGCGCTGCTGCGATTCGGGCCGGGCCTGTTGCGACGGCAACCGGTCGAAGGCATAGGTGCCGGGCGACCGCGCGGCCGGCCATTGACCGTAGCTCGTGATCTGGGCCTGCAAGGTCGACAGCGCCGCGCAGGCAGCCAACAGGCCCGCGCCGATCAGTGCAAACGCGGTTCGTGCGGAAGTGGTCATGGAGCCTCCATCAGCGCGTGCGGGTTGGCGCCGCCGCGGCCTGGTTCACCAGCCGCACCGGCTGCCCGGCGCCCGTGTTGGAACAGTCGTCGTCGAAGGCCTTGTCGCCCTCGCGATCCGAAACGCCGGTGGCTTGGAGCGTGGTGAACGGATGCAGGTTCCGGTCCATCAGGTGCGAGGGTGTGATGCGGCCCATCGCGGCGGCCATGTTGTCGATGCGGCCCGGGTCATGGCGCTCCCATTCGCGCAGCATCTGCTTGATCTGCGCGCGCTGCAGGTTGGCCTGGCTGCCGCACAGGTTGCACGGGATGATCGGAAAGTGGCGCGCTTCTGCCCACCGTTCGAGGTCGCTCTCGGCCACGTAGGCCAGCGGGCGGATCACGACGTGACGCCCGTCGTCGCTCACCAGCTTGGGCGGCATGCCCTTCATGCGCCCGCCGAAGAACATGTTCATCAGCAGCGTCGCCACCATGTCGTCGCGGTGGTGGCCGAGCGCGATCTTGGTGGCGCCCAGTTCGCCCGCCACGCGATACAGGATGCCGCGGCGCAGCCGCGAACACAACGAGCACAACGTCGCGCCCTCGGGCACCAGTCGCTTGACGATCGAGTAGGTGTCCTGCTGTTCGATGTGGTACGGCACCGCGCGCGAGGCCAGGTACTCGGGCAGCACGTGCTCCGGAAAGCCCGGCTGCTTCTGATCGAGGTTGACCGCCACCAAGTCGAACGGCACGGGCGCACGCTGGCGCAGCGCCAGCAGGATGTCGAGCAGCGCGTAGCTGTCCTTGCCGCCCGACACGCACACCATCACCTTGTCGCCGGGCTCGATCATGCGGAAGTCGCTGATCGCCTGGCCGACCTGGCGGTGCAGCCGCTTGGCCAGTTTGTTGGCCTCGTGGCGTTGCCGGCGCTGCTGCTGCAAAGGCGCAGCCTGCGCGACGTCGTTCATGTGGCGCCCCGTTCGTCGTGTTGCACGCGGACCTCGACACTCACCATGTCGCAGTCGGCGAACACCTGCGGCTTGGCCACTCGCACGCGCGCCACCGCCACGCCGGGCAAGCGCAACGAGCGCTCGGCGATGCGGCCGGCGAGCGTCTCCAGCAGATGGGTGTGCTCGCGTTCCGCCTCGGCCTTGGCCAGTTCGCGCAGCCGCCGGTAGTCGAGCACCTGCGACATCTCGTCGCGTTCGGGCACGGTGGGGGCGCTTGGCATGTCCACCGACACGCTGATCAGCACCGGTTGCGGCGCGCCGAACTCATGCGCCAGCACGCCCACCTGTGCGAGCACCCGCAAGCCTTCGATGGTGATGGTTCTCATGGCGCGTCTTCGGATGGGGTGAACGCAAAATCGCGGGTGCGCGGCACCAGGTGGCTGCCGGCGTCGATCAGCAGCGTGCTGCCGGTGATGGCGGGGTTCTCGAGCACGAAGCGCACCGCATGCGCCACGTCGCGCGGCTCCACGCCGTGCGCGAGCGGGCCGCGCGCTTTCAGCGCTTCCAATCGCTGCGGGTCGATCTGCGGCGCGTCCAGCGTGAGGCCCGGCGCCACGCCACACACGCGAAGCACTGGCGCCAGCGCGCGCGCCAGCAGTGGCGTGGCCGCGTGCAGCGCCGCTTTGGACAAGGTGTACGACAGGTGATCGGGATTCGGATTGAACAGCTTCTCGTCCAGCAGGTTGACCACGCAGGCATCGCCGGCTGCAACCCCCGGCTGCGTGCGATGGGCGTGCAGCGCGCGCGCCAGCACGATGGCCGGCGCGGCGTTGCTGCGCCAGTGGCGCGCCAGGGTCTCGTAGCGCAGGGACGCCACGTCGTCGTGCTCGAACAACGAGGCGTTGTTCACCACCGCCGTCACCGGTCCCATGCGCTGCACCACTTGCGGCAGCAACGCTTCGCACTGCGCCTCGTCGGACAGATCGGCACCGAACGACTCCGCGCGTGCGCCGAGCGCACGCAGTGCCTGGACGCATTCATGCGCCTGCGCGCCCGAGCGCCGATAGTGCACCGCGATGTCCCAGCCGTGCGCAGCCAGCTCCAGCGCAATGGCGCGGCCCAGGCGCTTGGCTGCGCCTGTGACGAGCACGAGCCGGCGTTCAGTCATGGTTCCTACAATGCTGCGATGAGTGTGACCGTCGCGTCGAGCGAGCCCGACAGTGTATCGAGCCCGCTGCGGGCGGCGATCGTGCAGGCCATCGTGGCCGCAGGCGGCTGGTTGCCGTTCGACCGTTACATGGAGCTGGTGCTCTACGCACCGGGGCTGGGCTACTACGCGCGCGCCGATCATCCGTTTGGCTGGTGGCCCGGCTCGGGCAGCGACTTCGTCACCGCGCCCGAACTGACGCCGCTGTTCGGCCAGGCGCTGGCGCGCCAGGTGCTGCAGGCGCTGCAAGCAAGCCACACCGACACGGTGCTCGAGTTCGGTGCCGGCTCGGGTGCGTTGGCCGAGGTGCTGCTCGACGCGCTGGGCCCGACGCTGGCGCGCTATCGCATCGTTGAGCTGTCGGGTCCGCTGCGGGCACGTCAGGCGCAACGGCTGGCGCGCTTCGGCGAGCGGGTGCAGTGGTTGCGGCATGGGCCCGAGCCCGCCGTCGACGCGGTGGTGATCGGCAACGAGGTGCTCGACGCGATGCCGGTGCAGTTGCTGGCCTTCGATGGTCGCGACTGGTTCGAGCGCGGCGTGTCGTGCGACGGACGCGGCACGTTCATCTGGAGCGACCGTCCGACCCCGTTGCGGCCGCCGCACGACGGCGACTTTGCGGCCGGCAGCGTGACCGAGATCCACCCGCAGGCACAAGCCTTCGTGGCCAGCCTCGCGCACTGGCTGCGGTGCGGGGCGGCGTTCTTCATCGACTACGGATTCCCGGCCGACGAGTATTACCACCCGCAGCGCGTGGGTGGCACGCTGATGTGCCACCGCGCGCACCGTGCCGACGATGATCCGCTGCGCGACGTCGGCCTCAAGGACATCACCGCACATGTGGACTTCAGCGGCATCGCGTTGGCCGGCCAGGACGCGGGCCTGGCCGTGTTGGGCTACACCTCGCAGGCGCGCTTCCTGATCAATTGCGGCCTGCTCGAATCGATGCCGCAGGCCGACGTGCGGCAACGCGTGGTCGCGCACAAACTGCTCGCGGAGCAGGAGATGGGCGAGTTGTTCAAGGTGATCGGTTTTGCCAAAGGGTGCAACTTCGACGCCATCGGCTTCACGGCGGGCGACCGCTCGCATCGCCTGTAGAGAGGGCACCGACACTCAGAGAGCGGCCAGGGCTTGCGAGATGGCCTGCAGGCGTGCTTCGCGCAGCGCGCGTCCGATCGCCAGACCGTCGGCATCCGCGCGCTGCGCGATCGGCAGCGAGGCGGCGTGCACGGCCTGCGCGGCGTGCAAGGCGCGGCGCACCTGCTCGCAACGGCGTCGCAGCGCGTCACGCGCCGAGGGCGGCCGCATGCCGGCCAGACAGGACCACGACTGCAGTGCCATCAGCGTGCGCGCAGGGCGGCGCCAGGCGTCGGCGTGCTCCAGCAGCGCCAGGCAGTCCTGCGCGCCCAGATCGCCATCGCGCAGCAGCAGCCATTCGCGTGCCACCAGCATCGCCAGCGCGCGGTTGTCGGTGTCGACGCGCCAGCGATCGCACAGGGCTTGAATCTGCGGCAGTTCGCTCGCACGGCCGGGGCCGCTTTGGTCGAGGCCATGGCACAGGCACGCGAAGCGGATCGCCGGCGGCGTGGCCGGCGCCGCGTCGAGCACCTGCATCAATGCTGCGCGCCGCAGCGGATCGTCGAGCCAGGCATCGAGGGCCGGCGCCAGGCGCGCCAATGCACCGGACCCGCGCAAGACGTCGAACATGCGGCTCGGCTGCAGCTCGGACAGGCCGCGCGACAACTCCTGCCAGATACGCTCGCTGACCAAGGCATCGACCTCGCCGGACGCCACCAGCCGTTTCAGCAGCGCCCAGGTCTCGTCGGCCACCGTGAAGCGCGGCCAGCGCGCGGCAAAGCGCGCCAGCCGCAACAAGCGCACAGGATCCTCGGCGAAGGCATCCGATACATGGCGCAGCACGCCGGACTCGATGTCGCGCCGGCCGCCGAACGGATCGATCAACACGCCGCTGTCGGGATCCTCGGCGATGGCGTTGATCGTCAAGTCGCGCCGCGCGAGATCCTGCTGCAGCGTGACCTCGGGTGCGGCGTGGAACACGAAGCCGTGGTAGCCGGGCCCCGCCTTGCGTTCGGTGCGCGCCAGCGCGTACTGCTCGTGGGTGGTCGGATGCAGGAAAACCGGAAAATCGCGCCCCACCGGCGTGTAGCCCGCGGCCAGCAGCTCCTCGGGTGTGGCACCGACGACGACCCAATCACGGTCGTTGACCACCGAGCCCAGCAAACGGTCGCGTACGGCGCCGCCGACGACGTAGGCCTTCATCGGCGCCCGTCGCCGCTGCAGCGCACCGGGCTCACGGCAGGTCGGCGTCGAAGGCGGGCGCGGCGTCTTCGCGCGGTCCGATTGCCGCCGGCCCGAGCCAGGCCTTCAGCGACAGCGTTTGCCCGGTCAGCAACACCGCATACACCGCCGCATTGGACAGCACCTTCTTGACGTACTCGCGAGTCTCGTTGAATGGGATGTTCTCGGCCCAGATCGCCGGTTCGACGGCGGGGCCCTCGCGCCAACGACGTGGCCGGCTCGGCCCCGCGTTGTACGCCGCCGCCGCCATGGCTTGTGAGCCGCCGAAGTCTTCGAGCACGAGCTTCAGGTAGCCGGTACCCAGTTGGAGGTTGACTCTCGGGTCGACGATCTGGTCGGGCTTGAAGTCGAGCGACAACTTGCGCGCGATCCAACGTGCGGTGTTGGGCATCAACTGCATCAGTCCCATCGCGCCGACGTTGGAGCGTGCGTCGGGAATGAACCGCGACTCCTGCCGGATCAACCCGTACACGTAGGCCGGGTCCAGCCCGGTCTCCTGGCTGCGCGCCAGCACGATGTCGCGAAACGGCATCGGGTATCGCTGCTGCAGATCGATGTCCTGGCGGGTGCGGTCGCTGGTGTTGATGCAGCGGTCCCACACCTCACGCTCGCACGCCAGGTCGGCGGCGGCGAACAACTCACGCTCGCTCATGCCGCGCAGCGTGAAGTTCCATTCGCGCACGCCCTCGCTGCGCAACCCGAGCGTGATCAGTTGCATGGCCCGCGCCAAGCCCGGGTTGGCGCGCGCCTGCGCGCGGTCGGCTTCGCTGGGTGCGGGCGCCAGCCAAGGCAACTCGGGAACGAAGCCCAGCTCTTCGGCGGCGAGCTTGCCGTAAAAGGTCAGCGGCGCGGCGATCGACGCCAGCAGCGCACGCGATTGATCGCGCTGCTCATCGCCGCCGCTGCCTTCGTCGGCGGTGGCGGCCAGCGCGCGCGCTTTCCAGTAGATCCAGGTCGGCTCCGCCTGCTCGCTCTCGCTCATCGACGCGATGGCGCGCGACACCAACGGCCAGCGATCGCCGTTGTGCCCGGCGCGCAGCGCGCTGCGGGCGGCCCAGGCCAACATCTCGTCGGTCCACTGCGCAGCACGTGGCGTGCCGCTGAGCGTGGCGAAAGCGCGCTTGTAGTGCTGCGGCGCATCGGCCGACAGCCGCATCGCGCCTTGTTTGCCGATCACCGCCCAGCCCCAGGCGGCTCGTTCGGGGCCCAGCGCGCCGTGCCAGCGCTCGTCCATCAACGCGGCGGCGGCGTCGGGGTCGCTGGTGGCGGCGCGCACGATCGCCAACAGCGCGAGCTCGTTCTGCGCGGTCGAGGCCGGGCCCGTCGTGCGGCGGCGCAGATAACGCACCGGGTTGTCGAGCAGTTCGCCCACGTCGTTGGCCACCTGCTTGTCCAGCAGCGGTGCGACGGCCCGCGCCACGCGCGGGCGGTTGGCTTCGACGCTCAGGCGCAGCTTGAGCCAGATGTCGTCGGGTCCGAACACCTTGGCGTCGACCAGGCTCGAGGCCATCCACGCGCAGCCGTCATCGGTGTCGCGTTGCGCAAACCACAACGCGCGCGCGCTCTCGTAGACCCGCTTGCCGGCCAGGTGCTCCGTCAGTTGCCAGTAGCAGTTGACCTCGCGGTCGTCGTTCATGCGAAACCGCGGGTAGTCGCGCACGAAGGCCGGCCAGTCGCGGCGGCGGCCCAGCTCGAGCAGCCAGTCATTGCGCATGCGGTCTTCCACGTAGCTGCCACTCCAGCGTTGGTAGAAAGCCTCGACCTCGTCACTCTTCACCTCGCTGATGCGATTGCCCAACTCCCAATAGTCGACCCAGGATGCCAGCGGATGCTTGTCGGCCAGCGCCGCATTGCGCAACGCCACCAGCCGCCTGGCGTCGCGCTTGCGCAGCGCGTCACGTGCATCGTTGATCGGGTCGCTGGGTGCAGCCGGTGCGGCGTGCAAGACCGCGCTGCTGAGCAAACTCACCGCGCAGCAGATGCGCAGGCAGTGGGCCAGCAAGGAGCGGATGGACATCGAACGACAACGAAACAGCACGTCGCGCCGCCGACACCGCCGATGCGGGGGCCGCATACGAGCCATGAACCGCTGGACCCGGCGATCGAGCGCGCGAGCTCGCACTGTAGCGCAGCAGCCGGCGCGACGGACATGAAGACCCGCGTGGCGGCGGACGATTCAATCGTCGCGTGCCGTGCGATACGGTTCTTCGAAGGCCAGGTAGTCGCGCTCGGCCAGCGCGTCGCGAACCCAAGCTGCCATCCCGGCGCTGGCGAACAGGCGCTCGACATAGGCCTGCGCGGTGGCGTCCACCGGCAGCGCGTAGGTGCGCATGCGGCCGGCCACCGGTGCGAAGTAGGCGTCGGCGATGCCAAACGGGCCGAACAGGAAAGGGCCGCCGCTCGTTCGCAGCGCCTCGCTCCACATGGCTTGCAGGCGCTGCAGGTCACTGCGCACCGCCGCCTGCTCCTGCATTACGCGGCGCCCGATCTCGGGCAACGAGGCCTCGAGGTTCTGCGGGCAGTGGCTGCGCAGGGCCGAGAAGCCGGCATGCATTTCCGCGCACAGGCTGCGCGCCCGCGCCCGCTGGCGCGCATCGCGCGGCCACAGCGGATGCTGGCTGAACCGCTCGGCCAGGTACTCGGCGATCGCCAGCGTGTCCCAGACCACCAGGCCGTCATCGACCAGCACCGGCACGCGACCGGTCGGTGTCAGCTGCTCGATGCGTTGCTTGAACTTGGAGCCGGGCCCGAAAGCGTCGAAGCGGACCATCACTTCCTCGAACGGGATCTCGTACTGGCGCATCAGCACCCACGGGCGCATCGACCACGACGAGTAGTTCTTGTTGCCGATGAACAGCTGCATGAAGGCGCTCCGCGGATCGAGATCCCTGCATCGTAGTGGGCAAGAGCGCGCGCTTCGATGAGGGATCGGCATCGCTGCGATGCGCGCACGGCATCGCCGGTGCGGCGACGGGCGTCGCTCAGTCGGCGGGCCGCTCGGCATCGGCTTCGCGGAGCGAGCGCCTCGTGCGTGCCGCCTCGTCGCGCACCCAGTCGATGAACCGGCTCAGTTCGGGCCGGGGCTGGGCCATCGGCATCTGGATCAGATAGTACGCATGGCTGCCCGCGATGCGGCAACGGCCCTCGAACAGCTCGACCAGTTCGCCGCCGTCGAGCAGGTCATGCACCAGGGCCAAGCGAGCCAGGGCAACGCCCTGTCCGGCCAACGCGCCTTGCACCTGCTGATAGGTGAAATTGAGGTAGACCCAGCGTTGCGGCTGCAACCCGCCCTGGCCGTGCTCGTCGAGCCAGCGCCGCCAACTGAGCTGGTAGGAGGTGCTGGGCCGCGGGTCGTCCTCTTCGAGCAGGGTGTGGCGCGCCAGGTCAGCCGGTCGATCCAGCGGCGGCACGGCGCCCGAGCGTGCCTGCTCGACCAGGTGACGGCTGGCCACCGGCGTGATCAGTTCGCCGAACAGGCGTTCGGCGATCGGTGGCGCGATCTGGGGTTCGCAATAGCGCAGCACCGCGTCGAGCTCGGGTTCGTCCAGCTGGGTGAGGTGATCGGTGGCCGAGAGCCGGATGTCGAAGTCGGGATTGGCTTTCTGAAACGCCGCCAGCCGCGGCATCAGCCACAGCGACGCGAAAGAGGCGAAGGTCGACACGCTGACCCGCGGCCGCCCACCCCGTCCGCGGATCTCGCGCACCGCGCGGTCGAGCTGGTCGAGCAATTGCGCCACCGTGTGCCTGAGTGTGAGCCCCGCCGCACTGAGCTCGACCCGTCGCGTGCCGCGGTTGAACAGCGGCGCACCCAGGTCTTGCTCCAGCGCCTTGATCTGGCGGCTGATCGCGCTTTGCGTGAGGTGCAGCTCGTCGGCGGCGGCACTGAATGACAGCCGGCGGGCGACTGCGTCGAAGGTTCTCAGCTGGTCCAGTTGCAACGGCCTTTGCCGAAGTGACTTCATGATCCTTACGCATCAATGTGCGACCCACAAGTCATTGGACTTCAGGCCCGGTGGACCTCACCATCTCCTGCAAGACACCACGATGCATTGGGCGTGATGGCGGGTCGGATCTGAGGAGCGATTCATGATGATTCTGCAACATACAGGTGCCCTGTCGGCATGTGGGGCGAAGTTGCTGCGCACCTGCAGGCCGGGCCGACTGACCGTGGCGGCTGGCCGGGCCTGGGTCACACGTTTGGGCGACCTCGACGACCATGTGCTCGTCGCCGGGCAGGCCTTGAGGCTCCGCGCTAACGAACAAGTCGTCGTGGAGCCGTGGATCGACGGCTCTCAGGTGCGTCTGGCTTGGCACGGCGATCAGCCACGCCGCTGGGTGTGGCGCGGCTTCGAGGCCTTGGCCACGGCCGCCTTGCGAGCGCTCGCGGCGCTGCGCGGCGCCGCGGTCGGGCGCGCGCCGGCTTTGGCGCGCAAGGCGGCCGCCAGCGACAAGCGCGCCCAGGGTTCCATCGACCGCGGCGAATCGAGCGCCTCGTCGGGCGCCGTCCAATAACCGAGCGTCACCGCCGCACGATCGCTGCGCGAGTAGGCAAACGGCTGGCAGCCCGCGCGCTCGAACGCCGGGCGCGAGGTCTCGTCGGTCTTCATGTACAGCCGCTCGTCGGCGATCAGCGCGACGAAGATCGCATCGATGTACAAGCCGTGGCCGCCGAACATGCGGCGCGCGCGCACGGTGCCCAGCGGCGCGAACAGATCCACGCAGTGCGACACGAAGGCCGGCATGTCCTGCATGAGCGGCAGTGTAGGCGCGCGTGCGCTGCCGCATATCGAGCGGCTCAGGCGGCGGCACAATGGGGGATGACGCTGCCGTTTCGGTTGCCCATCGAGCCGTCGCGCGACAAGGCGCTGCTGCGTAGGCAGTTGCAGGCCGAACGGTTGGCGATGGTCGATCGCCACCAGCGCGCCATGCAGCTGCAGGAAGTGCTGCGTGTCTGGCTGCTGGCGCGTCGCGACAACAGCATCGGCGCCTACTGGCCGATCAAGGGCGAATTCGATGCCCTGCCAGCGTTGTACCGTTGGAGCGAGGCCGATGGCGAGCGTCGCATCGGGTTGCCGGTGATCGACCGCGACACCAAGCAATTGCGCTTCCACGTGTGGTTCCCGGGCTGCCCGATGGAGGAGGATGCCTACGGGATCCCGAAGCCCAAAGGCACAGAGATGTTCGAGCCGACGCTGCTGCTGGTGCCGTGCGTGGGCTTCGGCCCACACGGTACGCGCCTGGGCTATGGCGGCGGCTTCTACGACCGTACGCTGGCTGCGTTGTCGCCCAGACCCACCACGGTGGGCGTGGGCTACGGCCACGGCTTCGTGCCCTGGCTGGTGCCCGAGCCACACGACGTGCCGCTCGATGCGATGCTCACCGAAGACGGCGTGGCCTGGGAGGGCGAGGCCTAGCCAGCAATTCGCGCGTGCGGCGCCGCGCCGGGCGGTCTGCAACGCCGCCGGTCAGACGGTCGTCAGCAGCTCGGGCCCGACGGGATGGTTCTGGCCCCCGCGATGGGCGATCTTCAGCGCGCCGAGCCGGTTGCCCAACGCCACGCACCGCTCCAACGGCCACCGTTGCGCCAGGCCGAACAGCAAAGCGCCACGCAACGCGTCGCCGCAGCCGGTGGGGTCGACCACCGCGCTCGCGGCCACACCCGGAACGAGGTGCTTGCGGCCCTGTTGCCAGACCTCGCAGCCCTGCGCGGCGAGCGTGACCACGATGCCGCGCAAATGCGAGGACGACAGCGCCTCGAGGGTCGTGTCCATGCGATCGCACAGCATCTTGGCCTCGTAGTCGTTGAGCGCGATCCAGCTCGCCTGGCCGACCAGCCGGCGCAGCGCGTCGCCATCGAACATCGGCAGTTGCTGGCCGGGGTCGAACACGAACGGGATGCGCAGGTCGTGCAGCTGCTGCGCGTTTTGCAGCATCGCTTCGCGCCCGTCGGGCGCGATGATGGCCAGCGTGATGCCCTTGTCGCTCGGGACCGACGTGGCATGAGCGAGTTGCATGGCCCCGGGGTGGAACGCGGTGATCTGGTTGTTGTCGGTGTCGCAGATGATGATGGCCTGCGCGGTGTAGCTGTCTGCAGCCATGTGCACGAGCGAGGTGTCGAGCCCCCAACCGCGCAGGCGCGCCAGATAGTCGTGGCCGTCGTTGCCCAGCGCCGCCTTGACCAACGGTGTGCCACCCAGGTGCTTGAGCGTGTAGGCGATGTTGCCTGCGCAGCCACCGAATTCACGGCGCAATGTCGGCACCAGGAACGACACGTTGAGGATGTGCACCTGCTCGGGCAGGATCTGCTGCGCGAAGCGGCCCGGGAAGTCGGTGATGGTGTCGAAGGCCAGCGACCCACAGATCAGAACGGACATGTCACTCCCAGGGGCAGCGGTTCAGGGGTAGAAGATCTCGATCGTGTAGCCGGTCAGCGCACGTTCACCGGACATCAGCAGTGCCTGCAACGGCAGCTCCTGGCCAGCGGCGATCGTGTTGCGCGCGGTGCCGAGGTCGGCAGCGCTGAGCATGCGCCGCGCCACCAGCACGCCGGCAGCGTCGGTCAACGACAGGTCGATCGCCGGCATCAGCAACGCGGTGTCGCCGCGGTTGCGCAGCACCAGCACCAGCCGATACACCGGGCCGTCGTCGATGCGCGTCAGGCCGCTGCTGTCGACGCTCAGCTGATCGATGCGGCGCAACGGCTCGATGCGGCAGTCCAGCGGCGCACACAACGATTGCACCAGCGAGCGCGACCCGGGCCACTGCGCGACGACCGCGTCGCGTCGCGCCACCGTGAGTTGGGCGGCCAACAGCACGGTCAGCGCGAGCACGGCCACGGCCATCACCGCGCGCACCCAGGGCCGCCGCCAGCGTTCGGCCCGATCGGCCTGCTGCACGAAGGTGAGCAATCGCGAATCGACCGCATCGTCGAGGGAGGCGGGCTCGACCTCGCCTTCCTCCAGCATGATGTCCACGCCGTCGGCCGCAGTGTCGGGCTGCGCGAGTTCGCCGTCGCTGCGGAACAGCGCCTCGAACGACTCCTGTGAGGTGGCGGAATCTGGCCCCTCGGCAGTGCCCGGCACCGGGGTGGGTTCGTCGCGGATGGCGACCTCGGCGCTGGCGCGCGCAGCCGGTTTGACGGCCGGCGCCGGTGCGGGCGATACCGTGGCCGCAGGCGCCGCGGCGGGCCGCTCCGAGTTGGACGCGGTGCTTGTTGGCGCGGCGATGCGCGAGGCGGCGGGCGGGATCGTCGCGCCCTCATCGCGGCTCGCCGTGGCGGCGTCGCGCCGCATCCGCGAGGCGAACGGCGTCGTTTCGCTGCTCGCCGCGGTCGTGGCAACAGGCGCCGCTGCGGGCGCCGATGGCGCAGGCGCGGGCGTCGTCGACTGTTGCAAGGGCGCCGCCGCCCGGCGCTGCGCAACCACGGTCGGTGCCATGGGAGGATTTGCGGCAGCCGTGGGCGCAGCCGATGCGTCGCGCACGTTCGCCCGGGTGTCGAAGTCGTCCTGCTGTTCCGCCTGCGGCTTGGGTTGGCGATTGCGCGTGGCCAGGTCTTCGAGCACGCGTTGCGACGGCGTGGGCGACCGCAGGGCCGGAAACTCGCGCTCGAGATCGAACAGGCCCTCGAAGGCGTTGAACACCTTGGCGCAGCGGCCGCAGCGCACCCAGCCCTCGGAGACCTTGAGCTGATCCTGGACGACGCGAAACACCGTTTGGCAGACGGGGCAGCGCGTGGCCAGGCTCATGCGGAAATCATGCCACGCGACCCGGCGGCACCATTCACGCGCGACGCTGGGCACACATCAGGATCCAGCCATCCTCGCGATCGGCCACCGACAACTCGAGCCACGACGCGTAGGCCAGCGCGAGCTCGTCGGCCTGGCGCTCCAGGATGCCCGACAGCACGAGGTGCCCACCCGCCGCCACGTGGGCGCTCAACAACGGCGCCAACACGCGCAACGGCGTGGCCAGGATGTTGGCCAATACCAATGCGTAGGCTCCCTTTGCCAGGTCGGGCGCGCCGCAATGCAGCGTGACTCCATTGGCCGCGGCGTTGGCGCGAGTCGCGTCGACGGCCGCAGCGTCGATGTCGACGGCATCGACGCCGCGTGCACCATGCAGCGCGGCGGCGATCGCCAGCACGCCGGACCCGCAGCCGTAGTCGAGCGTGCGCTGCCAGCTCGGCGCCAGCGTGTCTGCGTGGCGTGCGATCCAGCGCAGGCACATGCGCGTGGTGGGGTGCGTGCCGGTGCCGAACGCGAGGCCGGGATCGAGCCGAATTGAGCGCCTCGCGGCCGGCGGCACGGCGTGCCAGCTGGGCACGATCCAGAAGGACTCGGTGATCGCCACCGGATCGAACTGCGATTGGGTGAGGTGCACCCAGTCCTGGTCAGCCACCGCACGCAGCGCCTCGACCCGCAGGCCCATGCGGCCGTGTCGCGCCAGCAGCAGTGCGGCCGCGGCCTGCGCATGGGCCTCGTCGGCGAACAGCGCCGTCACGCGTGAGTGCTGCCACCCCGAGCGCAGCACGGGCAGACCGGGCTCGCCGAACAAGGCCTGCTCGTCCGGGCCTTGCGCATGAGCGTCTTCGACCGCTGCCGACAGGGCCTGCAGCGAGTCGACCAATTGGTCGGTCAGCGCATCGAGCGCCGGCTCGTCGACCAGCAGCACCAGCTCGAACATCGTGCGCCTCAGCCCGGCCTGCTCAGCGTTTGCGCTGGGACAGCCAGTGCTCGAGGTAGTGGATGTTGGTGCCGCCTTCGATGAACTTGGCGTCGGCCATCAACTCTCGGTGCAACGGCACGTTGGTGTGGATGCCCTCGACCACCGTCTCCGACAAGGCCGTGCGCATGCGCGCCAGTGCCTGCTCGCGGGTGTCGCCGTGCACGATGATCTTGCCGATCATCGAGTCGTAGTTCGGCGGCACCATGTAGTTGGCATAGGCATGCGAGTCGACGCGCACCCCGGGGCCGCCCGGCGGGTGCCACACGGTGATGCGTCCGGGCGACGGCGTGAACTTGTAGGGATCCTCGGCATTGATGCGGCATTCGATCGCGTGGCCGCGCATCTGGATCTGGCGCTGGGTGAACGGCAGCTTCTCGCCGGCGGCGATGCGGATCTGCGCCTGCACGATGTCGATGCCGGTGACGAATTCGGTGACCGGGTGCTCCACCTGGATACGGGTGTTCATCTCGATGAAATAGAACTCGTTGTCCTCGTACAGGAACTCGAAGGTGCCGGCGCCGCGGTAGCCCATCTTCTTGCAGGCCGCGGCACAACGGTCGCCGATGCGTTCGATGGAGCGACGCGCGATGCCGGGCGCCGGCGCCTCTTCGATGATCTTCTGGTGCCGCCGCTGCATCGAGCAATCCCGCTCGCCGAGCCACACCGCGTTGCGCTGCGTGTCGGCCAGCACCTGGATTTCCACGTGGCGCGGGTGCTCCAGGAACTTCTCCATGTACACGGCGGGGTTGCCGAACGCAGCGCCGGCTTCGGCGCGGGTGGTCTGCACCGCGTGGACGAGCGCCGCCTCGGTATGCACCACGCGCATGCCGCGCCCGCCGCCGCCGCCCGAGGCCTTGATGATCACCGGGTAACCGATGGTCCGCGCGATGCGGATCACTTCCTTCGTGTCGTCGGGCAACGCGCCCTCCGACCCGGGCACGCAAGGCACGCCGGCCTTGATCATCGTCTGCTTGGCGGTGACCTTGTCGCCCATCATGCGGATCGCGTCGGGCGTCGGACCGATGAAGACGAAACCGCTGCGCTCGACCCGTTCGGCGAAGTCGGCGTTCTCCGAGAGAAAGCCGTAGCCCGGGTGGATGGCCTCGGCATCGGTCACCTCGGCGGTGGCGATGATGGCCGGCATGTTGAGGTAACTCTGAGCCGACGGCGCCGGCCCGATGCACACCGCCTCGTCGGCCAGCTTGACGTACTTGGCGTCGCGGTCGGCCTGCGAATAGACCACCACCGACTGAATGCCCATCTCACGGCACGCGCGCTGGATGCGCAGCGCGATCTCCCCGCGGTTGGCGATCAGAATCTTCTTGAACATGGACCCCAAGCTCGATCATTTGGGCGCGCGCGGCGCCCTGCGCTCATTCGATGACCAACAGCGGTTGATCGAACTCGACGGCCTGACCGTTCTCGGCCAGGATCTTGGTGATCGTTCCCGCCTTGTCGGCGTCGATCTCGTTCATGATCTTCATCGCCTCGATGATGCAGATCGGATCACCTTCCTTGACCAGCTGCCCGATCTCGACCAGCGGTTTGGCGCCGGGGCTGGACGATCGGTAGAACGTGCCCACCATGGGCGAGCGCACCACATGACCGGTCTCGGGCGGCTCGGCCGTGGCGGCCGCAGGCTGGCCCAACGCGGCGCCAGCAATGGGCGGTGTCGACGCGGGCATCGCCGGCGCTGCGACCGAGCCTGCCATGGGTGCCGAGGGAACCCAAGTACCAGCCGGTCGCGTCAAGCTGGGGTCGGCCTTGACGATGCGCACCTTGCCGTCGGCCTCGGTGATCTCGAGCTCCGAGATGTTCGACTCGGACACCAGATCGACCAGCGTTTTCAGTTTGCGCAGATCCATACCCAATCCTCCAGGCAGCGGCATGGCCGCCTCGACAATGCGTCACACCCCCCCGATGCCAGCTTCTTGCTTCTACTGCGGCTAACGATCTGCGAACTACCGCCTGCGAGCATGCGCTATCCGCCGGCGTGTCGCTCGCGCGCGGCCAACCAGGTGGCCGGTGTGCATTCAGCAGGACCTCTGTCCGCGTCCGGATCCTGGGAGCGCGGGGCGCACTCTAGCCCATTTCGCAGCAGTTCAAAGCCGATCGGCCAAAATAAACCACTCAAGAGATCTACAGGCAGCAAGCGGCAGCGGATCAGGACGAAGCTGATGCTTGAGCAGCCCAGCGAACCAGTTCGTCGTAGTGCGACTCACCGAGGCGGCGCTGCCGCAGGTGACCCTGGGCATCGAACATCAGGCTGTACGGCAACCCGCCACTGGTGTTGCCCATCGCGCGTTGCCACTCCAGGCCATCCACACCGGCCATCGCTACCGGCAGCTCGAGTTTGAATCGGGCGATGAATTCCAGGACCGGGACGGGCTGATCGACGGCCAGCGCGATCACCTGCCAACCTTGCCCTGAGTGCTCGCGCTGAAAGCGCTGCAGCGCCGGCAGTTCGCGAATGCAGGGGACACACCATGTAGCCCAGAAATTGATAACCAATGGCTTGCCGCGAAAGTCAGCCATCGCCAACGTGCCGCCTTCCGGCCGTTCGAATCGCAGGGCCCACAGCGCATCGGCGGCACGGTCGGCCTCTTCGGCCAGCCAGGCGCGCCATGCGACAGCGCCACCGGCCAGAGCGGCTGCGGCGCCGACTCCCGCGCCCAGGGCACGGCGCCTGCTGAAGGTCATGATGTGGCGGCTTGCATCAGCCGCAGAAGGGCCGGCACGTCGCCGCGCCAAGTGCGTCCACGGGTGTCGGGTCTGAGGCCGCCACGCAAGTCGTCGCGGTCAAGCACGTGCAGGAACAGCGAGACCGTCTCACCCAGTTCATGGCACGGCGCCTCGATGCGCAGCAGATCGACACCATCGGGTTGGCCCACCGGCTCGAAGGTGATGTGACGGTCGAGCAGTCCAATCTCCGCGGCCTTGGGATCGTCGCAGTACAGCTCGATCTGAATCGTCGAGCGGCGGGTGGCCGTGCCGCGCCACACCGCACCGGTGAGATGAGGGCGGAACTCGGCCAGGCGCTGCATCCAGTGCAACGCCAGTCTGCGCAGCGATTCGAGCTCCGCCGGCTGGGTGTCGGCCTGGAACAGCGCCAGGTAGTCGCGCACCTCGTCTTCGATGGCCTCGTTGCTCGGCAACTCGCCGTGCCGGTTGCCGCGCCGCGCCAAGTCGCGGGCTGCCTTGCGTTTGGCGGCGCCGTATTCCAGCCCATCATCGACCACCAGCCGGGCTGCGGCCTGCGCAATGTTCTCCGAGGCGCTGCTCATGGGTGCATTCTAGAAAGCACGCCGGCCCAGGCGCCTGCAGCCGGACCGCTGTCATGGCAATTCAACGTCGCCCATGCGAGCCGCGATGGTGGCAGCGCGGCCGCTGACGTAGGCCGACCCTGGATTGCGCTCGAATCGTTTGGGCGCGGGCAACAGCACAGCCAGATGTGCTGCCGCACCAGGGCTCAAGCGCGCCGCGTCGACCTGGTGGTAGTGGCGGGCGGCAGCCTGCGCGCCGAACACGCCCTCACCCCATTCGACGCTGTTGAGGTAGATCTCGAGAATCCGGCGCTTGCCGAGCAACCCCTCGAGCGTCCAGGTCAGCACGAATTCCTGTGCCTTGCGCGCCAGCGTGCGTTCACCGGAGAGGAACAAGTTCTTGGCAAGCTGCTGCGTGATGGTGGAGCCGCCCACCAGTTTGACCGGCCCGCGCCGACCTGGGGCGGGCGCGGCGGCACGTCGCTCGTTCACCGTCTGCGCCCGCTGGTTGCGCTCCCATGCGCGCTCGATCGCGTCCCATTCGACGCCGCTGTGTTCGACGAAACCGGCATCCTCGCTGGCGATCACCGCGCGTTTCAAATGCTCGGCGATGTGGTCGGCGTCGACCCACTGCTGGCTCCAGCCAAAGCGGCCGCCGCGCTTCTCCCACAGCCGCCACAACTCGCTGCGCTGGAAGGTGGTCGACTGCGGATCGACCCAGCGCATCAGTGCGACACGCGCGACAAAGTAGAGCTGCAGGCTGAGCACTGCCACCAGCAGCAGGGCCGCCACGCGCGACAACTGGCGCATCAGGGGCTCGCAGCGGCGAGTTGTTGGCGCAGCGCCTGCAGGACCGGCAGCGTGTCCGGGCGCACGCCACGCCAGATGAAAAACGCTTCGGCCGCCTGTTCCACCAACATGCCCAGACCGTCGCGGGCATCGGCGCCGTGCGAGCGCGCCCACTTCATGAATGGCTGCGCTGCTGGCCCGTACATCAGGTCGATCGCCAGCCCGTCGCGTCGCAGCACCGCGGCCGACACGGGTGCCTCAATCCCCTGCACGCTGCTCGAGGTGCTGTTGATCACCAGGTCGAAGTGGTCGCCGCAGTCATCGAGGCCGCTGTGCCGCAAGGTCACTTTGCCAGCAGCCAGCGCCCGATGGCGCTCGACCAGTGAGACGGCGTGCTCTGGTGTGCGATTGGCGACGACGACAGCGCGCGGTCGCGCCTCGATCAGCGGACCGAGCACGCCGGCCGCCGCGCCGCCGGCGCCGATCAGCAGCACCCGCGCCGCGGCGACGCGAAAGTCGGCCCGGCGCTCGATGTCGCGCAACAGCCCTACGCCATCGGTGTTGTCGGCGGACCAGCCCGCAGCGTCGAAACGCAGCACGTTGGCCGCTTGCGCCAGCGCCGCGCGGGCGCTGACGTTCGACGCCAGCGCGGCGGCCCGCAGCTTGAACGGCATTGTGACGTTGCAACCGCGCGCCGGCCCTTTGCCGGGCTCGCGCGAGGCCGCGAACTCGCGCACGGACGGCTCGAAGCCGTCGAGCGGACACAAGACGCGTCCGTATTCGATCGCTTGGCCGGTCTGCCGTGCGAATTCGGCGTGGATGAACGGCGAGCGGCTGTGCGCGACGGGGTTGCCGAGCACTGCATAACGCTCGGGCAGCGTGCTGGTGGGCGAATTCACTGTTGCGGCACTGCACTCAGCGGGGTGGTTTCCAAACCCTCTTCGCGCGTGAAGCGAAAGCGCGAGGTGACCACGATCTGGTCGGCCTGCGCACGCATGGCCTGCGTGAACGGGCCGAACGGCGAGGCGGCGTGCACGATGGCGATCGCCCGCCGGTCGAGTACACGCGACTTCGATGGATACACGATGTCGGCCTCTACCACGCGCCCGGCGACATCGACGGTAACGTTCATCGTCAGCTCGCCATACAGCTTGTGGCCCTGGTACTCGGGGAAGTCGCGCGTGCCGCGTTCCTCGATCTTGCGGCGCAGCTGGTCGTAGTAGGTCGCGTAGACCTCCTCGCGGGTGGCCGGGCTGATGTAGCGCTTCTTCGGGCGCGCATTCTCGTCGTTGATGCGCTTCTCGATCTCGGCCAGCAGCTTCAGCAGCTGGCGACGGCGCTCTTCCTGCTCGCGCTCCTGCGGCGTGCCCGACTCCCGTTTCGGATCGGGCGGCGGCAGCATCGCGACCTGGCGCCGCACCTGGGCCAGCAGCTGATGCTGCTGCTCCACCAATTGCTCGACCTTGCGTCGCGCCTCTTGCGGCGAGTCACCCAGCTCGACGGTGGCCGATGCCGGCAGCGGCGTGGTGGCGCGCCCCTTGTCGGCCTCACCGCCGCCAGCCAGATTGGCCTGCGCAATCGCCTGCGCCTTGGTGGGTGCCTCGAGCGATCGGGCGTTGACCAGGATCACCTCGAGCGGCGTGTCGCGAAACGCGCGTTCGAAACGCGTCGGATCGGCGATGCGAAAGGCGAGCAGCCCGGCATGTGCGCCGACCGAGACGATCAGCGCCCAATGCAAGGTGTTCAGACGGGCCATGTGCTCACTGGGCGATGACGTCCGACGCCGGCGCCTCGGTGGGCCCGGCGACTTCGTCGACGTCGATCGCCAACTGCAGCGCCAGCGGCTGCGCGGCGGCTTCGTCTTCGTCGGCCGCTTCAGTGGGCGCCGCGGCGTCGGCACCGGCAGCCAGGCGCGCCAGCAGCGACGCGTGCACCTCCAGCGTCAGAGCGTCGAGCGACTGCAGGGCCGCGCGCACGCGTGTGCCGCGCGGCAACGGCTCGCAGCCGACGCACTTGAACACCAGCGGCAGCGCGTCGGCGCGCACCAGGCCGTCCCTCATCGTGGTGGCTTCGAGCTCGCGCACGCCATGCTGCTGCAGCCAGCGCAGAGTCCAGTAGCGCTCGATCGTGTTTTGGTAGTCGTTGTAGGCGGTGTAGGCGGCGTCGAACGACGAAATGATCGAAAACAGGCTTGCATCACGCGGCTTGAACGGAGCGGCCAGCGCCGCAGTGCGGCCGTGGCGCACACACGCGATGATCTGCCATTGATTGACCAGGTCGACATAACGCCGCAACGGCGACGTGGCCCAACTGTACTGGCTGACTCCGATGCCGGCGTGCGGTGCCGGCTTGGTGCCCATGCGAACTTTCACGCCAGGCGCCAGGCTGGCCTGGCTTCGATAGACGGCCGGCACGTTGTGCTCGGCCAGCCAGCCGCCCCAATGACTGTTGGCCAGGATCATCGTTTCGGCGACGATCAGATCCAGTGGCGCGCCACGCACGCGCGGCGTGATCTGCACCGACTCGTCGCCGCTCGGTTCGGCCCCGGTGCCGCCCTCGAGGCGGAAGTTGTAGTCCGGCCGATTGAAGGTTTCGGGCTTGCCACGTACCTGCTCGCGACGCGCCTTCAACTGCTGGGCCAGGCGGAACAGGAATCCGAGCTCGGCCGCATGCGGGTAGTCGGCCGCAGCGCCGCTTTGCAGCGACGCCTCGGTGACCACGGCATCCAACCGATCGTGCCGCAGGTTGGCGACCACACGCAGGCGCTCGATTCGCGTCTCGAAGTGCTGAGGCGTCAAGCTCGACTCGTCGATATGCACGTACAGGCTCAGCGCCGGCGAGTCGCGGCCTTCACTCAACGTGAAGCGCTGCACCACCGCATCGGGCAGCATCGTGATCTTGTGGCCCGGCATGTAGACCGTGGACAGGCGTTCGCGTGCCACGCGGTCGAGGTTCGAGTCCGGCGCGATGGCCAGCCCCGGCGCGGCGATGTGGATGCCCAGCACCGCGGTGCCTTGCCCCAAGCCGCGCACGGATAGCGCGTCGTCGATCTCGGTGGTCGAGGAGTCGTCGATCGAGAACGCCTGCGCGTCGGCCAGCGGCAGCTCGCCGGCGACGCCGGGCGTTGCGAGATCCGCAAAACCGGTGCCCCGCGGGAACTGCTCGTACAGAAAACGCCGCCAATGGAACTGGTATGGCGACTCGATCGCGCCGGCTGCGCGCAACAAGTCGAGCGGCGCGCGCTGTGCACGTTGGGCGGCCTGGACGACCGCCTTGTATTCAGGCGAGTTCTTGTCGGGCTTGAACAAGATGCGGTACAGCTGTACACGAATGGGCTCGGCGCAGCGGCCCTCGATGAGTTCGCTGGCCCAGGCGTCCACCTGCGCCGCCTGCGCCTTCTTGCGTTCGATGGCCGCCAGCGCCGCCTGCACGGTCTCGCGGCTGGCCTTGTGGAACTGGCCCTTGCCCACGCGCTTGAAGTAGTGCGGCGCCTGGAACAGGCCCAGCAGCATCGCAGCCTGATGCACCGCGTCGGCCTTGGCATCGAAATACTCGCGCGCCAGTTCGGCGAAGCCGAAGTCGGACTGCGGCGCGAACTCCCATGCCAATTCGAGATCGACCTCGGCGGCCAGCGCACGCGCGTCGTCGAGCAGCCGCGTCGGCTCCGGCGCGTCGAACTGCAACAACACGTGGCCAGCCTTGACCTTGACGCGACGCCCCGAGTCGAGCTCGATCTGCAGCGACGCGTCGTTGCGGGTCATCACGCGGCCAGCCAGGAACTTGCCGGCGTCATCGAACAGGGCGTAGGACATCAGTCAGCCTTTGTGCTGCGCGCACCGGTGTTCGCCGTTCGGGCGGCCGGGCGGCTCACGACTGGGATTGTCCCATCGGCGGTGACGGACTTGTGCCGGCCACCGACGCTGTGCGCCGCAAGATAGTCCCGCAGTCGGTAACCAATCGTCTGCTCGAGGCCAAGCTGCTGAGCCGAGCCAGCCGTTGTCAACGCGACGGCGGCAGCAACTGCAGGAACTCGAGCACGAAGTCGAGCTGTCGTTCGAAGTCCGACAGCGCATGATCGCTGCCCTCGAGCAGACGGATGCGTGCACCGGCATAGCGCTGGGTCATTTCGCGCCAATCGAGCAATTCGTCGCCCTTGGCAATCACGGCGGCATAGCGGTCGGGTCGCGCCAGACGAACGGGCGTCAACGCGCGCAGTTCGTCGATGTACTGGGCCTTGAACTCGAACTGGACGGCCGGATCGTGATACGCGGTTTGGCTGCCCACGAAGGGCACCAGGTCGCGCGCGGGATTCACCGCCGGGTTGAGCACCACCGCGCGGCAGCCCAGACGTTC
>Ga0326726_10000485_pt1 | contig 37148 bp, 24 predicted proteins | sample MHFenrmetagenome_2_FD_207603 | JGI IMG/M metagenome (GOLD analysis project Ga0326726, IMG submission 207603) | Lab enriched peat soil microbial communities from Michigan Hollow, Ithaca, NY, United States - MHF15MN | ecosystem: Environmental > Terrestrial > Soil > Wetlands > Peat | place: USA...
ATGCCATCCCCATCGCTATCTTGGCCAAGAACTGACTCGGTGCTGTCTGGCGACGCCGCCATCCGAATCGTCCCGGTTGTGCTGCCACTCATCCCGCCAACGTAGCCGCCAGTTGCCTTGGTCCCTTTGGTCTTGGAGCTGATTGAGCTCTCCGGGACGCCATCCCCATCGCTATCTTGGCCAAGAACTGACTCGGTGCTGTCTGGCGACGCCGCCATCCGAATCGTCCCGGTTGTGCTGCCGCTCATACCCCCGAGCGTGCCGCCTGCGCGCGGACCGTTTGTCTTGTAGCTCACCCAACTTTCAGGTATTCCATCGCCATTATTGTCGCTGCCAAGGGTGGCCCCTGTGCTGTCCGGAGTGGCTGCCATACGAATGGTACCAGTCGTGCTGCCCGAGCGGCCAACCAGCTTGGCGGTACCTGGCCCGGTCGAGATGTCCCCAGCCACACGAGTCGACACCGCAGCCTGAGGCGTCGCGGCCAGTTTGATCCGAGGCACAAGAGGTTCGCCAGCCACTTCTGTCTCCAGATACCGGGGAGAAGTTAGGGAAGACGGGGGCGAAAGCACATCCGCTGAGAGAGGTGTGATTTCGCCGAGCAGTTCCGTGAACAAGCCATCATGAACGGAAACCGCCGGGTGGGACTCGCTCCACAATGGCGCTCCGCCCACGGGAACGTCATAGATCCTGAACGTGATTGAAATGGTGCCGTTCACCGGCTGGTTACCGGCGTCGAGCAACCGCCCTTGGTGGGTCAGTACGATGTCGGTCGCCCGTGCCTTCCCGATGAGGGCGCCAACGAGCAACATGATCATTCCCGTCAGGAAAAAGAGCCTGCGAACCATGTGCACTCCCGGTGTGAGTGGGTGGACTTCGATTCAGTTTCGAGTGTCAGTAAACGGACAGCGCGACCGTATAAAATACCATTTTCCTCTGCATTGGCAAGATGATTAAAGGCTCAACGTGGGTGCTACGCCCAAAGTGTGCTCGTGTGAGGTTTGGACGATACGCCCGTGAGCATGCATCAAATCGCAGGCTCGCTCAGTGGGCTGTGTGCGGATGGGTGGCGAACTGTGGAGGACATCATCTGGATCTACCCGCCACCAAATAGAGAACCTCTCGATCCACGCCCGGATCAGCCGCCCGTTCTCGTGAGGAGAAGCATACCCCCACACCCCCACGACCTCCGCCAGCTTCGGGGCCACGTCGGCAGGGTCGATGGCCGCTCTCGCAGTGATGCCAGCTTAGCGTCGATCTCCCTCATCCCTCCGATGCCCAGGCGTTGTAGCCCAGCGATCAGCTTCGTAGGGCGCGCCAAGTGGGCCTCTTTAGGAAACTGCCGGCAACGTTGCGTTCCATTTCCTCAAACAGAGGCCAGGGTGCGGTGAACGACAGCACGTGCTTGCCCAAGGAGGCACGTACGTTCTTGCGCGCCGAGAGGTCGGTCAGGCCGACCACGCCGCGCGGGTGTTCTCGCTCCAGTTCACGGTAGGAGTAGATTCCCATCTGCTGGCAGCCCGCCCCCCAGGGGATGAAGACGCTGTCGGCGCGGGGATAGGCGTAGTTGGCCAAGCTCACCAGCGCCGAGAGGCGGTCGGCATCGACGAACAGTGTCACGCTCTTGATATCATCGTGTTCGGGATCGGCTTGCTCGAGGGGCTTAATGACGACGAAGCGGGCGGGGATGTCGCATATCGGCAAGATCTCAAGAAATCGACGCGTGCACTCTGGATCTTTCAGGTATCGCTCGCCCGAAACGAAATCATCGGTGATGCGTCTGTCGCTGGAGGACACCAGGCTCTCGGCAACTGACCGCCCCTCCTCCGAATGCTCATTGCCGTTCGACAGGAAGCGGCAAAAGCCCTCCACGCCTCCGGGGAAGTTCTCGTACTGACACCCAAACCCCAAGCCGACTCCACCGCCCCAGCAGCCGAACGTCTCCCTGTCGAAGGCGCCCGTACGTGCCTGGGTTGCCACGGCGGCAAAGACATTGACAACACATCCCCAGCGTCCCGGCATGAACCGAATTGCCCCTGGCGGCGCCTCGTCGGACCAAATCAGAGCCACAGGATGGGTTGGCATTTCGATCGCCGCGGCAATGGCGCTATTCATTGTCTTTCCTCCCTATGCTTCATTCCGCGGCATCCGGGCTTCAGCGGTTTACAGCTTGCATACTCTGAACGTTGTACCGTTCTCCCGCTGCAGCGCCCAGAGGGAAGGCGGCCGTCAACTCCTGCAACTCGTCGGCTGAAAGATCAACTCGGACGGCCCCCAGATTATCTTCCAGATAACGGGTGTGCTTCGTTCCAGGTATGGGAACGACATGCTCGTCCTGCGCCAAGACCCACGCCAGCGCCAGCTGCGCCGGGGTGCATCCTTTTCCTCGCGCGAGCCGTTGTATGGTCTCCGCGAGACGGAGATTGCGTTGAAGGTTCTCGCCTTGGAACCGGGGATGAGAACGGCGCCAGTCATCCTCGGTCAAATCCTCCGGGCGCCGGAAGCGCCCTGTGAGAAAGCCGCGTCCGAGCGGGCTATAGGCGACGAAGCCGATGTTCAACTCGCGGCAAGTGGCCAGGATCGAAGCTTCGGGGTCACGGCTCCATAAGGAGTACTCCGTCTGCAGAGCCGTGATGGGATGAACTGAGCAGGCGCGGCGCAGCGTCGCCGGCGCCGCCTCGGAGAGGCCCAAGAAACGCACCTTGCCGGCTCGTACCAACTCCGCCATGGCGCCAACGGTATCCTCAATCGGCGTGTTTGGATCAACCCGATGCTGGTAATACAGATCGATCACGTCGACACCAAGTCGTTTCAGACTCGCCTCGCAGGCCTTGTGCACGTATTCAGGCCGACCATTGATCCCGAGGAACTCGCCGTTTGGCCCGCGCACGTTGCCGAACTTAGTCGCGAGAACAACTTCGTTGCGCCGATTCCGAATGGCGCGCCCGACCAGGTCCTCGTTGCGTCCCGTCCCATAGATGTCGGCGGTGTCGAGGAAATTGATACCCAGGTCGATGGCTCGGTTGATGGTCGTGGTGGATTCGGCATCGTCTCCCGGCCCGTAGAAGTCCGACATGCCCATGCACCCTAGACCGATGGCCGAGACAGTCAGTCCTTCACCCAATTTGCGCTTCTGCACTTGATTTAGCATTTGTCTGCCTCGCTTTTGCCATTCGGCCACACGGTGAGACAACCGGTCTGTGAGTTTGGGACAGCCGCTGTCAGGGATGCGATCCCGTCCTCGTCATGTGAACCCCTGATCCCCATCCTGCCCTAAATTAACACTCTTGCACTCTCGCTTGGTGGAAAGTTCGATGCTGCTGGCCAGCCGGGCATCGATCGATCACAGAACTCGAATGTGAACCAACTTGGGACGGCCGAATTCACAAGCCAAGCTGGCATTCCAGCCTCGTCGTCAACGAGGAGTGGCATAGGGAGATGCGACCGGCTAGATTGCGAGTGCACGGGCTTTCTCGGTCCACCGGCAAGCGAGGCGGATTTGCCGCGGTCAGTTTGGACATATGGTGTTGCGATTCTCGTTGGCGTCGTTCTGCTCCAGTGTTCGCGACAAAGCTCCAGCGGCGAATTGAGGGGCGCCAAGGCCGTGACGGCAAAAATGCAAGTGACGAGCGCGGCTTTCACTGCCGGCGGACGGATACCCTCGCGATACACGTGTGACGGCCCCAACCTCTCACCACCGCTGTCGTGGACCGCAGTTCCTGAAGGCACCAAGAGTCTGGCGTTGATCATGGATGACCCCGATACCCCGGGGCGTACGTGGGTACATTGGGTACTCTACAACTTGCCGTCAGACACGATGTCTCTCCCGGAGCACCTGCCCACGGACGCTCAACTAGCGAATGGCGCATCGCAAGGCATCAGTGACTTTGGAAGCCACGGTTATCGTGGACCCTGTCCGCCAGGCGGCTCTCACCGCTATAACTTCCGGCTTTATGCAGTGGATGCGCTTCTGAACATCTCGGGGCGCGTCACAAAACAAGTTCTTCTGGACGCCATGAAGGATCACGTGGTTGGCACGGGAGAACTCATGGGCACATACGAGAGACGATAGCCTGCAAGAGGATCGCCGCCACAGGCAACGAGGGATGGGAACGCGTGGACGGGCAGTTCACGTAGGCAACTCGGTTCAGATGCCGAAGTCGGAACGCGTTTGAATTGCCGAACGGCGTACAGGCGGTAACAAGATGGCGATCCCAGATTCACACGAATCACCACCGATCATGAAGCGGAGCCGCGCCAAGATTTGGATACGCACCGGCATTCTCGCCGTGTTCGGCTCGCTTTTTGGCGTGATTCTCTACCACGATATCGCGTCGGGAGTGTTTCGTTGGTCGTGGGCTCTGATTGCCTTCTTGCTCTGTCTGCCGGCCGGATTCTGGATGAGGAAGTTGGTGCCAATGCAGGTTCATCCGGCATCTCGACATGTCACACTGTCTTTTGATCGAGTCTACTTTGCCCTGATCGTGCTCTTGGTCATCATCAAAGTCATTGCCGGGAGACTATCAGGTGCGACAATCTTAGCGGATGTTGTCATGTGCATGATCTTGGGCCTCATGATCGGCCGTCTCAGTGGTATCTGTCTTCGCGTACATGACCTAAGGGCAGATGGACCAAGTCGACCATAGAATGAATCACCAACCTCTCCGAACTATCTGACAGCGCACAGCATATGACTCTCGGCTGTGGCAGTCCGTGCGTCATCTCGGTGGGTGGCGAGAGCGTGAGTTGCCTGGATCCCCCTCGGTCGATCCCGAGCCGCCGGTCTGCGATGGGTGCCCGGAAGTGGGCGTGTGGTTTGATCAAGAGACGGCTAAGGCTCTGCCCGATGGCGCTTTTGCTCTGGGGCCTGTGTGTCGGGCACGCCGGCGCCCAGTGCGAGATCGTTCCGCAGAACTCGGAGACTGCATCTACCCACTCAGCGCCCTGGGCATCATATTCGAGATTCGCCAGCTCGGACTCAGAAACTGATAGCGCCGGGACCCGTCCCTCTTTGCAAGCTCTGCCCCTGCTCTTTGTGCACGACACCTGGCACGTGATCACCGCACCTCTCCACTGGCATTCGCGCGATTTCACGTCTCTCGCGATTCAAGTCGTCTGCCTTGGCGGCGTGGCCTCAGTCGATGGACCGGTACGCGACGTTGTGCAACGGAATCGAACCCGTAGGATGGACGATGCCCTTGAGGTGATTGAGCCGCTGGGGAGCACGTACTCTTTTTGGGCGCTTGGGATCTTTGGTGTGGCCGGACTCGCACTGGATGACCCCAAGGCCATGGACGTGGCCATCGATGGGTTCACCGCCGACGTCATCGCCGGGAACTTGATTACGCCCAATCTGAAGCATGCGTTCGGCCGCAAGCGCCCGTTTCAGACGGCAGAGACTTACCGTTTCGAGCCGTTCAGTAATTACTCATCGTTCCCATCGGGCCATGCCACACGTGCCTTCGCGGTAGCCTCGGTTGTCGCAGCGCACTACCATTCATGGTGGGTCAAGGGAACCGCCTATTCTCTAGCCGGTCTGGTCGCATTAGCGCGCGTCAATCGCAATGTCCATTTCGCATCGGACGTGACGGCCGGCGCCCTGATTGGGACAGCCGTCGGGCGAGCCATCGTGCACTTCAATGACCGCAAGGGCACCGGGAGCCCCCGCGGGCAACAGGGTCACGCGGCCCTCGTCTTGACTGGCGACGGAAGGATTGTGCTCGGATTCACTTTCTGATCGCAGGGACACGACGAGAAAGCCCGTGGCGTTTCCTCCACGCCACGGGCTTGTGTTCTGACTAGATCTGCTGCTTGACTACGGACACGGTTTGCAGAATTCCGTCTCCGCATTACCGCCGCGGAAGGCGACTGTGATCATGCTGACCACGTCAATCACATCGGTGGCGCCCGAACAGTTCACATCCGTCGGAGCGTTTGGGCAGGTGCCGCCCGGATCGGGGACTGCGGCCTCGCCACGGAACGCGACGCCGATCGTCTGAACCACGTCCAAGATGTCGACCACATGATCGCAACCGCCGGGATCGGCGTGACAGTTGCACAAGCACTCGCACGCGTCCCCAATGCCGTCCGCGTCCGAGTCTTCCTGCCCCGGATTCCACGCCGTCGGACAATTGTCACAGGGATCACCGACACCGTCGGTATCCGTATCCGGCTGCATGGGATAAACCAGGTGCGGACAATTGTCACAGGCATCCCCAAACCCATCGTGATCGCTGTCGAACTGATTGGAATTACTCAGAGATGGGCAATTGTCACAGGCATCCCCGGCGCCGTCAGAATCCGCATCGGCCTGATTCGGGTTCGGCGCCATCTCGCAGTTGTCGCATTCGTTGCCGTAACCGTCGAAGTCCGTATCAAATTGGGTCGGATTGTACACGGACGGGCAGTTCTCGCACGCGTCCGCGTGCCCGTCCCCGTCGGAGTCCTCCTGCCCCGGATTGTAGATGAAGGGGCAGTTATCCAGATTGCCGCAGATCCCATCTCCATCAACGTCATTCCAGGCATCATCAGGGCAAGCGTCGCAGATATCGCCGATGCGATCGCGATCGCGATCGGCTTGTCCGGGATTGTTGATCGTCGGGCAGTTATCGACGTTGGCGCAGAGGCCATCGGCGTCTTGATCGTCGTACCGATCGTACGGACAGCGATCCACCAACCCGCAAACCCCATCACCGTCGGGATCGTTGATCGTATCGCCGGGGCACGGGTCGCAAGCGTTGCCGATTTCGTCGGCATCGTCGTCGGCCTGGGACGGGTTCGAGACGGCCAGGCAATTGTCACAGGCATCTCCCGCACCGTCGACGTCGCCATCGGCCTGGTCGAGATTGATCACCATCGGGCAATTGTCCTGCGCGTTCGGGATGCCGTCATCGTCCACGTCGAGACTCTGCGTGTAGATCATTGCCAGCGCCGCCCGCATCATACGAGTCGCATACGAGGTGTTCACATACCGGGTGCTGTCCCGATAGGAGTGATAGACGGTGGAGAAATTGTATTCTTCGATGTAGGCGACGTCGAATCCGTTCTGAACGAACGGGAAATGATCGGAACTCGAACTCGTCCCTGCCAGATGACCGGTGATTCCGACCATTGGCCCAGCCAGAATAATCCAGCGCTGAGCGTAGCGCGTGTCGGCCCCGGAGTAGACATTGGCCTGTGTGGAATTGGTCAGATGCCCGATCATATCCATGTTGAACATGAACGGAATCTTCTCGCGCTTGAGCCTGGCGCGAACAGCGTACGCCGAGGAACCGTAGAGCCCATACTCCTCGTCGTCAAACGTGACAAAGACGATGCTCACTTCGGTGGGTACGTTGCGGAGCACACGCGCGAGTTCGAGCACACCGCAGGTTCCGGTACCGTTGTCGTCCGCGGCCGGCGAGACATCGACGCCGTCATAGTGTGCACCGACAATGATGTGAATCTCGGGATGAACGGTTCCCAGTTTCGTGGCAACGACATTGTAACAGGTGCCGGAACCGTAGTAACCATAGCCCTGGAACGGATCGTTGTAGATCGAATCGTAGCCGAATCCGGCGAACTTCGCGTGGATCCAGTCCCTCGCGGCATGAGCGGAGTCGGACTGGGAGGGACGGCGAAAGAACGCCTGCAGTCGATTCAAGTACGACTGCACGGAGTCCTGCCGGACCAGGAGGATGAGCGAATCCAGGTTGATCGCCGTCGACAGGGTCGGCGCTGCCGGCGCTGCCGGCGCTACGTACTTGATCGTCGCCGGGTGCTGATCAAGCGGGATCAGATCGAACGGTGCTTCGACTTGCTTCTGGACCGCCTCATCGATTCGCAGCACACGGACGTTATCGCGCTCGAAGACCAGCGGGTAACGATCGAGATTCTGGCGATCGCGACGACGATCAAGGACCAGTGTGCTCGTCTCGATCTTGCTGGCGACGAGTCGCGGCTTCAGCGCGGCAAACATCGCGTCGTTCAATAGATCCGACTGAGACAAGACCAGGTAATCGTTCCCTAGCCGGAGAAGGGCAGCGACGTTGGATTGGGTTAACACCCGCGCATCGGAATCAGATGCCAGCGTCACCAGATAGAGATCACCCAGCGACGCTGGGCGCACCTCATTCGGCTGTGCACCGACGCTCCAACTGTCTGAGATCACAAATGTGGTCGCAATCAGGATAAAGGCTGCAATCGCTTTCGGTAATCCACGCATATGCCCACCTCGCATTAGGTTCATTCGGCACCACTGTAAAATACCTGCGGGCGGGCAGTTCATGCCCCCGCACCCGGGGTTGTATGAAATATTGACAGGAATGCGACCGAGATCGGCTCAATCGGTGGATCCGTCGTCTCGTAAATCCGACCTGAAAAGTCATATTTATTGCCTCGCCGAGCATTGTCTCTACACGACGCGTCGGTAGCTCCCGATAAGACTTAGTGGGACTTGATCTCAGAGAGGATGCTGACTTGCCGAGTACGCCGCCACGTCCAAAGACCACATCGCTGGACATTCTGATCATTGACGATGAACCGTTGATTCTCGCGATCGTGTCAGAAATTCTGGCGTTGTGGGGCCACAGGCCCCGGTCGGTGGAATCAGCGGATGGGGCATTACGGGAACTCCAGAAGCGCCCCTGTGATCTGGTGATCACGGATATTCGCATGCCAACAATGGACGGACTCGAATTGGCGGCTCGCGTTCGACAAATGTACCCGCAAACGAGCATCGTCGTTATGACCGGACACCTTCTTGATCTGTCTGGGACCGATTTGGAACAGCTTCAGATCAGTTCATTTCTGAGCAAGCCATTTACGAATGCGGAGCTACGGCGCGCGATTGACAATTGCCAGGCCATGGCTGTTTAGGAGTCACCAGCGGACCATCGACTGTCGAGCCCTGACGTGAGCATTGGTGTGCACGCAGACTAGGAGCATATGGCTACAGCTATCGTTTTGGGCTTGTCGGTCGGCATACAATTGGTGGCTGCCGGATTGGCGTTGCGATTGATGACGACACGCATCAATCGGTTCGCATCTGTGCTGGTTGTGCTGGCGCTGCTTTTGATGGCGGCCCGCCGCATCGCAACGTTGACTCACGCCATCGTCAGTCCGAGCCTCGATAACGGGGAACTTATACCGGAATTGATCGGGCTTTCTGCCTCGGTGCTGGTGGCGTTCGGCTTGGCAATCTTCGAGCCCAAGCGGCTGAGCGAGATGGTAACGTGGACACACAAGGACGAAGAGCCGGCAGGCCGTGACACCGGCGCCGCTCCCCGCCCGGACGTTGGACCAGACGCTGTCCTAGAGACGATGCCGCTCGGTTACGCGTTTCATCGCATCGTCGTGGATGGCGATGGACACCCCATCGATTATGTATTCCTGGAAGTCAACAAATCGTTCGAGGAACAAACCGGCTTGAAGCGCGCGGCGATTATTGGCAAACCCGTCACGGAAGTCCTCCCAACGATCACGCGCTACGGGAGGAACTGGATCGCCGACTACGGCCGCGTCGCTCTATCCGGTGAGGTGCTTCAACTTGAGGACTACGCGGCGCCGCTGCAGCGCTGGTACGCGGTGACGGCCTACGCGCCGCGTCAGGGCTACTTTGTGACACTGGTGGAAGATGTGACCGAACGCAAGATCAAGGAAGTCGCGGCACGCAGGCACGGCCTCGGACAGCCCCCATCGCAGAACACACTCGACCGCTTCTTGTCAAACGCCGGGTAGCTGGATCAACTCACGCCTGTCAATCATACCCGCGCCGTCGCCTCGCGTGCAGTCGGTTGACACACATATGGAATCTCGGTTGTCTTGCCCCTGGCCTCTCCATTGCTTTCGGCCAGAAGGAGAGTCCGTATATGCGCACGTTCCTCTTCTGCCTGTCAGTCACACTAGGCCTGGCGTTGTCCGCGTTCGCACGACCAATCACCTTCGACGATCTCTACAGCGTTCCCGGCAGCGGCAGCCCGCGCGTGTCTCCCGATGGGCGCCGAATCGCGTACGTGGTGTCGACGTCTGATCCCAAAGCCAACACCCGCGCCAGCCACATCTGGCTGATGAACTCCGACGGCTCCGGCGGGACACAACTGACCACCGGCAAAGGTGAATCGTCGCCCCGTTGGTCTGTCGATGGACGCGCGATCCTGTTCTTGGCGGATCGTGGCGACGGCACCCAGGTGTGGCGACTCCCCCTATCCGGTGGCGAGGCGCAAGCCGTCGCGACCTTGCCCACGGGAATCGCGGATTTCAGCGTCGCTCCGGATGGCGATCATCTCCTCTTGATCACGTCGGTCTTTCCCGACTGCACCACGGATAGCTGCAACCGCGCTCGTGAGCATGACCAGGCCGACCATCCCAATCGCCCCAAACTGATCGAGCATCTGCTCTTCCGTCATTACAATCATTGGGATGACGGGCGCCGCCAACAGATCGTACTCTATTCGATGCGCGATGGGAGCCGCTGGGTGGTCCCGTCTGGAGCATACGATGCGCCTACGACTCTACTGGGTGGCGGGTATGCGATTTCGCCGGACGGAAAAGAGATCTGTTTCCCGATGTGCACCGATTCCATGCCGGCCGTGCGCGTGGATAACAACTTGTACACGGTGCAAGTTGGCGCCGCGACGATTAATCGGATCACGGATGCCCCCGGACTTGAAAGCGAACCGCAATACTCACCGGATGGCCGCTACATCAGCTATGTCTCAACACCGCGACCAGGGTATGAATCCGATGAAGGGGAGTTCATCCTCTACGACCGAAAGACCAAAGCGCAGACCAATCTGACCGAGAACTTCGACCGGTCGTGTGGCTCTTACACTTGGAGCCCTGACAGCAAGTTCATCTACTTCTCCGCCATCGAGCATGGCTTCAATAAGATCTGGCGGCTGAATATCGCGACGCACGCTGTGTCGCTCGTCACCGGCGACGCGGTCTACGGCGATCTCGAACTATCGCCGACCGGGCGATTCCTTGTGGCCGGGCGCTCTGTATCAAATGAGCCGGAGGAGTTGTACCGTGTTGACATCGGAGGGAACAAGCCAACACGACTCACGCATCTGACCGATTCGGTTACATACGGCCTGACGATGACGCGCGCCGAGGAGTTCTGGTTTGTGGGATCGATGGGCGATTCGATCCACGGGTTCCTTACCAAGCCGCCGGGATTCGATCCATCGCGGAAGTACCCGTTGGCGCTTCTGATCCACGGTGGGCCGCAATTCTGCTGGCTCGGCGAGTTCAACTACTATGGTTGGAACACCCAGCTCGTGGCGGCGCAGGGGTATGTCGTGGCGCAGATCGATCCGCATGGAAGCGTCGGGTATGGCATCAAGTTCCAGGAGTACGTGTCCGGCCACTGGGGCATGGGGGACTATGACGACCTGATGAAGGGTGTCGACCATCTGACCGCGACCTGCCCCTTCATCGATTCGACCCGCATGGCGGCCCTCGGTCGCTCGTATGGTGGATTCATGACCAACTGGATCTGCGGGCACACCGACCGTTTCCGCTGCCTGGTCACGATTGATGGGACGTTCAATCACATGAGTGATTACGGCGCAACCGACGAACTCTGGTTCCCGGAGTGGGAGTACAAGGGAACGCCGTGGACCAATCGGGACGAGTATGTGCGTTCGTCACCGTCGACATACGCGGCCAACTTCAAGACGCCGACTCTGCTGATTCATGGCCAGCGCGATTACCGATTGGATGTGAGTGAGGCCTTTCAGATGTTCACGACGCTGCAGCGCCAGGGCGTGCCGTCACAGTTGCTCTATCTGCCCGACGAGAGCCACAACGCCTCGAAATTGGAAAATCTGCGCATCATCTACAACCGCGAACTCGAATGGCTGGCGAGGTGGCTGAAGTAGACAGTAGAGGCGGCAAGTGCCTTCGGATGTAGGGATCGGCTGCGATCGAATCTCACCGTGAAGCCTACGGTTATCGCCTTGGCTTGGCGAGCAGTTCCTTCGCCAGATTGCCAGCCCGTGTGCCAGGCACCAGTTTCACGACTTCCTTCAAGAAAGCCACTCGCTGCGCCGGTTTTCGTCGCGACTGATTCGCACTATCCGACATCCCACGAATGAGACTCAGCGAGTGCCCGTCATCGGGGAAAGCCATGATGTATCTGATCAGGGACGGGCGTAGATCGACGTAGGCGCATTTGTCGAAGGCGTAGCGCTGAATGAGGATACTCGTGACGGCCCCGAGCGCCTGGCCCAAATACGGCGAATTAGGGAAGCTGTCGGCGATGGCCGAGCACGCCTCAAGGTAGGAATCTTCTGCCTTCTGCTTCTGCTTCTGCTTCTGCTTCTGCTTCTGCTTCTGCTTTCGATCGGCGGAGCCACCCACTCGAGCACGCGCCCTTCGAGCATCCAGCAGTTGAGTCAAGGCAAGTGAGTCCCTCCCGTGTGGATCCACCACCACGAAGTGCGCTGTATCGCTCAAGGAAGAACTGCTGTCGAAGAGCGTCCGTTCCGGAGCGACGCGAGCCCATGTGAAGATTATTGTGAAAGATCCTGGCGGCACGAATCCAGTCCAAGTCTCTTGGTCAACACGCGGGGCAGTCAGGCCTGCCAACGAGCCGGATTGTTCAATTGATTCCCCCGGAAGTAGTGAATCGTAGAGCCCGGGAGCGAAGAGTATGCACACGGATCCATGCGGCACGACCGCTCCGAGACTGTCGTACAGAGTGTATTGGACGGCATCGTCTGATCCAAGAATCATCGATCGATACGCGACGGGCCGGTCAGAGAGATTCGTCGCAGTGAATAGAAAACACACATCATCATAGGTCAGAAACGTGTCACGCACAGGCGTCGCCGTAAATCGAAGATCCCCTCCAAGAGCCGTTGACACTGTGAGCGTCAGAGGGGCAAGAATTCTGACCGCGACGCGAAACCAGCGCCACGCTTCTATTGGTGGCGAGAATTCCATCCTCGAATCTCCCTCATAGAGTCTGCAGATCCGGAGTTCCCAACGCTCTTACAGCCGGACGGTGAGTTTATTCCGACCCTCCTGGGAGCGAAGCCCGCTGATCCCGCGAACTCGAATGGCTGGCGCGATGGCTGAAGTAGCGGGCACGAGAGTGCCCCAGTGCAATTCTGATGCGCTCGGTTGCGCGGCCGCCGTCTTCGGAGCATGTTGACGAACCCAGCGAGCCGCTGGCACCAAGAAGTGCTGCCACACGTCCTCGTGAGGCAGGCGGTAGGCTTTCAATGAGTCACACGAGGACGTGTGACTCCACTTCGAGCGCATTAGGCAAGAAGTAGGGCTTTTTCAGCACGCCCCTTTGACCCCGGCCACACAAGATTGCGCTGCTCACACAGGCACCCAGCCTTCGGACAGCGGCGCATCGCCAGTCCTCGCTGTCAGGCCCGTAAGGCCATAACCCCAAATGGCTTGCGCCGAGCATGATCTCGTCGCTCTTACTCGGACCTCCGTGGTCACGTAATTGCGACCAAACTGGTGGGCAATCGAGGGGCCTTGCCGATAACTCTATTGATGCGAACGATTACCGCCAGCTTCGCACTCGTGGGAGTCGCGATCTGCATGGTTTGGTCGGTGCAAGCCGCCGAACTGCGTGGCACTGTCAGCGTTGGTAGCGCCGAACATCCTGCGCCGGCGCGTTACGTGACGCGCGCGAGCACGCCGCATCCACAGGAATCCACCGAACATCACATCGCCGTCGCACTTGAACGGCTTGACTCGACCATCGCGCTTCAAGTCGCCGACACGCCGTTGGTCGTCGCACAGGAGCACACGGCATTCGCGCCTGATCTCTTGGTTGTGCCGGTGGGCGGACAAGTCACCTTCCCGAACCACGACGCGATCTTCCACAATGTCTTTTCGTATTCGCCGCCGCACTCGTTTGATCTCGGCCGTTACCCCAAAGGGCAGACTCGGACGATCAGGTTCACCAACCCCGGAATCGTGCGCATCTTTTGCGAAATCCATTCGTCGATGTACGGATCGATTCTGATCGTGAACACGAACACGTATCGTGTGATCAACGCCGGCGATTCGTTTGACTTTCCCGACTTGGCCCCTGGCAAGTACCGGGTGACCGCAGTCGATGCGGCGGGGCGCCGCTCGATCCGTGAACTGACGCTAGGTGGCAACGACGAACAGTCAATCTCGCTCCCATTGGAGTAGGCGCCCGCCATGCACTTGCCGTTGCGCATCAAGTTCTTCGCTGTGGCCGCTGCGGTGGCCGTCATCGCGTTGGGTTCGGCGATGTGGGCAGTCAGCTACCAATTGAAAAGCCACATGACCACTCAAATCGGCCAGTCGCTGGTATCGGCCGAATCGTCGTTTGCCAAGTGGCGTACCGAGCAGGAGAATTACCTCAAGGCCGAAGCGCAGATTGTCGCACACGACCCGCGTTTCTTCGCGGCGATCGCCGACGGCGATCCCGCCACCGCCACCCAATCGGCGCGCGAGTTTCAAAAACTGGCGCGTAGCGATCTCTTCCTCGTCGTCGACGAGCAGGGTCGGCGTTTGGCGAATCTCGATGAGTCTGGGGCGCCGCGCTCGCTGGACTGGCCCGCGCAACTTCCTCCTTCCGGCCAAACTCTGCGCTGGGATGACCGGCTCTACCTGATCACGTCGCTGGCGGTCACGGTCGGGAACGACACCGTGGGTTATCTCGGCCTTGGGCATCGTGTCGACTCGCAGTTGGCCTCCGAGATCGGACGCGTGGCGGGCGCGGAGTTGATCTTCTTCGGTTATGACGTCGTGTACGGATCGACACTCCCACAGCAGCAGGACCGTGAACTCATCGGACCCCTGGCCAATGATCACAGCGCCGCGCAGGCGTCGTTGGGATCCTTGGTGATGCAAGGAGAACGCTTTCTCTACCGCACCGGTTCACTTGATGACGGCGGTGAGGCGCGTTACGCCGTGGTCATGTCATTGGACACGCGCCTCAAACCCGAGATCGCCGATCTGAGCCAGACACTTCTCTGGATCGCGAGCGCGGCCCTGGCCGTCGCGCTTGTGATTTCCTGGACCGTGGCCAAACGCGTCACCGCACATGTCCCCGATCTGGTGCGCGCGGTGAAGGCGGTCGCCGGCGGCCAATACGAGCACCCCGTCACCCATCCCGGCCATGATGAATTCCGTCTCGTCGCCGTGGCCGTCGACCACATGCGCCAGGAGCTGGTGGCACAGATGCAGGCGATACGCAAGGCCAACGCCGAGAAGCTCGCCTCCGAGCGCATGGCGGTCGTTGGGAAGATGGCCTCGACAATCATCCACGATTTCAAGACGCCGATGCAGGTGATTCGCTCGGCCGTTGAGATGCTCAGTGATGAGAACACGTCGCCCGAACGCCGGTCACGCTATGTGCAGATGATGTTGGGCGAGGTCGACCGAATGGTCGGCATGGCACAGGACCTTTTGGGCTACGCCCGCGGCGATCGTCGCATGGCCCGCACCGCGGTCGCAATCGATCCCTTCATCGAAGAGGCCGCGGCGGCCTGGCGCGAAATGTCATCCTCCCGCGGCATCACGATCTCGTGTGCGCTCAGTTCCGGGCTCACGTTGGCCATCGACCGCGACAAGATCCGACGCACCCTCGACAACATCTTCGTCAATGCCATGGAAGTTTTGGATAGCGGCGGATTGGTCGCACTCACAACCACACGCGACGGCGATCGGGCTCTGATTACGATTACCGACAACGGACCCGGTATCCCCGAAGAGATTCGCACGCGGATTTTCGAGCCGTTCGCAACATTCGGCAAGGAGCAGGGTACCGGCCTCGGCCTCGCGATGGCCAAGAAGACCGTCGACGATCACGGTGGGGAAATCGAGGTCGTCTCCGCCCCCGGGACCGGCGCCAGCTTCCGGGTCTCGCTTCCCGTAAACTCGGCGAGCCTATCGTTCGAAGAGGTTGAAAAGAGCATTTCAGGCGAGGTCATTGTCGATGCGACAGCGGTATAGAATTTCGATTACCTTGTTCGTGGTTCTATGCGCGGCGCCCACCAGCCGGGCGCAGACTCATGTGAGCGGCCTGTTCTCGATGGTGGGCCGCAACGCTGATGCCGTCGATCAGAGCAACCACACCAACGCCGGGTATTCTCCGTACGACGCGATCTATGGCCGCATCTTCTTCGACGCCGCTGTGACTGATCGCCTCGGGGCGTTCGTCCAACTCTACACCAGCGGCAATCATGGCGAGGTCATTCTCGCGGGCGCCTACGCACGCTACGACCACACGCCCTCGATCCACATTGAAGCCGGATTGATCCCGACGCCGGTCGGCGAGTGGGCGAAACGCACCTACGCCGACAAGAACCCGCTGGTATCGGTGCCGGCGATGTACCAGTTCAAGACGTCGCTGGATGACTGGCAAGACATGCAGCACGACGTCAGCGATATTCTGGAAGATCGAGGACTGAACGAATACGCGCCTTTGGTCTACGATTTCTGCTGGAACACGGGCGTTCATGGGTACGCGTCCGTGGGTTCATTCGATTTCGGAGTGGCGTTACTGAATGGCTCGCTGGGCAGCACGGCGCGCGCGGTCGTGTACGACCGGCCCGACGTCGCGGCGCACCTCAGTTGGGTGCCGAGCCCCTACCTCACGCTGGGTGTCTGGGGAGCGGATGGGGCGTATCTGCCCAAGAGTTTCCAGGCTGATCTGCCACCGGGCAAGGGCCTTTTGGACTACCAGCAGAAGACGGTGGGTGGCCTGATCCATGCGTCCGCAGGACACTGTGAGTTGTATGCCGAAGGCCTCTTGAATCGCTTTGAACATCCGTACTTAGGCAACTTGGACAATGCCGGCGGCTACGCCGACATCAAGTACGAGTTCGCAACGCGCTGGTGGGCGGCAGCGCGTGTTGACATGCTTGCCTTCGCCCGCCTCTCCGACCCCGAGGCGCACAACGAGCGCTGGGACTTCCCCCTGAAGCGATATGAGGTCGGGATCGGCCGCTGGTTCTCCGAACGCGCCCTGGTCAAGCTCGTGACGCAGATCATCCGGCACACCGACGCCCCTGCCAAGCTCGACGGCGAAACCTACGCACTACAATTCACGGTGAAAATGTAGGCGCGCTGCGGCAGCGCCGCGCGACAAGTGGAACTGTTGAAGAAACTCGCGCCCTTCGGGCGCGTGACAGGCAGGAATGCCTGTCTCCCTATGGAAATTCAGTGGGACAGATATTCTTGTCTGTCCGCTGTCGCGTAGCGACCGCGGTTCTTCAACAAGGACGAAAGACGCGGCCACACAACTTTGCGGATGCTCCGACCGGGTGGGGGAAATTGATCAGACTGCTTTGGGAGCCGTCGTGCGTTTGCGTTTCAGTTTGCTGACCAAATCATCCAACAGCGTGTAGACAACCGGTACGACAATCAGAGTCAGCAACGTGGAGGAAATGAGTCCGCCGACGACGGCGCGTGCCATCGGCGCGCGGAATTCAGCGCCGGAGCCAAGGGCCAGAGCCAAGGGCAAGACGCCCATGATGGTCGCCAATGTGGTCATCAGGATCGGGCGCAGACGGATCGGCCCGGCATCCAGAATCGCCGTGGTGCGATCTTCCCCACGGGCCCGTGCCTGCTTGACAAAGTCCACCAACAGAATAGCGTTCTTCGTCACCAAGCCCATCAAGAGGACGACACCAATCAGCGACACGATCGATAAGGCGCTGCCGAAGACAAACAACCCGATCAAGGCGCCCACCAACGACATCGGCAAGGACAGCATGATTGCCAGAGGATCCATGAAGCTCTCATACTGCGAAGCCAAGACCAGATAGATGAAGATAACCGCCAGGATGAGAGCAGTGAAGATGTGCCTGAAAGACTCTTCCTGAATCTCCGCTTCACCGGTGGCCGCAATCGAATACCCCGGCGGAACTGGGACCTGCCGCGCCTTGGCCAGGACTTGATCGCGCACGTCGCCGGCAAAGGCGCCCGCGGCGATGTTTCCCGATATCAGCACTTGGCGACGACGGTCATAGCGCCGAATTTCGGTCGGACCACCGCGCGGCTCAAACCGCGCCACTTGTTTCAGTGGAACTTGAAAGTGCTCATGCCCGGGAATGTCCCGGGTGCTCGCAATCATGACATTCGCGAGCGACGCTTCGTCGGCGCGGTCGGCGGCGGTGAGTCGCACGCGAACCTTGTACTCCTCATCCCCTTCTTTGTAGGTGGTGATGTCGTCGCCGTCGACCAGAAGCCGCAGCGTCGAAGCGATCGATGCCATCGAGAGGCCCAATTCGCTGGCGCGATCACGGTCGATGTGGATCTGAGTCTCGGGACGGGCGCCGACCAGGGAGTTTCTCACTTCGCGCGCCTGCGGTACCGTCTTCGTCGATTCCTCGACCGCGGATGCCAGAAGCCGTAAGACGCGCAGATCCTCACCTTCAACCGACAGGCTGATCGCTTGATTCTCCATCCCACCGGCTTCGAGCGCCATACTCAGATACAATCCGGGAAGACTGGCAACGCGGCGTCGCATGTCGGTCAGAAGCTCGGACGCGTGACGCTTGCGGTCGCTGACCGGCGTCAGATTGACCAAGATGGTCCCCTGATAAACTTGATTTTGCCCGGATCCGATCGCGGTGTAGATCCCTGCAACCTCGGGCATCTGGCGGACTTGCTCCTCGACCACAGATGCCAACGCGGCGGTCTGGCGCAAGGATGTCCCTGGGGCCGCTTCGAAGGTGATGAAGAGTTGCGCCCGGTCGCTCACCGGCATAAACTCGGTGCCTACCATCGGGACGAGCGCGAAACTAGCGAATAGCATCGCCACGGCGATTCCCATTGTCGCCAAGCGATGCCGGAGCGCCCACGCCAGAATCGCACGGTAACGTCCCTTGATCCGCTCAAAACCGCGGTTGAAGCTCGCGTGAAAGGCCGCCAAACCGCGCAACTTTCCGCGGCCAACTGTACTGTCCTCCTCTGGATGGGAGACCAGGCGCGAGAAGAGCATCGGCGTGAGCGTAAAGGCGATGAACAACGACATCATGACCGAGACGGCGACGGTCATACCGAACTGGTAGAAGAACCGTCCGACGATCCCACCCATGAATGCAACCGGGAGAAAGACGACGACGATCGTAAACGTCGTCGCCATCACCGCCAGGCCAATCTCGGCCGTGCCGCGCGCCGCAGCGGTGCGGCTGTCGGCGCCACCGTGGAAATTCCTGAAGATGTTTTCTATGACTACGATCGCATCATCGATCAGAAGCCCGACGGCGATCGAAAGTCCCAGCAAACTCATGAAATTGATCGTGAACCCCAGGATATCCATCGCCACGAACGTGGCGATGATGGATGTGGGAATCGCCAAGGCCGAAATCAAAGTCGTGCGCCAGTCGGCCAAGAACAGGAAGATGACCAGGACCGCCAGCACGCCACCGTAGAGGATGTTGACCAGCACATCGTCGATCGAATCGCGGATGAACGTCGAGTTGTCATTGGCCACTTCGATGTGGATATCGGGCGGCAGTTCCTTGGTCAATTCGGCGATGCGTGCCACGATTTCATCGGCGACACGAATCGTGTTCGCGCCCGATTGCCGCACGATGTCGAGGGATACCGCTTCGTCGCCGTTATAGCGCGCCATACTGCGCTGCTCGCGCACGCCATCGGAAACCGTCGCCAGGTCCGATAACCGCACCGGTTTTCCATCGCGGTGTGCCACGACCAAACCGGCGAAGTCGCTCCAGTGCGGGTATTTCCCCAACGCGCGGACGGTGATCTCGTTTGTGCCGCGATCGAGCCGACCCACCGGGATCTCGAGGTTCGCACCCTTCAGCGCGACGGTGATATCCTGGACCGACACGCTCATCGCTTCCAGGCGATTGCGATCGAGTGCGACCTGAATCTCGCGTTCCGCGCCGCCCACGAGTTGAACCGAGCCCACGCCGGAAATCGATTCCAGCCGCTTCTTGATCACGTCTTTGGTGAGGGTCGTGATTTCCTTGAGCGGTCTTGCACCGGAGACCACCAACGACATGATGGGGTCGGAATCGGGATCGAACCGTTGGATGATCGGCTCATCGGCATCATCGGGCAGGTCGGCGAGAATCATCGAAATCTTCTCGCGAACCTCGAGCGACTTGTCGGCGATGCTCTCGCCCAACTCGAACTCGGCCACGATTTGCGAAACACCTTCGCGCGACGTCGACTGCAGGTGCCGCAACCCAGAGATCGTGTTGAGCTGATCTTCGATCTTCTTGGTAATTTCCGATTCGACGGTCTCTGGGTCGGCGCCAGGGTAGACGGTCATGACGATCACAAAGGGGAAATTCGTTTCGGGAAACAGATCGACCGGCATGCGGTTGTAAGAGAACACCCCCAAGACAATCAGCGCGGTGATCACCATCACCGTGAAGACCGGACGCCGTATCGCAGTTTCCGCAAGAATCATGGTGTCTTCGACTTGACGGCGACGTTTGGCTGCGGCACCGGATTCACGAGGCTTCCATCCTGAAGGTTGTTTTGTCCGAGCACCACGATCGTTTGGCCTTCCTGCACGCCGTCCAGGATCTCAATGCGGTTCTCAACCTCGATACCCTGTTTGATCGGCGCGTAGTGTACCGCGGAGTCTTGCACGATGAAGACTCCAACCCCCGACTCGCGGTAGACAATCGCGTCGACAGGAATGCTGATTGCATTCTCGCGGCGCCCCAGTTCCACATCGGCGTTCACGAACATGCCCGGATAGAGGCGGTGGTCCAGATTAGGGATGAGGACCTCGACGCGCGACATGCGCGAGTTCGGATCGGCACCGAACGCGACCTGGTCAACCCAGCCTGTGCCGCCGGTCGCCGTGTCGACATCGGAATGCAAGGTCACCGGCTGCCCACTGGTGAACAATCGAGCCTCCTGCGCCGGCACATCGATCAAGATGCGCACGGTGTCGATCGCGGCGATTTGCACCAGGGCTTGCCCAATCCCGGCCTGCTGCCCGACGATGGCATCGACTTGGGTCACGAGCCCGGAGATCGGCGAAAGCACCACGGCCACGTCATGCGCAGCGTCAAAATTGGCTTTGGCCACATCATAGGCGGTGCGGTGCGCGTCACGTTCGATCGCACTCACCGCACCCTGTGCATACAGCGTATCGAAGCGCGCGCTGGTCTTGCGCGCGTCCGCGTAGACCGCCTGGGCTTGGCGCACGGCGCTGCCCGGCCCACCCTCATCGAAGGTCACGAGCTTCTGGTCGCTTTTCACCCAATCGCCCTTGCGCACGTGCATGGTGCGGATCGTTTCGGCCAGACGCGAGTACACGCTCGACTGGCGAATGCCCTCGATCGTACCCGAATACGAACTCACTTGCACCAAGTTCTCGCGCTCCGCGGTGGCCACCACGACCGGGATGCGCACCAGATGATTCCCATCGCGTTTCTCGCCGGAACAGGCCGCGACCGCCGCAGCCAGCAGGAGTAGTATGATTGCTTTCGTTCTCATCAATGTCTCACCTCCGCGAACCATTACTTTGCGCCGATCGGCAGGGATTCGAGGATCGGTGCGCCCATGGCGCGGCGCCAAGCCACACGCGCGATCCGCCGATCATGCCGTGCGGATTCGACGTACACACGCGCGGTCGCCAACTCCACCTGCGCGTCAATCACTTCGAGTTGCGTTCCCACACCGGACTCATAGCGCAGGTTGGCAATGTCCAGCCCGCGTTGCGCCTCGCCCACCGTCTGCTCCTGCGCGGCCAACCGCTCACTGGCTTCGGCGAAGCGGCTGCGCGCGTCTTCGATCTGGAGTGAAATCAGACGCAGAAGCTGACCGCGCTGCAAGTCGGCCTCTTTCCGGTCCACCTTCAGAATCTGAATGTTGCCATGCCGGCGAAAGCCATCGAACAAGGAGTAACTGAGATTGAGCCCTACGATCCACGACTTGCTGAAGTCATCGCCTCCCGGCCAGGAGGCATCGGTCAGAGCTTGGTAGTCGAACGTACCGTTGAAATGCAGCGAGGGCCAACGTTCGGCCTTCACCACGCCAATCGCGCGATCGATAGCCGCCACCTGGTGGCCGGTCGCGGCCAAATCAGAACGCTGATTGATGGCCAGCGCGGCCAACTGATCAAGCGTCTGCCCCTCCCACGCGGATGAGTCAGGCTCGGCTTCGTCCAAGCTCAAATCGGCATCGACCGGCAGGCCGATCAGATTCTTCAGACGCAGAAGCGCCAGCGTTTCGTTGTTCTTGGCTTGCAGTAGCGGCGGGCGGGCATTCGCGACACGCACCTGCGAACGCAACTGATCGTACTCCGATACCAATCCCTGGTCAAACTTCTGTTTGACGACCGTGGCATTCTTCTCCGCCAGGTCGAATGTTTGCTGAGCGACGTCCACCAACGCGTTGGCCAGGAGTGCATCGAAATAGGCGGAGGCCACGTCCGCTTGCAGATCGAGGCCCGCCTGTGAGGCCAGGTGCTCTTCCATTGAGCGATACTGACGCGCCGCCGCCCATGCCGAGAAGACACCGCCGCCTTCGAACAGGGTCTGATCGATGGTGAGTCCGCCCACGGTCGTGTAGCGGGTACCGATGGTGAATTCCTGCCCGCCAAAGACGACCTTCGACAATTTCAAATTGCGATCGTAGGTGCCGTGCAGATCGATCTTCGGAAACAGGCCGGCGCGGGCGCTGGTGATCTGTCCCTCGGCGCGTTCGCGTTCGGCCAGCGCCGCGTGATACCCTTCGTTGTTTCGCATCGCCGAGTCGATGGCGGCGTGCAGATCGATGGTCGCTGCCACAGTCGGGGTAGAGACCCAAAGGAGGGCCGTGACCATAGCCGCCACTGCGGCCCGGAGGCAAGACGCGTTCATTACTTCTCATTACAGACGCAGGGCTAGAAAAGCTTGTCAATTTCACTGCGGAAACGCGGATTCTGTCAGTGGCAGGAGGAGATGCAAGGCAGTGAACGATATAGGGCTATTGCAGGGGTATTTGAATCCCTGGCGTGAGGGAATAGCGGCAACGCGAGATCGTTGTATTGTGCGCAACTTCAAACGACGAAGGCCGGCCACTCGCAACGAGTGGCCGGCCCGTCGAGACTTCTGTTTTCAGAGCGGGTTAATGCTTCGTCGACATGTACCGTTCGAGGCCGGCGCGGAGATCCTGATCGTTCATCACTGGCTGAAAGCTGACCTGAGCACCGAGTTGGATGAAGAACGGTTCGGCAATCGACGGCAAATGCGAGGCGTCGGGCAAATCGAAAAAGAAGAACCCCGCGCGGTCGCCGCCATCCGAAGTGAAGTACGCGGCTTCTGGTTTGTAGGCTTTGGCAAACCCCTCAATCACGCGGGGGAGAGTGCCTTCGATAATTCCCTTGTTGCCGGCCTCGACCGGAATCTTGACTGTCATCATCGTGCGCACTGCCGTCCTCCTTCGAATGGCCGGGTTTCTGCGGCCAAATCAGGGGGCATTTTGTACGGATTACGATGGGTCAGGTCAAGCGAAACCAAGGCGGGGACAATGTGAAATCACGCACGATCTGCTGGTGCAATCATGATGATTCGACCGGATGGATGGGCTGCGAGCTCGTGGGTTTGGGCGGTAGGGCCGTCGATACCGGCGGTCCGCCGAATTGCACACCGGCGGTGCGCAGAAGCTCGAACGGCGGCAGCCCACCGATGAGTGCGAACACATACTCATTGGGCAAGGAAAGCGGCCCGCTGGGTGTGGTCAGGTGCACCGCATCCTTGGAGATTTCGCTGACCTCGGATTCGAAGAGTGTCTTGACTGTCCCACGCGCGATGGCGGCTGCGACGCGGTCCTGATTCTTCTTTTTGATGCGCGAGAAGCTCTTGCGCCGGTAGGACACGGTCACGGTGTTCCCGCGCTGTTCGGCGAGGCCGATGGCGGCTTCGACGGCGCTGTCACCGCCGCCCACCACCAGCAGATTCGCGTTCGTGTATGAAGCCGTGTCGACCAGTTGGTATGTGACCTTGGACATTTCTTCGCCGGGGACGCCGAGGCGACGGGGTGTGCCGCGCCGTCCCAGAGCGAGGATGACGAAACGCGCACGGTAAATGCCACCGTTGGAGATGACCTGGAAGCGGTCGCCGTCGCGGGAGACATCATCCATCCGCTCGCCGGTCTTCACGTTCAGATGAAAGCGCGCGTGGATCTCCTGCCACATCGCCACGAGTTCTTCCTTCGAGTACTCGTCGCGGGTTAACCGCCCGAAGAGTGGGACCTCGACTGGCTGCGTCATCACGAGTTTGCGATGCGGGTAGTGGAGGATCGTACCGCCGATGTCATTCTGCTCAAGAATGAGGTAATTGACGTTGTGCTCGATGGCGGTCAGGGCCGCGCTGATGCCGGCGGGACCCGCGCCGACAATGATCAGGTCGTAGACATCCTCCGCCCGAGAGCCGTTCAGCCGTTGCACAACATCCAGCGCCGCCGCCCGCCCCTGGCTGATGGCATTGCGGATGAGCGACATCCCGCCCAATTCGCCGACCAGATAAAGCCCAGGGACGTTGCTCTCGAAGTTCTCGGCAAGGATCGGAATGTCGGGGCGGCTCTTGGTGTCGCCCATGCCCACGACAAGAGCACCGACAGGACAGGCAGTCTCACAGAGCCCGTGACCGACGCAGCGCTCTCCATTCACAACCGCCGCCGTCCCATACACGACCGCCAGGACATCACCCTCCGGGCAGGCGCGGACGCAGGCGCCGCAACCGATGCAGAGTGACGGATCGACAAAGGGGTACTGCCCGCGCGGACGGTCGAGGCCCAACTCGCGGGCTTCGCCGCGCCGTTGCACGGCCTCACCGTGCTCGCGACGGTAACGCATCGCGTACACAGCCACAATCGACGTCGCTACGATTCCGATCGAGCCATAAATGAGCAGGGATTCCATTTCGCCTCAGAAGGTCCGGCCGAGACCCAATTCCCAACGGCGGCCTTCACGATCGTCGCCATGGTCAATTTCGAACGTTCCGGACAAATAGAGTGACCGGCGCAACTCGAACCGCGACGAGACTGTCCAGCGTTGGTTCGTGTGACGCGAGCGCGAGTCGCTCGCCAATGAATAGTTATACAAGCCGTATCCGGCGCTGATCCAGTCGCGAACTCGCAGGGACTGCCCCAACGTCACACTGAGGTTTTGCCCATCGGATCCCGCGCCGGTGAACCGCGAACCGTCGACGGAAAGCGACGTCCGGCTCGTGAACAGACCACTCTGCCGCACGGCGGCGGTGTACGAGTAGGTCGCATCGGGATCGCCGCTACGATGGCGGTATCCCATCCCGCCGCTGGCGGAGAACCCTCCGTGAAACGTGAGATTAACTTGCCCGCGAACCCCCTGCCTCACGCGATCGTCGAAGATGCTGTCCACGATTTCACGTGTCTCGTAGGTACGGTAGTTCTGCCGGGTGTCGTACGTGAGACTGGCGTTGAACCAAGGGGCGAAACGGTACTGCCCGGACGCGTAGGCCGAAGAGACGCTGAACAGACTTCCGCCCGCGTCGTTGCGCCGCCAGCCGGTATTGACCTCGATTTCGGCGCTCTGGCTCAGACTCCAAAGGCTCGAATGACCGATCCGCCCTTGCGTCAACAGGGCCTCACGACTGGAGGTCTTGCCGTGAAACTCGCCGATCGCGGCCAGGGTGAAATCGATGTACAGGGCCCGGGACGGCGCGTTGCGATACCCGGCGAAAACACCATACGTTTGCAGTGGCGCGCGCAGATCATCGTACTGCCAACGCGAGTTCGAGCCGCCGAACGCGCCGGTCCGCACATGCTCCGAAAGGCGCGATTCGAATTCCACGCCGTCGATTCTCTGCGAGATGAACAACTGCGCCGGCAAGATGCGTCCCACCGAGAACGCCAGCGGCTGCCCGGCGGGCGCGTACGAGAACGAAAGCTCGGTGATCTGGCTGGACCAATCGTTGTACGGGTCGAGATTGACGCCCAAGTCTCGGCGATCATGCCGTCCGGTCGTCCGCAACTGAAACGACGCGTTCGGCGCCAAAAGATCATCGATGCGCAAGTCGAGCGACCCGCGCAGTTGCGACGAATTCAGATTGTTGAGCGATCGATCATCCCACAGTTCTCCCTGCGTCCACAAGCTGCCGGAGACGCGCGGCGGAGTGGACGGCACGGGCCGTGAAACCACTTTGGTTGGAGCTTCCGGAGTCGCCGTTGCCGTACCCTCGGGTCGCGAGGAATCCCCCGGCGAGGGGGGACCCACGGGAGCAATGGCGAAGAAAGCCGAATCGCCGACCTGGGCATCTTGCACGGGATTCTTGATTTGGCACGCGGCCGAGTGCTCGGCAAGATGGAGCAATTCGATCTCGCCCACCGCGGCGCCGTGACGCACAAGCCGTCCCTGCGCCCCGACCGCCAGCCCATCGGCACGGCCGCCGTTGAGATAGACCAGCTCCGGCGAGACGAACGTCACCTTGAAAGCACGTTCGAGTGTTTCCGCATGAGCGCAACTGGCGGAATAGACGACGACCGCCAACAGCAGACTCACCCACAGCCACAAGCGGCGGCGCGCTTTCATTGCTTCGTTGTAAGCTCTCTTCTTCATGCCGACTTAACTCGATCCACGCGGGTGGCAACTGTAGCAGGCCGTGCTCAGATACTGATAGTTGCGCACACCTTGATGATGCGAATCTGTGTCTGACTTGTTGTGCTCGTGGCAGAGAATGCACTCAAACACTTTGTAATCGGCGGCGTTCACATGGCAGGTGGCACAGCTTGTCCAGACACTGCGGTGGCGGCCCGAGTAGATCGGGAAGAATTGCGTGTCGTGATTCCAAGTGGACGGCGTCCAGGCAGTCGTGGTATGGCATGTTTGGCACGTGGTCGGGAAGTGGGCCGCCGTGTGAACCGGGTTCGTTGTCCCGTTGTAATCGCTCAGATGACAGGCGTTGCAAGCAGTCGGCGTGCCGCTGTAGCCGGCCGCGTGGCAACTGACACAAGTGACCGAGGTGTGCGCACCCGTCAGCGGGAAAGCGGTTTGACTATGATTGAATGTTGACGGCGCCCATGCCGTGGTCGTGTGGCATGTTTGACACGTGGTGGGGAACCCCGCGCTGACGTGGTTCGGGTTCGTCGTTCCCGTAAAGTCCGTCTGGTGACAAGCGTAGCACGCCGTCGGGGTTCCCGTAAATCCCGAGGCGTGGCAGCTGTTACACGCAACCGTAATGTGCGCTCCGGTCAGAGGGAAACCGCTCAGATTGTGATCGAACGATGCCGGTTGCCACGCGATGGTCGTGTGACATTGTTCGCAAAGTGTCGGGTAGCCACCCGCGACGTGGTTGGGGTTGGTCGTGCTCGCATAGTTGCTCTGGTGGCAGGCGTAGCAGGCCGAGGGCGTGCCCGCAAATCCCGATGCATGGCAGGAGTTGCAGGTCACTTGCGTGTGCGCGCCGGTGAGCGCGAATCCGGTCGTGTTGTGATTGAAGCTCGACGGCTGCCACGCGGTCGTCGTGTGGCATTGTTCGCAAAGTGTCGGGTAGCCACCCGCGACGTGGTTGGGGTTGGTCGTGCTCGCATAGTTGCTCTGGTGGCAGGCGTAGCAGGCCGAAGGTGTCCCCGCGAAACCTGATGCGTGGCAGGAAGTGCAGGTCGCCTGAGTGTGCGCACCGGTGAGCACGAATCCGGTCGTGTTGTGGTTAAAGCTCGACGGCTGCCAGGCAGTCGTCGTGTGGCATTGTTCACACAGAGTCGGATACCCACCGGCAACATGGTTCGGGCTGGTCGCACTCGTGTAGTTGCTCTGATGGCAGGCGTAGCAAGCCGACGCTGTCCCTGCAAATCCTTTTGAATGACATGAGATGCACGTCGCCTGCGTGTGCGCGCCGGTGAGCACGAAACCGGTCGTGTTGTGATTGAAGCTCGAAGGAGTCCAAGCCGTCGTCGTGTGGCATTGCGTGCAAGTCGTCGAGAATCCCGCCGCGATGTGGTTGGGATCGGTCACGCCGGTGTAGTCGGTGTGGTGGCAAGCATCGCAGGCCGTCGGGGTCCCGGTGAAGCCAGACGCGTGGCAACTGTTGCACGCGACATGTGTGTGCGCTCCGGTCAGCGGGAAGCCGCTGAGGTTGTGATCGAACGTGGCCGGCTTCCAGGCCGTGGTCGTGTGGCATTGCTCACACAGCGTGGGGAATCCGCCTTGCACATGGTTCGGATCGGCGGCGGTGTTGTAGTCTTGCTGGTGGCAAGCCAGGCAAGCCGACGAAGTCCCCGCGAACTTTGTCGCATGGCAACTGTTGCAGGTGACGTTCTTGTGCGCGCCGGTCAGCGTGAACCCAGTGACTGCATGGTTGTAGGACGATGGCCGCCACGCGGTCGTCGTGTGACACGGTGCGCAGTCTGTTGAGAAACCTGCCAGGCTGTGCTTGGGCAGAAGCGACGCATTGTAGTCGCTCTGGTGGCAAGACACGCAGGCAGTCGGCGTCCCCCCGGTGTACCCATTCTTATGGCACTGTGAGCACTGGACGGTGATGTGCGCGCCCGTCAGCACGAATCCGGTCGTGTTGTGATTGAAACTGGACGGCTGCCACGCGGTCGTGGTATGACACTGCTCACACAACGTGGGATACCCACCGGCGACGTGGTTCGGGCTGGTCGCACTCGTGTAGTTGCTCTGATGGCAGGCGTAGCAAGCCGACGCTGTCCCCGCAAATCCTTTTGAATGGCATGAGATGCACGTCGCCTGCGTGTGCGCGCCGGTGAGCACGAACCCGGTCGTGTTGTGATTGAAGCTCGACGGAGTCCAAGCCGTCGTCGTGTGGCATTGTGTGCAAGTCGTCGAGAATCCCGCTGCCACGTGGTTGGGATCGGTCACCCCGGTGTAGTCGGTGTGGTGACAGGCATCGCAGGCCGTCGGGGTCCCCGTGAACCCAGACGCGTGGCAACTGTTGCACGCGACATGCGTGTGCGCTCCGGTCAGCGGGAAGCCGCTGAGGTTGTGATCGAACGTCGCCGGCTTCCAGGCCGTGGTCGTGTGGCATTGCTCGCAGAGCGTGGGGAATCCGCCTTGGACATGGTTCGGATCGGCGGCGGTGTTGTAATCTTGCTGATGGCAAGCCAGGCAAGCCGACGAAGTCCCCGCGAACTTTGTCGCATGGCAACTATTGCACGTGACGTTCTTGTGCGCACCGGTCAGCACAAAGCCGGTCTGATCGTGGCTCCATTGCGCCGGTTTCCAGGCATCGGTCGAATGACAGGACAGACATTCGTGGCTGAAGGCAGCCAGTGTGTGATTCGGCTCGGCGGTGGACGCGTAATCGTGGCCGTGGCAGGCGAAGCAATCGGTCGACGTGCCCGTGAATCCCGCGGTGTGACAGGTGTTGCAGGCCACCGCTTTGTGGGCGCCGGTCAACGGGAAATGCGAAAGGTCATGGTTAAAGCTCGCGGGTTTCCAGCCGGACATCGTGTGACAATCCGTGCAAGCATGCGAGAATCCGGAGGAAGCGTGGTTCGGGTCGGCGACGTTGGCGTAATCGGTCTGATGGCACGAGTAACAATCGGTCGGCGTCCCCGTGAATCCGGACGCATGGCAACTGTTGCAGGCGACCGTCACATGCGCGCCGGTGAGCGGGAACTTGGTCAGATTGTGATCCAGCGTCGCCGGCTTCCAAGCCGCGGTCGTATGGCAGCTGACGCACGCGGTGGAGAATCCGGCGGAGACATGGTTGGGATCGGTGACGGATGTGTAATCGCTCCGATGACAGGAGACGCACTCTGTCGGAGTCCCGGCGAACCCGGCGGAGTGGCAACTGTTGCAGGTGACGCTGGTGTGTGCGCCCGTGAGCGGGAATCCGCTTTGGTTGTGATCGAACGAAGCTGGTTGCCAGGCTGTCGTCGTGTGGCACTGGGCGCAATCGGTCGGGTAACCCAAGGCCGTGTGATTGGGATTCGTGGCGCTCGCGTACTGCGCACTGTGGCAACCGTAGCAGTTGGGCGACATCCCGGCGTAGCCGGTCGTGTGGCAATTGCCGCAGGTCACCGAGACATGCGCCCCGGTGAGTGGGAATCCCGTCGTGCTGTGATCAAAGGCCGCCGGTTTCCAGGCGGAGGTCGTGTGGCAGGGGGTGCACTCGTGCGAGAAGCCCGCCGCCGTGTGATTCGGATCCGCCACGCCGGCATAGTCCGCCTGATGACAGGCGTAGCAGGCAGTGGCGGTCCCGGTGAATCCACTTGCGTGGCAGCTGTTGCACGACACCGAAACGTGCGCGCCGGTCAGCGGGAATCCCGTGACGTTGTGATCAAGCTGCGCGGGCTTCCACGCCGTCGTCGTATGACAAGAAGCGCAGTCGTGCGAGAACCCCGCCGAAACATGGTTCGGGTCCACCACGCCCGTGAAATCACTCTCATGGCATGAGAAGCAGGCCGTGGGCGTCCCTGCGAACTTGGCCGCATGGCAACTGTTGCAGGCCACGCTCGCATGCGCACCGGTGAGCGGGAATCCTGTCGTGTTGTGATCGATTTGCGCCGGCTTCCACCCCGCGGTCGTGTGGCACGGTACGCAGGTCGTCGCAAAGCCCGCCGTGACATGGTTCGGGTCGGCAACGTTGCGATAATCGCTCTCGTGGCAAGCGAAGCAAGCGGTTGACGTTCCTGTGAACCCTGCGGCGTGGCAATTCTGACAGGACACCGACACATGCGCGCCGGTCAGCGGAAAGCCGGTGACATTATGATCGAGGCTGGCCGGCGTCCACGCGGTTGTGGTGTGGCACTGCTGGCAATCGGTCGAAAACCCCGCCGTCAGATGATTGGGGTCATGCACACCGGTGAAATCGGTCTGATGGCACGAGTAGCAGGCTGTCGAAGTGCCCGTGTATCCCGACGGGTGGCACTTCGTGCAGTCCACCGTGCGGTGAGCACCGGTCAGCGGGAAGCCGGTCAAATCGTGGTTCAGCGCGGCCGGGTGCCAGCCGGTGGTGCTATGGCACTGTTGGCAATCGTGCGGAAATCCCGCGACTGCGTGATTCGGATTCTGCGTCGCGGCGTAGTTGCTCTCGTGGCACGCAAAACATGTCGAGGATGTGCCGGTGAAGCCCTTCTCATGGCAACTGCTGCAATCCACCGAAGCGTGCGCGCCCGTCAACGGAAACTTGGTCAGATTGTGATCCAACGTTGCCGGCGACCAGGCCACGGTTGTGTGGCATTGCAGGCAGTCGGTCGAGAAACCGGCGGTGACGTGATTCGGGTCGGGCGTTTGGCGATACTGGCTTTCGTGGCAACTCACACAGGCCGTCGATGTGCCCGCGTACCCCTGGCTGTGGCAGGTGTTGCAGGTTGCGTGCGAGTGACCGGCGCTCAACGGGAATGCTGCCGGATGTTCGAAAGCAGCACCCAGCCAGCTCTGCGATGATTGACCATGACAGGAGATGCAGTCGAGTGAGAACCCCGCGGCCGTGTGATTGGGATCCTGAGTCGCGGTGTAGGTCTGGAGGTGGCAGGCCTTGCACTCGGTTGGCGTCCCAGCGAATTCACGCGGCTGGGCTGTGCCATGGCACGCATCGCAAGATACGGTGGCATGCACTCCGATCAGCGGGAATCCCTTCTGCGCGTGTTGCGAGAACACTTCCTGGCGGTCGGACCAATCCTCGGGCGTGTGGCAGCGCTGGCAATCGAGTCCCAACTGGCCGCGGTGCGTATCGGTGTGACAGTCGGCGCACTCGGTCTTCACGGACTTGAAATGAAGATCAGTGTGGCAGCCGGCGCATGTAGCGCTCGCGTGCGCACCCACCAAGACGAATCCCGTTTTCTTGTGATTGAACTTCATCGGATTGGCCATCGTCCGCCAAGAATCGACCGAGTGGCAATCTTGGCAATCCCAGCGCAGCGGCCCATGTGGATTCTGCGGCGTGGACTGTGCGACAGCACAGATCGCGTGCGCGGCAATCATCAACATCATGATGATGTTGGCGCGGCGCATCAGTGGCTCCCTCTCAGACTGTCGATCGAACTGTCATGACAGGCACGACAGGAGATATCCGGCATCCGGTAAACGACGAAGCTGGCTTGGCCGTCTGAGGTCGGCTTATGGCAGCCCCCGCAGGGAACCTTGGCGTGCGCGCCGTCGAGCGCGAAACGCGTCTGGGTGTTGTGATTGAAATTCACCCGGTGCCAATCGTCCGGCGTGTGGCAGCGCTCACAGCGGGTATCCTTCACGCCGTTGTCAGCCATCAGCGAATCGGCAAACTGACCGTGATGAATGTCCGTGTGGCAAACCCGGCATTCACGTCCGACGGGGGCGAAGATGTCGCCGACGGCGGCGGTGGAATCGGCGCGGTGGTGGCAAGAACCGCACGCGACTTTTGCATGCTTCCCTTCGAGGCGATATCCGGTCTTCTCATGCTGGAACTGGACTGATGTCCAGGCGACTTCGCTGTGGCATTCGCGGCAACTGGACTCCTCGATATACTTGGCCACGCGGCCGGCATGGGCATCGGGGTGGCAATCGACACAAGCAGTCGACGCGAAGGTAAAGCGTCCGGTTCGCGACTTGAAACGCGCCCCGCTCTCGCCGTGGCAATCGCTGCAGATCACCGCCAGATGCGCGTCCCGCAGAACGAATGACGTCTGCTGATGCTGCTCGACAGTGAATAGAGCGGGACGGAATCCTTTGACGGAATGACATTCCTCGCAGTCGCCTTTGCGCGGGCGATTGGCAAACTCCCCGTTGTGCCAGTCACTGTGGCAATCGCGGCAGGCGGCGAATTTCAACCCGCGTTTTGATTCGCCTTCGCGATGGCATTTGGCGCAGGCCACCGTTGCATGCAGGCCCTCAAGCGGGAAGCGTGTCTTGGAGTGATCGAACTTCGCGTCGGCCACGCTCTTCCAGCCATCGGTCGTGTGGCAGTTCTCGCAACGGTCGCCAAGCTGATTCTCATGCACGTCCCGGTGGCAGGTCTGGCAAGTCTCGTGGTGCACGCCCGCGAACTTGATGTAGACGCTGTCTGTGGGATCATCGGGAGTGCGCACCGCCGCGTGGCATTTCTCGCAGGCCTTGGTCTTGTGCAAGCCGGTGAGGACAAACTCGGTCTTGTCGTGATTGAAACCGGGCGCGGGGCGCCAGCCATCCTGGGTGTGGCACTGGCTGCACGCGGCGGCGAATTGACCGCGATGCTCATCGCGATGGCAACTGACGCAAGTTGTGTCCAAGCCAAGATACGTCTTGCTGAAATCTTTCTTTCGTTTCTGGAGTTCGTCACGCGACTGGATGAACTGATCTCGATGACAGGTGCGGCAATCGAGCGTCGCGTGCTTGCCGTGCAGCGTGAATCCCGTCAGGGAGTGCTCGAAGTTCTTCTCCCCGTCCTTCCAATAGATCAGATCGTAGTCACGTCCTTGATGCTCGACGTGGCATTTCTGGCAGTCGTGGTACTCAGGTTTGGCGTGCAATCCCTGTCCGACGGCGATGCGGGACTGCAATTCGGTGTGGCATTCCAGGCAGTGCACGCGGACTTGCGTGCGGTCACGATCGTGGCAGCGCCCGCAGTTCTCCACGCCGTCGAGAAAGGCATGAGACTTGTGCAAGTCGCCCGGCGATAACTGCCCCGAGGCACGGTTTGTCTTCATCGCTGCCAAGAGCATGGCACACATCACGGCTCGGCCCACTCGCGTCATGATCCGGCTCGTCACATCCAGGCGTAACCGGTCCAGACGGCGACCACAATGTGAATCGCCATCACCAGGTACATGATTGCGGCAAACGGTTTGTGGAGCACATGCCACCAATGAAACAGGCGCTGCATCTGATCCCAGAGAAGCGCGCGCCTCTTAAGCACCACCAGTTGATCGAATTGGGACTCCAACTCCTCGGCGCGTTCCGGAGTAATGCCAGGCACGTTACGGTAAACGCGATTGTGAAGGCGGATACCGAATAGGTGAAGGAAATCTTCGAAGACAATGATGATCAAATTGCGCAACGCCCCATGGGAGGCGAATCGCCGTTCCACGCCGCGTTCGATCTCCTCGAGCGACTCGCCGCTGATGCCGAAATCCTGGTGCAGTTGCGTCGCGGTCTCGGCGGTCTGCGCCTTGAGATCATCGAGTGTCATCTCGGCGCCGCGACGGGTGCGCGGAATCTGCTGGTAGACGTAGCGTCCGAAGATGCCCGAAGTCGCCACACCCACCATCGACCAGAAACTCACGGCGACCAGACCCTGAACCTTGAACGAAGTGTGCAAGAGAATCAGCAACGGACCGAAGATGCCGAGGTACACATGGGCATCCAGCCAGTAGCGCAACATCCCCCAACGTGAGATGAAGCGGTAGCGCTTGCGCAGCGAGTACAAGAGCATCAGCACCATCATCGCCGAGCCGGTGATGCCAAAGATCAGGCCGCGGGAGCCTGCCGGGCGCAGGGTCCTGTAGTCGGGATGATGCGGACGCTGGGCGTAAGGGGTGGTGTAGTAGGAAAGACCCTCGATGAAGAGCGCGACAATGACCAGGAAGGAGATGAAGTACAGGACGAATTTCACGCGACGCCAGACCACGCCCGAGCGCTTGTCGGCACGTGGCGATTCCAGCGAGGTTGTCTTCGGCGTCGGCACCGATGCAACGGTAGCGGTGATCGCCGAGAGTTGTCGAGTGCTCTGATTGCTCATGGCACGAGAATAGTGCTTTGGATCCCCGCCACTTGAGAGTCAGACCAAGCCACCAGGCTTCGTCTCAATGGACTTTGAGCCCAGCAGACGAACAGCACCGGGTGCCAAAGACGGCCCTGTGCCATGATGCAATTGACGAACTCGGCCTTGCGGTGGTGGGAACGCGCCCAACCCCTTCCCTCACTCTAAAATGATCGGCCGTCGGGCCATCTCAAATGAGAGAATTATCCTCTGCATACGAGCTTCGCACGCCCGGCCTGGTCAAGTTTTAACCTGGACCAAAACCGTCCACGAACAATTGGGTATGCTGTTGTCGGATCGGCGGCTGAAATGAAATGTGAGGTGCGATTTCAGCCAGTTGTACTGCGAACGAACACCCTCAGTGTACGCCCGCCCCACAGGTCTTACAGGACAAATAGGAGCGGGGTTCGCGAGAATCTTCCCTTTGCGGGATTTTTCGGCAATTCAGGGGAACTACGCGGTGGCCGTGGCCTCTTGCTGCGTGGCGATCAACTCGCGAGCCCGCGCACGCCACGAGGGCAGTCGCATGAGGAAGTAGGCGGCGCCGACGACCGAGGCGCCGCCACCAATCGCGACGGTGAGCGGCGCGCCGATATGCTCGGCCATGAACCCCGCCCAAAGCGCGCCGAATGGGGCCATGCCCATGAACATCATCGAATAGATCGCCATGACCCGTCCACGCAAATGGTCGGGGACCATCATCTGAATCAGCGTATTCGATGAGGCCATCTGCGTCATCATCCCGAATCCTACCGGCACCAGTAGCGCCATCGACAGCCACATCGTGCGCGAAAACGAAAACGCGATCAGGCCCAGCCCGAACAAGATCGCGGCAAATCCCGCGCCGCGTCCCAATCCCTTCAGCCCACGACGCAACGCCAGGGTCAGGGCCCCGAGAAGCGCCCCCGCGCCCGCCGAACTCATCAGCAGGCCCAGTGCCTTCGAGCCGCCATGCAGGATGCTCCCGGCGAACACCGGCATCAAGGTCGCGTAGGGCATGCCGGTGAAACTGATCAGCCCCATGAGCAGAAGTAGCGCCCGGATCGGCGTGGTCGTCCATGCGTAACTAAAGCCACCGGCCAGATGGAGCAATCCACGCGCCGCGGCCGCACCGCCTCGGCGCGGCGTCAGCTTCATCGCCAACAGACCCGCGATCACCGCGAGATAACTGACTGAGTTGGCGAAGAAACACCAACCCTCCCCGATGATCGCCACCAGCGCACCGGCAATCGCCGGGCCGAGGATACGGGCGCTATTGAACATCGAGGAATTGATCGCGATCGCGTTCATCAAGTCCTCTTTGCCCACCATCTCGACCACGAACGCCTGCCGGGCTGGGATGTCGAACGCGTTGACCACACCGAGGCAGAACGCAAGGACGAAGATTTCCCAGACTTGCACCACGCCAGTGAGCGTGAGTGCCGCCAGGATTCCGGCGAGAATCATGGCCGACGTCTGCGTGGCGATGACAATGCGGTGACGGGGGAATCGATCGGCGACGCTGCCGCCGATGGTGGCGAAGAGAAAGACGGGAATCTGTCCGCAGAACGACACCAACCCCAGTTGCGCCGCCGAGCCGGTGAGACGGTAGACCAACCAGGCCTGCGCCAATGACTGCATCCAGGTCCCGATGAGTGAAATCAACTGCCCGCCAAAGAAGAGCCGGAAGTTGCGGTGACGCAGAGAGCGAATGGCAGCGGGGTATTTCGACGGCAGAAGAGTCATAGCGCAAATGTAGGGCGACTTGCGAGGAGAATCATTCGGGATACCGGCACCTGTGCGCAACTGTCAAAACGCAAGCTCGTCCGTTTCTGAATCCGTGACTGGCGACGACAATGAGGCATCGCTTATGCGCGGCTGCTCTGCCAAGTCAAGCTGGGCAATCGTGCTGAGCCCCGATCCGATTATACCCTGCAGCTCACCGTACATCTGAGCGGTGTTGGCAATTACCTGTTCAATCTGCGCGTTCCGTTTTGACCAGATCCTCTGCATAGCCTGCTTCTCCTTGTCGAGTTCATCTCGCAAGGCCGCAAACGCTACGACGATTGTTTCAATGCGGCGTCGAAAAGCAGCGCTTGTCAAGTAAGCATGCAATGCTTCCGCCTTCTCGTTCTTTGCAATGACCGAGCCTTTGGCCCGAGTGATTTCAATCATGGCGTACCGCAAAGTCGCCGCCAACGCGACGGCAGCAGTGGGTTCACATACCCAAATTCCAGAATGCAGGCCAAAAGAAACCACTCCTTTCGGGAGGGTCGTACTGACTATCACTCCTAAATCTGCCGCAGCTTCATTGAGATCTTGCCTTAGCTTGCCAATCCAAGCTTCACTCCAGTTCTTCGTGCGTTTGGCTTCCCAGACAATCCTCCCACAGTTGTTCCCTGTCGGATCGATCACACTTTGTACGACGTCAGCTCCAGACATGCCCTTCGGGACGGGTTCGATTGAGTCGCTCGTGAATGCCTGCCTCAGAGTGTTTTCAATATGAAGTTCCAGCACTTCACCTTGGGCCTGCTGAGAGCCCTGTGCGAGCTTCCTCTCGAGCTCGGCCACTTGCCCCTTGAACGATCGTATCTGTTCGTCTCTCTCGTTTAA
>Ga0326726_10000486_pt1 | contig 37106 bp, 28 predicted proteins | sample MHFenrmetagenome_2_FD_207603 | JGI IMG/M metagenome (GOLD analysis project Ga0326726, IMG submission 207603) | Lab enriched peat soil microbial communities from Michigan Hollow, Ithaca, NY, United States - MHF15MN | ecosystem: Environmental > Terrestrial > Soil > Wetlands > Peat | place: USA...
AGGCGACTTGGTTGTAGTACGCGGTCGTCACGTTGGCCGCCGGCCCCCAGAGCTTGGTCAAGATCGGTGATGACGTCCCGACAATCACAAACGCCGCAGCCACCAGAAACAGAAGGACCCCGGTCACCAGCCCGAATTCGCGCGAACTGACTGCCTTCGGCACCGGAGGAGCGGTGATCCGGCTGCCGCGCATCAGGAACATGACGACCCAGCCACCAGCGACGATGAGCAGGTATCCCGAGAGGTAGGCGTTGATGCCGACATCGGCGAACGAGTGCACCGAAAAATCAGAGAGCACACCGGAGCGCGTGAGGAAGGTCCCGTACACGACCAGGAGGTAACACACCGCCGCCAGCCACATGCTCGTCTTGGGCATCTGCCCGCGCGAGCGATACAGGACAAGCGAGTGCAAGGATGCCATGCCGACCAGCCAAGGCACCAAGGATGCGTTTTCAACCGGGTCCCAACCCCAGTACCCACCCCAACCCAGGACCTTGTAAGCCCAGAATCCCCCAATGAAAATACCGGCGCCGAGCGTGCAGGTCGCAAACGCGACCCACGGGAAAATGGTGGTCGCCAGAGTTTCGAACTTGCGGCGAGTCAGCGCCGCCAGCGTGTAGATATAGGGGACGGTGAAGGCGGCATAACCTAAAAAGACGATCGGCGGATGGATGACCATCCACGGGTCCTTCAGAAGCGGATTGAGTCCGTGCCCATCGGCGACGTCCGAGCCGGCGGCGACAAAAGCAAAGGGCGACTTGACGAACATGAGGATCAAGAGGAAGGCCTGCGTCGCCAGAAGATAGATCATGCCCCAGCGTTTCAACTCACCGCCGCGCCGCATGACCACCAGACCCAAGACCGCGACGATCCAAGCCCAAAGCAGGAAGGTTCCCTCCTGCCCCGCCCACACCGCCGAGATCTTGTAGAAGAACTCCAGGCTTCGCGACGAGTGCCCGTTGACATAATCGTATTGGTAGGCCCCAGACAGGAAAAGATAGAGGAGTTCTCCCAGAGCCAAGGTGAGGAGCAGGGCGTGGGCATAGGTCAGCCGATCGGCCCATGTCATGTCGCCGTTGCCGCGCCCACGGACGTAGGCGGCAATCGCGCCGATCATCGCCAGAGCCGAAAGCCAGAGTAAGATGTTGCCGAGATTCATCCGTTGAGTCCTCCGCTACCACCGCAATTTACGCAGGCTCGCTGCGGAGGTGCCACAATTCCGAGTGATTCTATCACGAATTGACAGGGGGCAAATACCCTTCGAGGAATCCACAAAAAGAGAGGCGCCGCGGCGAACGGCGCCCCTCTCGGACTTAAGTCCCCATCTTGCGGGACGGGAACGGGAAGCGAATTACGAACCCTGGCGATGGCAGGAGCGGCAGGTCTCGCGGTACGTGCCGCCGTTGCCGTTCTCACCGATCGGCGATGAGCCATTATTGTACTTGAATGCAAAGGCATTCGTGTTGCCATGCGCGGCATGGCAGGAGAAGCAGGACGGCGTCAGATCGGCCGGGCCGGTCGTGAACGAAGCACCCTGAGTTCCCCAGTTGCCCGTCGGGCTCATGATCTTGGGACGATAGAGCCGTCCGCCAAATGTTGAAATGCTGGCGTTGACTTCAGCGGTCGGGTGGCGTAGCCACGTGGTCCCATCGTTCATGTTGGCGCTTGACGCGTTGCCATGGAAGTTGGTGTGGCAGCTCTGGCAGAAATTGCCCATGGCTGACCCGGTCGCGTTCGGCTCGTTGTAGTCGACGTTGGTCAGATCATAGTGATCCGACCCGCTGGCGCTACGTTCGAACACGTCCTTCGTGATGTCGTTTGTCCCGACCGCGTAGGTCAAGTAGGCAGTGTACGTGCCCGTCTTGTCGTTGCCCAGGTTGCGATAGGGATTGGTATTGGTCCCGCTGGTGCGCCCGTGCGGCGAGTGGCAGTCGGTGCATTCCAGGCCGTTGGCGTTGTGCCAAGTGCCGCCCGGAGCCACATCGGTCGATCCCAGTGTGTGACCCGTGGCATCGAGATAGGGCGCCACGTTGTTCTCATTGAGCGCGCCGGCGAGACGTCCTTCGGTACCGGCCACGCCGCCATTGCCCTCGAGAACGTCCGGAGCAAAAGTCTGATTGTCATGGCAGGTTAGGCACAGCTCGTTGACCTTGTTGCGCAGCAGGTACTCATACGGGGCGCTGCCGTCAACGGTCGTGAAGATGCCCGTGCCGTTGGCATTGTAGCCATGCGATTGCGAGGCGTGCATCACATGGCATTCCGAACAGTTGAGAGTCGTCCCCTTGTGGTAATCACCGGCCAGTGCGGCTACCGGCACGATGAGCACCAGGGCGACCAGTGCGAGGTAGGTACGCTTCATCGGAAGCCTCCTTGAGGTTGTTTGGTTTACCGCGTGGTACATGAATTATCTCAATGACCAATTTCTGGACTGGCCGCGACCGAGCCTGTGCTCGTGCCGGGCTTTGGCGCCACATGGGCGTAGTCGGCGCCCGGCAGGATGTATTCTTGAATGCGTCCGCCGACGCGTTCTGACACCAACAGACGGCCGACACCATCACCGGTGACGGCGGTCGGGTAGCGCAGATCGCCGGGACGGGTCCCATACCCGCCGACGTATTCGAGAAAGGTGCCTGTGGCCCCATAGTGTTTGACGGCATGGCGGAGAGCATCCGCGATCCAAAACGATCCATCGGCCGCAAACAGGAACGCGGTCGGATAGGACAGGTCTCCCTCCGAGACTTCATGCCCGCCAAACCCGATCAATTGCTTGCCAGTGGGATCGTAGACACGCACCGCCGGTTCGCCGCGGTAGTCCAGAACCGCAAAACGACCGTCTTCCGCAACGTTCATCCCTGTAATCGCCTGAACTCCCTCCGCACTGGCATCCACCAGAAGCTCGCACGACGACCCGTCGGTCAGGCAACGCGCCACCCCCGAGCGTGAGCCGGCGATGCTCACGTACAGACGCCCTTCTCCGTCCAAGGCGAGTTGCTCGGGACGGAGCGAGGGATCGTTCCAGCCGATGTCCGACAGGACATCGATCTGACCGGTGCGTTCGCCACGGATATTCAGGATGTCGATCGAGCGCGAGAAATAATCTGTAATCAGGATTTCACCATGAGGAGTAATGACCAAGGCATGCGGCTCGCCCGCCACACGCTGCCCGGTCTGCGGATCCGTCACCCAATGGACGAATGAGTAGCGCGGGATACCGGCCGAATCGATGATGTCGACCTCATGGCGTCCGTTGTCGACGACATACAACTCGCCAGTCACTGGATCTTCGGTCAGGCACGAGATCGACCGAAACTTCTGGCCACCAACCGACTCGGAGAGAATTGAGTTGACGAGCCACGGGCTTGTCTGTGCCGTGGCCGCCCTCGCGTTCAAGCCAGCGCACGCCACAGCAAACAGGATGATTTTTAACCAGTATTTATATGCTTTGTGAACTTGATCACGAATGGGGGTCGATAACGTGTGTGCGGCTTCGGTCTTCATGGCCGCCGTCTGGCAGAGAGGTGATTCCCTCTAACCAGAGGCGCCTCCAAGGGGTGACCGTATACGGTCTCCCTGGGGTCACATTATGCCAGAAGTCGCAAATAAGTCAACTGATTTTGTGAATCTTTTCCCTTGTTTTGACACCCGCCTGGAGGCGGTTAACATGGGAATTGTCAAAGCATTGAGCGGAGTGGCACAAGTCGCATGAAACTGAGAGGTTTGACCTCGAATACGTCGACATCATCACTCCTGATTCCCAATGCAGGAAAAGGCCTTGGCGCGAGGGCTAAGATGTTGAACCGCACGGTCTGCGACATGAGCGGCCAGACGCGTAATGTCATGCTCCACCCCCAAGCCAAACAGCCATTCGCCGTCGCTGCCCACCGCATGCACGGTCTCCGACCAGATTGTCCGGCCGTCCGAAGACCGTTGTAGCTGCAAGGCACAGGCGATGATGGGGATCCGGCCCGAGTAGGGATCGTCGTAGGTGGAATAATTCAGCAGCGACCCGACAACGTAGTAGCTGGCGTCCAGGGACCCGGTCAACCGCGCACGCTGGTCGTCGTCCATCAGGAATGGCTGGCGGACCCGACCGCGCATGATTGCCTCATCAACCTGCCCGGCCGAGATCACTTCCACGCCGGGCTGGTGCAACAAGGCATCCTCGAGTAACCGTAGCATCACCCGGGCGCCATCCTCGGATTCAGCGAGGTTTTCCAGCGGAAGCACGGCGATCCGGGGCATCCCGGCGATCAGTCGGATGGCCTGGACGCACTGCTGCGCGGCGCCACAGCTATCGGTCACCGACCAGCGCCGATAGACCGTCGAGTCGGCAACCACCACCGAGTCCGAGTATGAGATCTTGGCCTCGCCGCAACCGCCTGCGACCGTGATGTGCCCCGTCGCATCCAAATCGTCCAGTCGCTCGCAGCGCACGCTGACTGCGGCGGGACAACTCACCTCCAGCGTCTGGGCGGACGCGGATCCTGCCGCGAATACCACCACGGCGAGGGCAAGAACCATTATCGTGCAATTCGGGCGCATCAGAGTGTCCTCAGGGCACGCTGGCACAGCTTTGCGGACAACTCACTCAGAGTGTGCGTCTCTCCGAACGACAAGACCGGGAATTTTGGCCCGCCCCGCTCCCCCATCGACACATCCCAAACCACCCGCCCGCTCTTCACGTCCACCAACTGCAGCGAGAACGACACCAGCGGGAACTCGTCCTGCCCGACCCGTTCCATGCGAAAGTCACGCACGACGCCGGTGATGATCCCTTGGGCGCCGGTTTGGTCACCGATGAGTTGGATGGCGGCGGAATCCAGGCCCGACGTCGCCGCGATGCTCTGTTTGGCGCGGACGTCGTTTTCGACCTTTTCGAACTGCCCTGCCGGCACAATATCGAAGTCCTGATGCTTGAGCAGCTCGGTCATGAAGACCCGCTGCAATTTCTGTCCCGCGCGTGGGTCATCGGTGAGGGACACAAATGCTGCGACTCCGACGCGGTGGTAGAAACCCATGTCGGCTTCGGGATTCAAATAGGATCTGGTTCCCGAGCACGACGACAGGATGGCCGCGGCCATGGCAATGAGAATGAACTCACGCTTCAACATCGATCACCTCTACTCGCTTTCAGAATTGTGTGGCAAGGCCGATGCTCCATTGGTCTCCACCGGCAAGAGCCTGGCCTTTGCGGTGCGACCAGCTCACGTTGACAGTCGTCGACGGATTCACCCACCAAACACCGTCAAGAAGCAATGTCTCCGTGGCGGCGACATCCCCCTGCGTACCGGCCGCAAGCAGCTTCTGCCGGTCACGACGGTTGTAGTTCAAGCTGAGATTAGCGAATGACGGCCAGCGGTATGAGGCAGCGGCGGTCCACGACGTGGTCCAGGCCGGATTCAACAGCCGGTTGCGCCCCAGGGTGGTACCACCCGACAGGCTGATGTTCGGGTCGGGATACCACTGTGCGTTGGTCGTGATGTTCTCATTGGCGATATCGAAGTTGCCGCGCTCGTGGGCCACGGCCTGGCATGAGTACCCGATCTGCGCCTGCGATTTCGCCGTCGGGGAGAGTCGTGTGTAAATGTTCGCGTTCGCAGCGTAGCGTTCCGGTTGTATCCCATGTTGATCGGCCAGACTCCCCTCGGCCGACAGCTCGGCATGACGATGCACCCGCCCGCGTAGCGAGGCGAAGACGGCATCCGAGTATTTCTTTCCCTCGGGCTGGCCGACGTAGATGATGCGATACACCGTGAACAACCCCTGAACCTGTCGGAAGAACCGTCCATCCCGTGAGGCGCGGACCTGCCAATAGTCGGAATTCTGCCCGCCCTGATCGCTGCCCTCGGCGGTCCTGTCGTAATAGCGAAGCCCGACCACCGACAGCCCCGGCCTCGGCGTGAGGGTCAGCGTCCCGGTTGCCATCTGGTCCTGTGAGTGACTGGCTCCCGTGAGTTGGGGATCTCGCCGATTGCGGTAGCGCCCAGTGTACTGCGCGTTCCAGCCAATCCACGACGCGGGCTGAGATGTGAGGTACGCCGACGGCGTGTGTTGATCCAGTGCTGAGGCATCAAAGCCGAGACGCTCCCTCCAACTCCGGTCGTAATTGTACGCCAGACCGAGGTGGCCATGATACGGAAGGGCACGGTCGCTCGAAGCGGAAGCGCGATACGTTTCCAGCACTTCGCCGACCGTGTCGGGTGCCGACCGAACCTGCTTTGTATAGGAGCTCGAGATCGCGTTACCGCCCGGCTGCCAGGAAAGCACGTACGAATCCCAATCGTCATGCGAGATTCCCTCGCTGTGACGATCGGTCTTGGAGCGGGTGAAATCGTAGGAAAGCCGCGGCCAGCGATCCGGGTTCACATACAATCCAGAACGCCAGCGACGATCCGTCTCGGCCGTTGCCACCGTCCCGCGCCTGAGCGTGAATGGTTCATACGCCACGCGCGCGCCATAGCCGTAGCTGCTCAGAAGCCATTCATAATGAGGATGAAAGTCCACCGGCTGGCCATCGCCGCCGGTACGGTAGGCGAAATTCCCCGTAAAGATGACTGTGTTCTTCACGAACAACCGGTCCACGGCGCGAATGAAATACTGCTGCACGAGGCGGTCCAAACTGCCGTCGGGCACACTGTTCGTCTTGGTGGATTGGTAATCCATCCGGACCGAGCCATTCACGGATTGTGCCACGCTCACGACCGGAATCGTGCCTACTAAGACGGCAATTCCGGCAAGAATTCCCACCCGGCGACAGCGTGTCTCCCTGTTGGCAACGAACACACGCGTATCAACCGCCCCCGCCTCCCTCGCCCGACGAGGGGTTGTGCACATTGAAGCCATCCGGACTTGAGTAGTCACGTCCGTGGCAGTCGTAGCAGTGCTTCGTTTCGTAAGATCGATGCGGATAAGCGTCAGGCATTGGTGCGGGAGTGATCCCTTCGACCACGCCGCCGCTCCCCGGCAGATCAGGGTAGGCATGGCAACCGCTGCAAAAGCGTCTCACCTGAACCGAATCGGTCACGATATCGGTTAGCCCGTACCAGCCCGGCCGCTCATCGGAAATCATCGATGAATTGGGATGGGTGCCGTCGTTCCCCGCCGATCCGTGCGGATTGTGGCAGTCGTAGCAGGGCAGGCGATCGCCTTTCTTGACGACTCCGCGCGTACTCATGATCGCGTGGCCCGCCCGCTCCGAGCCCGTGGAACTGCGGCTGTAGAAGTCAGCGATGCGACGCGATTCAGGGGCCAATCCCGACGGACCGTTCGAGCCGTGGCAACTCAAGCACAGTTCGTATTCCGGAGGAGCGCCGTTGGTCGCTGATCCGGCGATGGGGCCATAACGCTTGACCAGCTGGCCATAAGGCGACGCGCCGCTGTGCGGATCGTGGCAGACCAGGCAGGATCCATGCCCGGTCGCGTCCAAACGCGGCATCGACGCGCTGGAGTAGTGTTTCGAATACGTGATATTCTCCCAGATCGCCCGGCCCGGCCAGCGCACCCGATTGGCCACACCGGGGCTCCGCGTTCCGCCGGCGTTGGCTTCGAAATACCCATGGAACGGATGCAAATCGGGAAAGCGGTCCTGCTCCTGCGCCGGGTAGCCCGCGCTCCCGCCATCCGGACGATTAATGTGACACCCGCCTAACCCCGTCGTCGAGTAGCACAGCATGTTGTCCGGCGGTGCAAAGAGATTTTGAGCGGCGGGATTGGTCTCTTTGTGCAGGATATGGCATTGGCCGCAGTCACCGCGCGGAAGCGTCGGGTCCCGCAAGACTCCGTCGATGGACGAAAGGTGAGTGCCGTCGTACGGCAGGGTTGAGGCGTCTGGGAGGTTGTCCTGGGAAAAGACAACTCCTGCCGTGATCACCAGCGCCGTCAGTGACAGCACGACGGATAGGGCTGCGTATCGTCCGGTCCTCCGCTTCATCAACCCCCTCCTCCCTCGTGGGACGCCGATGGATCATGGCAGCGAACACAAAGCCCGCGGCCGGGATCGCCCAAGAGAAGCGCTTTCTGACTGGAGTTGTGGGGCGAGTGGCAACTGGTGCACACGATCTTGCCGCGGTTCTTGGGATCCTTGGTCTTGTCGCCCATGGGATGGAAGTGGGCCGCGACCGCATCCTCGTGGCAGCTCGTGCACAGCGTCATGATGTCCGGTTCGGAGAGGAGCATGCTGTTGGTCCCCCCGTGCGGCGTGTGGCAATTGGCGCAATCCTCTTTGGCCGGCGGATGTACGGTCGAGTCACTCATGCTGATGTCGGTGTGACAACCCAAGCACACGGAGGATCCGCTGCCGCGCAGCAAAGCCGGAGTGTCGCCGACATGCGGCGAATGGCAGGCGAGGCATTGCGCGCTGTCGGCCATGGCCTTGTGCATCACCGGTGACTGATCGATGGCCTCCAATGTCTTTTGATGGCATTCACCGCACAGCTCGCGTCCCTTCTTCAGGCCGCCTTCCGCCGCCGGCTTGTGGCAAGACGAACATTGCCGCGCCTGGAACGGTGGGTGCTGCGTCTTTTTCAACAGGGCAACGGTCGCCGATGGGGCCACATGCGGATCGTGGCAGGACATGCAGTTGCCGCTCGTGCCGGACTCTCCCCCCGTGGCGTGCGCCGCGCGCCAACGGTCAGTCTTCAGATCATGACAACGTCCGCATAGTTCCGCGGGTGGAGCCTTCAAGAGCGCGTCGTTGTCTGTTGCATGCGCGGTGTGGCAACTGGTGCATCCCTGATCGATGGCCGCGTGCTGACGAGCCCCCTTGAGCCTCTCGGCCATCTCCGTGTGGCACCCCAGGCAGAGGGCGTTGACCTGCTTGGTCAGGAGCGCGGGCGTATCGGATCCATGCGCCTCATGGCATTTCTGGCACTCGCCCATCTCGTAGGGCGGATGCACGTTCTTCCCCTTGGCCGTCTCGTGACATGTCTTGCAGAGGTTCTTGCGCGACGACACCAGCAGCCCGTCTTCGTTGGACGTGTGCGGGTTGTGGCACGTGGTGCATTTCCCTTCCTTGGCCGGCGGATGCACCGTCTTCAGCGCCAGTTGCGCCGACAAATCCTCATGGCAATTGAGGCACAGGGTCGGTTGCGGCTCCGTCAAGGTGACGCTTCCTGATCCCTCGTGGCAGGCGTCGCAATTCCCTTCGGCGAACGGGGGATGCGACTTGATCTTAAGCAGGCCCTTCTTGTCCGAGGCATGCGGATCGTGGCATTGAGCGCAATCGGCGCTGGCGAGGTTGATCCCGCGATGTGGTTCGCTGGGAATGCTCGCCAACTGGTGGCACCCCTGGCAGATCTCACTGGTCGTCTTGCTCAGCAGGTGGCCGAATTCGGATTGATGCGGCACGTGGCAAGCACTGCATTCGCCGTTTAGGGCCGGTGGATGCTGAATAGGGCGCGCGCGCCAAGCTTCGATCTCATCCTTATGGCACGTCTTGCAGAGGCTGACCGACGTGCTGTCTAGCTTCGGGTAGGTGATCACCGGTCCGACCGGTGTCGAAATCGGCTGGCGCCGTGGGCCCAACAGGTGCTCGAATTGACTGCCGTGAGGATTGTGGCAGCCGGCGCAGTCGCCCTTGGCGAATGGCTCATGAACCGACTTCGAGGCGGCAGCAGGAACCACGTCGTGGCAATCCGCGCACAGAGCCGATCCCTTCTTCAGGAGCAATTTGTCCTCGGGCGCTTCGTGTGCGCCGTGACAGGCCAGGCAATCCGACACGACATCGTGCTTGAACTGCGAATTGACGAAGCGGGCAATATTCTGATGGCAGTTGAAGCAAAGCTGCGGCGGCTCCGCCAACAAGCTCTTGCCGGTGCCCGCGTGCGGGTCGTGGCAGAGCGCGCACTCGCCCTGCTTGACGGGCTCATGCGACACAAAGGTCGGATTGAGTTCCGGCTTGTGGCAGGTGGCGCAGGTCGCCTGCGTCGATTGCTTCAGGAGCTTCGCCTCTTTGCTGGCGTGCGGATCATGGCAATCCAGGCAGGCCAGCCCGGCGGTGGCCAAGTGCTTCGAATGAGTGAACTTGTCGCCGGAATGACAGCCCGTGCACAGCGCATCACCCGATTTGATCAGCAGGTTCTTCTCCGTGCTGCCGTGAGGGTCGTGGCACAACTCGCACTGCCCATTCCTTACGGGCTCGTGGATGCTCGGCATCTTGGAGATCACCGCCGCGCTCATGTCGTCGTGGCACTTCTCACACAGTTCGGCCACGCCACCCTTGAGCAGATGATCACGTGTCGAGGAGTGCCCCGAATGGCATTGGAAGCACTCGCCCGCGGCCGCCGGAGCGTGCGCATTCGCCAGCGTCAGCTTGGCGGCGATGTTGTCGTGGCAGGACTTGCACCCTTCCCATGTGGAATCGGCGGCGCCGATCTGGCTGGGCGGGACCGGCGGACCCTTATGGCAGGCGTCGCACATCCCCGCGGCCACCGGAGGATGCACATGCTGGCTGACCAGCATTGGTTCGGTCGAGCGGTGCGGGTCGTGGCAACTGGTGCAATGCAGCCCGGCAGTCACTAGACTCTTCGCCTGATGCACTTGCGTGGTCTTGCCGGCGTCATGGCAACGAGCGCAAAGCTCCTCTTCCGGGGCCACCAGAAGCCCGGGCTGCGAACCCGAGTGTTTGACGTGGCACTCGCCGCAATTCCGATCGGCGAAGGGCTTGTGCTCTTTGCTCAGTCCCGTGGAATCGAGTAAGTCCTCATGGCAGGCAAAGCAAGCCAGGTCATTGTTGACTTCGCGGATCAACCCCGCACGATCCGACGCGTGGGGATCGTGGCAGGTGAGACATTGCCCCTCCTTGACGGCCGGATGGACAACGGCGCCGATGGCCACCGTCGAATCGAAGCCGGTGTGGCAAGTCAGGCAAAGTTCTTTCCCTTCCTTCTTGAGGACGAGTGTGTTGGAGAAACCGTGCCGCGCGTGGCAAACTTCGCAGTCTTGTTTGGCGACCGGTTCATGCTGGTATTTCCGGTCGAACTTGGCCTTGGCATCGCTATGACAGTCGTAGCACAACTTGTGTGGCTGTGCGAGCGCGAACTGGGGCAAGGCGAGCAGAATGATCCCCAGCACGAATGGTATTGAGAAGAGTTGACGTGATCTCGGTCGGCGGGTCATATCGGTCCCCATTTCCTCACGCGCCCGTCACCGCGACGCGAAGACAAGATAGGATCAGTCGCCGATGCGCAATAGATGTCAGGTGGGAATAGTGACATACTCTTGTCTTATTTTGGGCGCCAGACGGATGCGCGAGTGCGAATTTTGACACAATGCGGAGAAATTTTCTGGCCTATGTGAGCAGCATGCGTGTGGCGGATCACGGCGCCGATGGCGAGGACTCGTGGTCGCAAACTCAGGTCCCGACCCCATCCTCGACGATCGGCGGGATGGCGGCAAAGCCGGCCGCGGCATCCTTCCCGGCCATCTCCTGAATCGCCCGTCCGCTGCAGGTCAAGAGGGATTTCCGGCCGCGAAAAAAGCCGGAGGGCAAGCGAAACCTAACGGGGTACAAACCGTATTTGGGGGCATGGCGATCAAATGGCGCTCCCGCAAAAAACTGATCATTGGCGGCTCGATCCTCGTGGTCGTGATCGTACTCATAGTCGCCACCCTCACCCGCTCCGGTGACAAACGCACCACCGTTCAGACCGACATCGCCCTCAGCGACGATATCACTGAGTCTGTGAATGCCTCGGGCCGCATCCAGCCCCAGACCAAGGTCGATATCGTGTCCGAGGTCTCGGCCAAGATCATCGCGGTCTCGGTGCATGAAGGCGACCGGGTCATCAAGGGCCAGGAACTGCTGCTCCTCGACACGGTCCAGCTGAAGAGCGACGTTGCCCAGGCGCGGTATTCCCTCAGTGAGCTAACGGCGCGCACGGCATCGGTCGAGGCCCAGTACAAGCGCAACAAGCTCGAGTACGACCGGCAGTCGAAGCTCTTCGACCAGAAGCTGACTTCAGAGAACGAGTACACCAACGCCCGTCTCGCCTACGAGGGCAGCAAAGCCGATTTCGATGCGATGCAGGCCCAGGTCGAAACCGGCAAGGCGGTGTTAGACAAGGCCCTCGACAGCCTGAAGAAGACGAAGATCACCGCCCCGATGGACGGGGTCATAACCTATTTGAGCGCCGAAGTTGGCGAAGTGGCCCAGGCGCAGACCTCCTTTACCTCGGGCAAGACGCTGATGACCCTTGCGGATTTGTCGGTCTACGAAGTCGAGGTTGACGTGGATGAGACCGAAGTGGCGAAAGTCCATGTCGGCCAGACATCTAAGATCCGTGTCGATGCCTTCCGCGACACCTCCTTCGCCGGCGAAGTCGTCGAAGTGGGCAATTCCGCCAACATCACCGGCCAGGGCAGCGAAAATTACACGACCAGCTTCAGGGTGAAGGTTCGCTTCACCGAAAACAGCCCGGCCGTCCGACCCGGCATGTCGGCGTCGGTTGACGTCACCACCTACAAGGCTGAAGGCGCACTCCTGATTCCGTACGCCTCCGTCGTGACCCGCGAGTTCGACCCGGATTCTCTGAAGAAAGCCCCGGAAGAGTCGTCGAGCGTTTCCGTTGCCACTGCCGAGGCCGCCTCGTCGACTCAGGATGACTCGAAGGACAAGAGCGCAACAGGAACGGCCAAGAAATCCAAGAAGATCCGCAAGACCGGCATCTTCGTCGTGAAAGGCGGCAAAGCCACCTTCCATGAAATCGCAACTGGCATCGCCGATGAGCGCAACATCGTGGCGCTGTCCGGCGTGGCCGTGGGCGATACAGTGGTGTCCGGTTCCTTCCAGACCTTACGCCGCCTGAAAGACGGCGATCTCGTGCGCATCGAGAATCTATCCAGTGGCGGCCCGCCAAAGAAATAGCCCGGCGTCACGGTGCACGGTGAGAACCTAAGTGCGGCCGACAGGCCCGTCGACCCTGCTTGATCGGACAGTGAGTCACGAATTGAAAGTAGCGCCGACAGGCCTGTCGGCGTGAGCGATGCCCAAAGCCATGGTCTTCTTCAGCCTCATCAAGGAATCGCTGGCCGCCCTGTGGTCTAACCGCCTCCGTTCCGGCCTGACCATCCTCGGCATGATTATGGGGGTCACATCGGTGACCACCGTCGTCTCAACCGTCGAAGGGATGCAGAAGAACCTCGTGCAGGTCTTCGACTCGATGGGGCCGAACACCTTTATGGTGTCGCGCATCGGCTTCGTCACCGACATGAAAGACTTCCTGGCCCGGCTCAAACGCAAGAAGCTGCATCGCACGCTCATTCAGCCGATCAAAGACGCCTGCCCGGACTGCGAGGATGTGGGAGCCGAAGGGTACGGCGAAGACAACCTGAAATACGGCTCCGCGCACATGAACTATGTCTCGGTCAACGGCGAGACCCCCAACGTTCTCGAAATGCGCCAGAATGAGGTGGCCGAAGGACGCTATCTCTCATGGGAGGATGATAACCGCCGCCGCAAGGTGGCCTTCATCGGCGCCGGGGTCAGAGAAAAGCTCTTCGCCAACGAGGATCCGGTCGACAAGAAGATCCGGATGGGCGCCAATGAATTCACTGTCATTGGTGTGGCGGAAAAACTGGGGGGTCTGTTCGGCGAAGAACAGGACAACTTCGTCACCATTCCCCTTTCAACCCACCAGATGCTCTATCCCAGGCCCGGCAATCCGGTCAACATCGTGATCAAGGCGGTGTCGCTCGAGCGGCGCGAGCAGGCCATGGATCAAGTGCGCGTGGTTCTGCGCACGATCCGCCGCTTGGACTACGGCGAAAAAGACGATTTCGAGATCTTCACCCCCGACGCAATTCTCAGCTTCATCAACAGCATCACCCGCGCCTTCCGTGTGCTCTTGGTCTCGCTGCCATTGTTGTCGATTGTCATCGGCGGCATTGTGATCATGAACATCATGATGATTTCGGTCTCCGAACGCACCCGAGAGATCGGCATTCGCAAGTCCATCGGCGCCCGCCGTCGCCACATCTTGACGCAATTCCTCTATGAATCACTGGCGCTATCGCTCACCGGCGGGCTGATCGGGGCGGCGCTGGGGATCGTCCTCGGCAACACGGTGCTGACCAACGTGATGGACATTCATGTCTCGGCCACCACGCTCGGTCTGACCCTGGGGTTCGGTATTTCCACCGCCGTCGGGCTTTTCTTTGGAATCTACCCCGCCGTCAAGGCCTCGCGTCTCGACCCGATCAAGGCCCTCAGCTATGAGTAAGCGTGGGCAGTCATGGGCCGAGGCGAAGGAGGGCATCCGCCTCGCCATGGATGCGGTGCGGACCAACAAGTTCCGCTCGATCATGACCATCATCGGCGTCATGATCGGCGTCGGCGCCGTGATTCTGGTCAACACGATCATGGATGGGTTCACGCAGTACACTTATGAATCCATCGACAAGATCGGGCACAATGTCATGTACATCACCCAGTGGACCGGCAACGAAGACTGGGACAATCTGACCGAAGAGGAACGGCGTCGCAAGCCGATCACCATGGACGAGGCCTTCGCCATTCGCGACATGTGCCCGCTCATCGGCGCCATTGCCCCGCAGAAGCAATCTCGCAGCAACGTGTTCAAATATCAGGATAAGGAGATTCAGTCACGGAACAGTTTTCGCGGCACCTGGCCCGAGTGGGCCGACGTCATGGCCCGTGAGATTCCCTACGGGCGCTCATTCGACGAGAACGATGAAGCCCGCCAATCGATGGTGGTCGTCATCGGCCCGGAGATTGCCGATGCGCTCTTCGGCTCGCGCGCCGACGCCGTCGGCAAAGACATCCGCATCAACGGATTCAAGTTCCAAGTCATCGGCGTCATGGAGTTCATCCAGGACTTCTTCAACATCAGCCAGAACGATTTCGCCTTCGTCCCCCTGTCGACCTTCGAGAAGCTCTACCCTGACACCAAGGAAGTCGAGCTTCTGGTCTCGGCGGTATCGCGGCAGACCTTTGCTGAGGCGCAAGATCAGGTGGTCAACGCGCTGCGCCGTGTGCGCAAGCTCCGTCCCGAGCAGGAGAATAACTTCGGCATCGAAACGCAGGACCGGTTCAAAGACGAGGTCGGCAACATCGTGAGCAAAGTGCATCTCGGCGCCATTGCCGTCGCCTGCGTCGGCCTGATGGTCGGCGTCATCGGCGTCATGAACATCATGCTGGTCGCGGTGACCCAGCGCACCCGCGAAATCGGCGTGCGCAAAGCCGTAGGCGCGAGGCGGCGCAACATCCTCTTCCAATTCCTGGTTGAAGCGGCGACTTTGACGGGCATGGGCGGCATCATCGGCATCATCGTTGGCGCCCTGGTCGGGCTGATCATCACTTCTGTCCTCGACTGGCATTACTCTTTGTCCATCCTCTGGACCGTGATCGGACTGGTGATGTCGGCCGGCACCGGCATCCTCGCCGGCCTCTACCCGGCCTGGCGCGCCGCCCGCATCGATCCCATCGAAGCCTTGCGGTACGAGTAGCCTCATCTGGTCTCGCATCCGTAGGGGCGGGGCTTGACCCGCCCTCCCGCACCGCACGACGATCGTAGAGGCGGCTCTCGCTTGCCCTGAGCGAGGCCGAACGGGAGCCGCGATTCACGGTGGCTACGTAGGGGCGCAATTCATTGCGCCCGCCATCGATGGCAAAGAGCAGGCTCGGCCCCTCGGCTCCGCTCGGGACAAACGGTAGCCCGCCAGAGGCGGATAAACCTCGCCCTCCCCGGACCGTAGGGGCGCATGGACATGCGCCCATCCTTATGGTTGCCCGGGAACGCGGGCGCACAGCCGTGCGCCCCTACATGAGCCGGGCACGGCCCCGCTGCGCGGGATGTGCCACAGGCCGTGCCGCTACGAATGCATGCGATGAAATCGCCGCCAGAGCCAGTAGGTCGGCAGCGCCACGGCGATGATGCCGAGGCCGATCAACGAATCGCGGGTGTTGTCGTGCAGGAGTTGGTACATCAGCCCCAACGCGACCAGTAGAAAGATCGCCGGCGTCACCGGGTATCCGGGGACACGGAAGGGACGGTCGAATTCGGGATGGCGTTTCCTCAGGATGAAGACGCCGACAATGTTCATCACAAACCACAACATGGCGATAAACACGAAATAGCGGATGATCTGGTCGAATGTGCCCAACAGGCAGTAGACCGCCGAGACGATGCCGAGAATGACCAGCGAATTGGCCGGTGTGCGGAATCGCGAATGCACGCTGCCGACCGACTCGAAAAACAGCCCCTCGCGCGCCATCGCGTAGAAGACACGCGACCCGGCAATCACCATTCCGTTGACGCTCCCCGCCGTTGACGCCAACACCAGCAGATTCACAAACAGCCCGCCATACTGCCCCATCGTCCGGTCGGCCATATCAACCGCAACCGAGTGGCTCGATGCGATCCCCGGGATCGACATCACGTAGACATACGACGTGTTAACAAGGATGTAGACCAGCGTGACCAGCGACGTGCCCAAAATCAGCGCGCGCGGCAAATCGTGCCGCAGATCGCGCACCTCGCCGGATAGCGTCGGTCCGTCGGCCCAGCCCTCGTAGGTCCACATCACCGAGGCCATCGCCAGCGCGAAGGCGCCGATCTGCCACCCTCCCGATGGCGCGGACCACACCGGCGTCAGATTGTCCCAACGCCCCGCCGCCGAAATCGCCGCAAATCCTACGAGCGCGACCAACGCGCCGACTTTGGCGGCGGTGAACGTGCGCTGCACTCGCGCGCCCAAGACCACACCCAGGACATTGAGCCCGCACATGAATAGGGACAACGCTGCCGCGATAATGCTCTCGGGAATCGGGATACCGGGCGCCAGTCGCTTGAGATAAGCCGCGAACACCACAGCCACCGCCGCCACTGAGGCGGGATAGGTGATCAGAAGCGCCGACCAACCATAGACGAACGCCGGCGGACGCCCGTACGTTTCCTTGAGGAAGACAAACGCACCACCCGAACGGGGAAACATCGCCGCCAGTTCGGCATAGGTGAGCGCGCCGCAAACAGCCAGAAGTCCGCCCAAGAGCCAGACAGCGATCATCGGCCCGAACCGGTCCAGCGATGTCGCGATCTGCGGTGGCGTCGCGAAGATCCCCGAGCCGATCATGATCCCCGCAATGAGTGCGACCGCGTCCCAATGATTGAGGACACGCCTGAGTCCCTCATGCGCGGCGCTCTCGTGCGTCAGCGCCGATGTGCGTGGAGTCTTGCTGTTCACAGAATCATTGTCTCGTTGGTGAAACGGCCGGTCGATGTCAATCTAAGTTCCGCACCCGATGATTCAAGATCAAAAGCGGCTGGTTTGGGCATTCACATGTATCTCTCGAGTGTGGCTCATGTAGGGGCGCACGCGAGTTCCTCGGCGGGCAGACCCGACCCTTGTATCGGGCGAGGAGACCTCGCCCCTGCAGCCACTGCGGACAAGGGGCTTTCAGCCCCTTGTGGGCGGCTCACGAGCCGCCCCTACGACTTCGTGGGCTGAGCCCACCCTCCATTGCGAAGCTGAACCGAATCGTAGGCACCGTCATTCCCCTCGCCCGCGAAGCGGGAGAGGGTGTCCCAGTCCCCGTCAGGGGACGTAGGGACGGGTGAGGGCATTCACCAAGAGCCCCTCACCGATTCCGTCCCTTGAAAGCGGGACGGAACCACCTCTCCCGTAGGGAGAGGATTCTCTGCGGGTGAAGGTCGAATCGCCTGAGAGAAACCGTTACGGGCAGGGATTGCAGAAATTCACCGACGGTGACCCATCGCGGAAAGCCACATTGATCATCTTCGAGACATCGAGAATGTCAGTCGCGCCACTGCAGTCGACATCGGTTGTCTTAAACGGGCATGTCGCGGACGAATCGGGGATCGGGGCGCCATCACGGAAGGCCACATTGATGATGCGTGAGACATCGAGAATATCGGGATGGCCATCGCACTGCGGATCATGGGCACACTGGCAGGCACAGGGGGAGGTCGCCTGTCCAGCCCCGTACCAGAATCCCAGCCCCATCTTGACATTCCCCGCGGCCACCTCACCCACCGCGTTTTGCCCGACCGAAACACCCATCCTAATGTTGCCCGCCGCTACTTCAGTTGCACCGCCATTGTTCACCGAGTACCAGTTCATGTTCACGGGTGCGGAGGCAGCTCCCTGAGTTGCGTTCAGAGGCGCCGAAGAACCGGGAAATTCGTACGGTCGGTCCGTGGGCCAATTCGGATCTAGAAATTGCCGCCCGGCGACTGGGGCGTGAGTTGGAACCGCCGGGGTCGAAGTCGTGGTGGTTGGAGCGGGATTCGCGACGTCGCTGCCGGCGCCCGAGGTCGTCGGCGGAGCCACTACGCGCGTCGAGGTGGGCTGCCGCTTGGTGTTGGCCGCGATCGCCATGGTTGCCCAAGCAACCGCCAAACCTATGAGGAGAATCGATAAGCGTCTCATAACTGAATGACTCGTCTCAGCACTTCGCCGCGTCGGTCGGACTTGGGCTCTCCGAGGGACTTCGATTATCGTCAGTAAGAATTGGACGGCATCCGACTCCGGAGATACCGGAGAAATCTAATACAGTATACTGCCCAAGTCGTTTATGGGCAAGCGGTTCTTGCGCATTTTTCCCCCTCAGCGAGCATTTCCCCCTGGGAAATCGTGATGGCCCGAGTGCTTCGTGGATCACGATCTTGTGCTTGAAGTGGAACTCAACAGCGCCATCGATCAATCACGTGCTGGGCTCTGCGCCGATTGCGCGCACGCCCGACGGATGACCAGTGACAAGGGCAGCGTCTTCATTCAATGCCGGCTGGCGGCGACGGACGGTCGCTTCGCCAAGTACCCGCGGCTGCCCGTGCTCACGTGTACGGGATATTCGAAAGTCGAATCGAAAGCCGCGGGCGAGCCCTGAATCGGAAACGAGGGACTCAAAACATGCCACGCATCCTCGATATCTCTCAACCGCTTGAGGCCACGATCGCCGTCTGGCCCGGTGACACACCTTTTCAAGTTTCATGGACCGCGCGCCTCGATCGAAGTGATCCGGCCAATGTGGGCAGTGTGACAATGAGCCTGCATACCGGGACGCACGCGGATGCGCCGCGCCATGTCCGCAATTCCGGCGCATCTATCGACACGATACTCGAGCCCTTCATCGGACTGGCGCTGGTAACCGACACAAGTGGGGGCGCAATCACCACGTCTGTCCTTCAGAACCTCCCAAAGTCACCGCCGCCTCGAGTTCTGTTCAAGACGGGGGGCACAGGCTACCTCGATGCCGGCGCCGCTCGTGACCTCGTCTCGCGAAAGGTTCGTCTTGTTGGCCTGGACTCACCATCGATTGACACCGAAGATTCGACGACGCTTGAGACTCATCACATCCTGGCCGATGCGGGGGTCGTCATTCTCGAGAACCTCGATCTGTCCGCTGTCTCGCCCGGCCAGTATGAATTAGTCGCTTTGCCGTTGCGTCTGGTTGGAATGGATGCGTCGCCGGTGCGGGCCATCTTGCGCACGCTCGAGCCATGAACAGCCCGCAAATCGTCATCGCGGATGCCTCATCGCCTGCGGACATCCTCATCGTGCGCGAGTTGTTTCTCGAATACGCCGATTGGTTGGGCGTCGATCTGTGCTTTCAAGGATTCGACCGCGAGGTGGCCGAACTTCCCGGCGCTTACGCTCCGCCCGCCGGCCGCTTGTATCTCGCACGCGTCAATGGACGAGCCGCTGGTTGCGTCGCGCTCCGCTTCCTTGAGGAAAAAACGTGCGAGATGAAACGCCTCTACGTGCGCGAGGATTTTCGGGGCTTGGGGCTGGGACGGCGCCTGGCGCAGCGTCTCATCGACGAGGCACGTGCCGCAGGCTACACAGCGATGCGGCTGGACACGTTGCCGCAGATGACTCAGGCGATCGCCCTGTACCAGGCTCTGGGCTTCAAAGAAATCGCCCCCTACCGTCACAATCCGGTGGAGGGGGCGCTTTATCTCGAACTCGTTTTGACCGGTCAGGGCTGATTCGCCGCCACCGGCGTTAGTAGACGCGGCGTGATGAACATCAGCAGATCGGTCTTCTGTTTCTCGATCTTGCGGTGCGTGAACAACTCGCCGAGAATCGGGATGTCGCCCAGCAGGAACAGCTTCGAATTGGTCGATATGTTCGTCTCGCGAACCAATCCGCCGATGACCACGGTCTGATTGTCTTTGACGCGCACCGTTGTGCGCACCGTCCGCTTCGATGTGATCGGGCGCTGATTGTCGACCGGGCCGGTGTAACCGGTGATTTCTTCGACCACAGGCTCGACATCAAGCGTGATGTTGCTTGAGTCGTTGAGTCGCGGCGTCACCGCCAGCGTGATGCCCACGTCCAAGTCCTGGAAGCTGACGATATCCTGAATCGTGCCGCCTTCGGAAAAACGGTTCAGCGTCTGAACCGGAATCGTCGTCCCCACTCGCATCACCGCTCGCTCGGACTCCACGACCGTCACGCGTGGGTCGGAGAGAAGCTTGGATTTCCCTTTCTGATTCAACATTTCCATGAAGCCGCTGAGTTGATCGACGCTGAGTGTGCCGAATTTCCAGATCTTTCCATCGGGAATGTTGTATTTCGCTGCAGGCTGATTGATCGTGGTGGCCGTCGAGGTGGAAGTCGCTTCCGTGGCAATGGTGCCACCGATGGCCGTGGGCCAACTGAATCCCACGCCCATCCGATCGTCCAACGTGGTTTCGACGAATTTCACTTCGATTTCGAATTGCGGGCGCGGGACATCGAGCGAATCAATCAGAGTCAGGATCGAGCCCATCCCCTGCGGGGTCTCGGAAATGACAAGAACGGGCGGCACTGTCGCGGTGACCGGCCCTGTGGGGGTTGTGCCCGTCGCCGGCGCAATCGACAACAGTTCCGCTTTGCCCGGCGGCTGAATTATGCTGTTCAGTAGAGTCTTCACCGCAGTCGGGTCGGCATAGCGCAGATTGACGACCTCGTGCTCCAAAGTCCCGCCCCCGTCACTGCCGCCAGCCATCACGACCAAGACATTGTCGCGCCACTGATAAGTGAGTTGGTTGGCGGATGCGATCGCGGCCAGTGCCGTTTCCCATTCGACCTTGTTCAAGTCGACATCGATCTTCGCATCGACACCGGGAGACACCACGAGGTCAAACCCCACCTGGCTGGCCATGGCGCGCAGGACGATCGGAAGCTCGGTCTGAACAAAGCGCATTGTGACCGTTCCCGGCCCGGGCTTCGCACCAGCCAACGAGGCGGCGGCCGCCCAGATCATCACAGCCATGATCCACGTGCGATATCGAATGAATCGTGCCATCTTCTCCCCCATACCGACATCAATTGATGCGAAGCCGTTGACGCTCAGAACCCAACCGCAGAACCGCGTCGGTGGCGCTGATGCTTTCCACGGTCCATCCGGAAATCCGGTCACCGGCCTTGAGAATTTCGCCGTTGATAACGCATGCCGCCTGCCCGCCAAGCTGCATCATCCCCTGCAACGTGAACGCCGGCATTGTCGGCTCGGCCCATGGTGCGGTCACCACCCCTGCGCTTGCCGTCTGCCCTCGATGGGCGAAGGGATCGCTCGGCCATTCTGTGGCGAACACCGCCGCCCCAGGGACCTGAGCCGAATCGGCCCCTGCCGCCGCGGCGGGAGTCGTGATGCCATGATCCCCACTCGAATCTGCAGGGGCGTCGATTGCGCCTTGATGCCGATCCCATGGTTTCATGTACAAGCCAAACAGGACCGCCAAGACGAAGACGGCGTACACCGCTTGCTTGCGGGTCCTTTCGTTCATGACCGCCGCCCTTTGTCAACGACGACGAGAATCGCGACACGTCCGGTAAACGACACGACTCCGTCCGCATCACCTTCATCCCAGCGGCAGGATTCCCAGCCCCGGAACGCGGGTTCGGCTTCGACTTGGTCCAACCACTCCCCGACCGAGCGGAATCGCCCAGCGCCGGACAGCTCAACAATAAGAGTATCGAGACCGAAGGCGGCGCTGGCGTCGGAGGTTCCCGATCTCAAGTCCATCATGCTGGCCAAGAGGGGAGCGGCTCCCACGCGCGACATGCCGGACTCCCGCCCAATCGCCGAGAGATGCGCCAGAAACGCGTTCACATCACCGGCATCAGGCATCGATTGACGCGCCTCGGCAAGTTGCATCCTGGTGGAATCGATTTGCGTCACCACGGTCGTCGCCATGCCGATGCGGCGCAACTGGTCATTGCCCTTCACATTCAGATCTGCCAAGAGACCTTCGACCTGCACCTCGTGGGCACGGAGCGGCATAAAGACAAAGACGGTCCATGTCGCCCACAACCCGACGGTGGCCAGACTCCAGATCAACCAGCGCGGCATCCGCTTCACTTGGCATCTCCCGAGGGAAAGACGCGTGCAAGTTCCGGGTGCAATTCAAGTGTGAACGCCGAGCGCGGCTGGCCGTACCAGTCCATCGAGCGTTCACTGACCAGCGTGGTGTTCTTGCTGCCCGCAAGACCGGAGAGCCGGTCGAACCATTGCCGATAAACCAGCGCATATGGGGTTTCACTCGGCGCGAGCATGCCGTCAAAGCCCGCAACGATGGCGACGTGCCCATCCGCGGACTTCGTGTCCACTTGAAGACGGGTCAATGCGGCGTTGGAAGGAAGCGTTGCGACAATCGCGCGCAGCCACGGCATCAATGGCGCGTTTCGTTGGCGCAACCCGCCCAAGGTTGCTCGCGCCGTTGTGAGTCGCGCCGAGGCTTCAGTCAATTTCTGCGACACCGGCGAGGATTGAACCTGAGCGATGTCCTTCTCGAGACGGACCGTGTCGCGATGATCCTGCAGAGCCTGCATTCCGAGAAGCGCCGTCCACACGAGGCAGCCCGCAACCGAGAGAATGCCGGCACCACGCGCGGTCCGCTCACGATGAAGATTGCGACGCGCACGACGAAGATCGTCGGGGGTCAGATCAATGGCCGCCCCGTTGCGCGCCGCTTGCAGGGCGGGCATAATGGCGCCGGACGACAGGCGCAACCGCTCGACGACTCCCTCGGGAAGTCCGGGGCCGGCCAACGACGTCGCATCGCCCACCATCACACCCTCAGGAAAGCGCGCGTTCCAGTCGGTCAGGAGTGTCGAACACTCTAACGGCAACCCATAAATCCGCATGTGTGTGGGCGTCATCGAGGGATTGACGTTTAAGTGGAAGTCGAGGGCGTCACCAACCGCTGCGCCGAGGGAGTCGACCCACTTTTGCCAAATCGCGGCATTCTGTTCGGTCAATCCTTCGCCCATTCGTGCCGGGGCGGCAGGCATTGGCCCAAGATCATAGTGAAAAACCAACTGCCCCCTGCGAAACACGGACAGACATCCCCGGTGCGTGGACCAAACGACCACGGCACAGGCTTCGCCGGTTGTATTGGGTACGAACTGCTGCGTCCCCGTCATCGACACCGAACTCAGCGGCCATCCCAGACGCTCGACGGCATCGAGAATCGGCTGTGCATGTTCCACCGGGACGGCGACCAGCGTCGTACTCCATCCGTGCTCGGGAGCCGCGGCGAAATCCAAGCCGTAGATGCATTCTTTCGATCGTAGTGGGAACGGAACGAGCTTCTGCCCTTCCCAGATCGCGGCATTCTCGCGTTGCCGGGTGGAAACATGGGGCAGCAGGAAATGCCGGAACACCGCGCGAGGTGTCGTCAGCACAACCTGAACCTGAGGACGACGGTATCGCACAAATGCATGTAGCCGGTTCGCAATCGTCTCCGGCGTCGGCGGCTCGTCAAAGGTGGTCAAAAGCAGGTGATCAAGCCGCGATTTCTCACCGCTGCCACTCACCCCGACAACGGCGAGATGGGTGCCATCGAACTCAATTCCGATGGAACCACCGCGACTGGGCCGGAGGTCTTTGGAGACCCACTCGAACGAGACCGTCTCGTGAGCCGATGCCACCACGTCGTCACCGGATACAGGCGCAAACGCGGGCTCGCGACGTCGCTCGGCCTGTGGCTTCGCTTCGCGCGTTGCACTCAAAGTCTCGTATGATTCAATAGGTCCCGGCATCGGATTCTACAGGCTGTTGAATGTGATCGACTGCCCGTTGCTGAAAGTGACGGTGAAACTCTGGTTCGACAAGTCTGCCGTCGATCCACCCGAGGCCGCTGTGAAAAAGTCCATCAGGCGGACCGCCACAGTCTGGCCGACGGCTATGGTTGCGGTAGTTGTGAAGTTGCCCTGGGCACCGCTCCCCAGACGTGGCGAGAAGGTGACGACAGTGGCTCCTCCCCAGTAGACGCTGGTGTAATATGCCGTCGGCGACCAAGTGGATGTGATTGAGGTGACCGCAAGGCCCATATTGCCGGCGTTGAAAATGCTGAAATAGACATCGTTGCCCGGAGAAGAGGCGGTGCCGGGAACAAACTGAATGACCGCGCTGCTGTTCCCACCACCGCCGTTCCCCGCGAACGGCGCTTCGGGGAGTCGCAACGCGACGGTGGCCCCATCGCTGGGGAGTGAAGCCGCGTAGGCATACACGGTATCGGCGGTCGGGCGATAGACGGCTCGCACCTGATGCACGCCGACGGGAATGCTGTTGATCGTGAAGCTGCCGCCCTTGGATGGATTTGCCGATGCCGTGGTCGTGCCGCCTGATCCGTTGGGGTATGTCACCGTCACGGTCACGGCGACGGAGGAATCCCCCGGGGGATTTCCTGCCGCATCGGTGACCGTCCCCGTGATTGGCGTGCTCGTCAGCGCGGCCGCCGATGACGCCGCCGACTTGGTCATGGGCGTCGTGCCGCCACCGGTCGACGCAACCGTCATGCCGCTAGAGAACGTGTACAGATTCGCCCAGGCGTCGCGCTTGAAGCCATCGACATCCTGAGTGAAGCGGCTACCGAGATAAGGCCCCTTCCAAGTCGAATAGCCACCCGGATTGGTCATCAGATTGTCGAGCGAAGAGGGGAGGGCGCCGATGTCGCCAACATAGCCGAAATCGGAACGCATCCCGTTGTTGACCATGTCTGGATTTCCCGCAATTCCGTGGACGAGTTCATCCATCTCGGTCTGGGTTTCACGCACGCGCGTCGCGTCGATGCTGCTCTGCACCGAACGCATGGCCACCGCGGCCAGAATTCCGATCACGACGACCGTCATCAGGACTTCGATCAGCGTGAAACCGCGTTGGCGCACAGTCGCGCGTTGATAGGAAGGCTCGGGTATCGACATGTCGTTGCGCATCCGCTTCGCCGTCACATGCTGTTGAAAGCCAAGCTCTGACCGTTGCTGAACAGGCTGGTGAAGACAACGTTGTTCATCTGGACGTTGCTCCCCCCCGTCACGCTCGCCTTGAAATCGCCCAGTCGAATCTCCAGTGCCTGCCCTGCCGCCAACGTCCGCCCGGAGCTGAATGCCACAACTTGGCCGCTGCCAGCGCGCGGATTGTTGCTGTCGAACACTACGGTTCCGTCCCAGTAGATATAGCGATAGTAGGCCGCCAAGGTGTAGATCGCTTGCAGCGAACTGATCGACACGGCGGAAGTCCCGGTGTTCCAAATCGAGAAGCGAACATCATTGCTGGGTGAAGACGCGGACCCCGTCACAAACTGGATCTGCGCCCCGCCACTCGCGCCACCGGTGGCCGCAAAAGGCGCGCCGGGAAGGCGAACCGTCACGATGCCCCCGGTCGCTGGGAGCACGGCTGCGAACGATGTACCGGAATCGTTGGTCGCGCGGTAGACGGCTGTGAACTGGCGAGTGCCCACGGGAATCCCGCTAAAACCGAAACTGCCACTTGCTGCCGGATTGACCATTGCGGAGGTCGTTCCGCCAGCCCCGTCCGGGTAATCGACGCGAATGGCGACGGCGACTGCCGAATCACCCGGCGGATTGCTGCCTGCATCTTTGATTGTTCCGACAACCGCGGTACTCACCAAATCGGTGGCGGCCGAGGCCGCCGACGTCGTCATCGGCGTGGCCCCACCGCCGGAAGACGAAATCGTAATTCCATCCGTGTACGTGTAGAGATTTCCCCACGCATCCCTCTTGAACGCCTCACCGTCTTCAGCAAACCGACCATGCAGGTATGGCCCTTTCCATGTGCTGTACCCGCCCGGGTTGGAGACGAGATCGTCGAGCGAACTGGGAAGCGCCCCAACATCGCCGACATAGCCGAAATCCGAACGTCGCCCATTGGTGACGAGGTCCGGGTTGCCGGCGATGGCGTGAGTGAGTTGGTCCATCTCTGCTTGTGTCTCCTCAATGCGTGTTGCTTCGATGCTGGTTTGTACTGAACGCATCGCCACCGCCGAGAGAATACCGAGGACCACAACGACCATCAGAATCTCGATGAGCGTGAAGCCTCTCTCCACGGCCAATTGCGGACGGCTTGATACAATTGTTTCCATGGATCATCAGAACGTAACCGTGATGGGGCTGCCGGAGCCATTGCTCTGCAACGTCCGCGAGCCCGGCGTGTACACGTAGTTCTGCCCCCAAGCATCTTTGCGGAAGTCCCCGGCCGTGCTGTCGATGTACGGGCCGTTCCAGCCCACATGCGTGAATGCGTTCCAGGCCGCGATCGTATCCGGCTTTTTCACTAAGTCGCTGAGCGACGAGGGCAGATACCCAACGTCACCTTGAAACCCCACGCTGCCATGCCCATCGGAACCCGCCAAGGCTTCCGACAGATGCTTCATCTCCTCTTTGGTTGCGGTGGTCTTCGAGGACTGTATGAATGAACCGACCACCGGAATCGCGACGGCGGCCATGATGCCAAGCACCACAATCACCATCACCAACTCGATCAATGTGAACCCGCGGTTCATCGCAAGGTCCGATCCTAACAGAGCGCAAGCCCGGCGCGCCTTCCGCAGCCGCCGTTGTGGCTGACGATGGCTCGTCGGGCCTCGCATCCCTGCCATAGTGCTTAGAAGTTGTTTTCGCCCGCACTGTTCGTGTTCGGCCAGATCTCGCCCGTCGCAGCCTTGTAGGCCCAGCCGCCACGCACGCCGACAATCGTCCCCTTGGTCACGCCGGTGACGATCGAATCAGGAGCGCTGGTGGTCAACTGATACGGGTTTGGCGGAAGCGCTGCACCCATGACCACGCCCACCGTGCGGACCGAATCAATCGCCGGCCAGTTCGCGGTGCCCGTCGTCAACGCCTGATTGGCGTACCAAATCGAAATCGCCGAACGCAGTCCGCCTAAGGCGCCTTTGCAGGACGACTGCTTGGCTGACGCCACCATGTCGAAATAGCGCGGAATCGCCACCGCGGCCAGAATGCCGAGCACCACGATGATGATGACCAGCTCGATCAGCGTGAAACCGGCCTCGCTGCGTTGCATCTTGCGAATCGATTTCATGTTCTCCTCCACTCCCCTTTGTTTATGACCAAGAACCGTTCTGTTGTTCTGTGCACACACTGACATACTCAGTATCGGCACCCCCCCGAAAACCTTTGGTGCCCTGCGTGCTAACTGGCAGTCCCGATCTGTTCACTGACGGAACACCGAAATCAGGTTCCACATCGGCAGGAGCACAGATAAAGCCAAGAGCAGCACGCCACTGGCCAAGAGCGCCAACAAGAGAGGCTGGAGGCGGTCGTTGAGACGTCGCACGTCGTAGTCAACTTCATGCTCAAAGTGCCGTGCCGCCTCAGCCAGCATCCGATCCACGTCCCCGGACTCAAACCCAATCCCCAGCATTTGATAGACCAGATCGGGCATGACGCTCCCGGCGGGCGGATCCGCCACCGACTCGCCCTGAATGATCCTTCGACGCAAGCCGCGGACCTCATTGGCCACCACGACGTTGCCGATGCCGGGGCCCACGGTGTCCAGGGCTTCCGAGACCGGCACGCCGGCGGAGAACAGGACCCCGAACAACCGGCAGAATCGGCTCACCGAGACTTTCAGAAACAATGACCCGACTAAAGGAAGGCGGAGTAGCATTGCATCCTTCCACGCCCGTCCACGCTCAGTGTGAATCCAACGCCAGTAAGCGAAGCCACCACTCACGACCCCGATCAGGATGATCCACCAGAGCCGATTGAACCACGTCGCGATCGCGATCAGGATTCGCGTCGGCATCGGAAGCGAAGCATTGAAGTTGGAATAGAAGGCGAGAAACTGTGGAACGACGAATTTCAGGATGATCGCCGCCGCGATGGCCATCGCCGTCACTACCATGATCGGATAACGTAGCGTCTGTGAGACCTGGCGCCGCGTGTCCATCTGGCGCTCGAGGTACACCGAGGTTTGGGATAGAATGTCGTCGAGACGCCCAGTCGCCTCGCCGGCGCGAATCGCCCCCAGGTAGATCGAGTCAAACAGCGTTGGATGGACCGCGAGCGCATCGGACAGCGTCATGCCGCCGGAGACATCCTTCTCGACTTGGCGGATGGCCGCGGCGATGTGCGGGTGACGTGTTTGCGCCGCGATCAGCTTCAGCACGGTCAGAATCGGAATGCCGGCCTGAAGGAGCGATGCGAGTTTCTGCGTGAATAGAATCTTTTCTTCGATTGTCCAACGGGGAGCCCGGCGTCGACGCCAGGGATGAGCCCACGAGAATACGGGAGCCACGTTGAGTGGAATGAGTCCCTGGCGGTCCAAAAGCACGCTGGCCGTACCTTCGGAATCGGCAGAAATCCGTCCACGAACGGTCTGACCCAGACGATTGGCAGCAACGTAGTGATAGTCTGACATGGCTGCGATCCAGGACGATTACCCTACGGACTCCCACGCCTCCATGCGTCGCGGCAGAACTCGCAGGATTTCTTCGGCGGTTGTTACACCGGAGGTCACCAAGGCACGCGCCTGTTCACGCAGACTCTGAAACCCGTTGGCGCGAAGGTATTCGCGAATGGCCGCGGCCGTTTCTCCCTCGGAGATCATCTGCCGCAGAGCGTCATTGAGGACGAACATCTCGAAGATGCCGACCTGTCCGACATATCCGGTGCCGCGGCACATGCGGCACCCCATCGCCCGTCGCCACTTCCCGGCTATGCTCAAAAGGTCGAAACCCAACTGCTCGGCGATGGCTTGGCGCGGTTCGACGGCGACGGCACAATCGTTGCACAATCGCCTCACCAGACGTTGCGAAACCACCGCACGCACGGCGGTCGCCACCAGGAACGGTTCGACACCGATGTCGATGAGTCGATGCGCAGCGGCGGCCGCGTCAATCGTGTGAATCGTCGATAGGACGAGGTGGCCGGTCATCGCGGCGCGCACGGCGATTTGTGCCGTCGGCGCATCGCGCACCTCGCCAACCATGATCACATCCGGATTCTGTCTCAGGAAGGCGCGCAGACAGGCGGGAAAGGTGAGCCCCGCCTTCTCGTTGACTTGAACCTGATTGACCAGGGGGAGCGCGTACTCGACTGGGTCCTCGACGGTCACGACGTTCTTCTCGGGAGTAGTAATTTCCCGCAGCGCCGCATAAAGGGTCGTGGTCTTTCCCGAGGAAGTCGGGCCGCAGATGAGCACCATCCCCTCACCCGCGCCCAGTTCTCCCTGAAGCAGCGTGCGCTGTGTCTCGGACAGGCCTATCGACTCCAGCGACAGCGCAGCAGCCTCACGCGCCAGCACGCGGATGACGACCTTTTCCCCGTGGATCGTGGGGATGGTCGAGACACGCATATCCACCGGGGATCCATTGGGGTTCATGCCGAATCGTCCATCTTGTGGGATGCGCTTTTCGGACACGTCCATCCCCGCGAGCACCTTGATGCGCGAGACGATGGCAGGATGGAGGCTGTGCGGCGGCTGCGCCTCCTCACGCAAGACGCCGTCGACACGGAAGCGGATGCGCAAGGATCCATCATGCGGCTCGATGTGGACGTCCGAAGCCCGTTGACGCACCGCTTCTGTGAGCAGCGTCTCGACAAGGCGGACGACCGGGGCTTCGTCGGCTTGGGCGCTTCCCTCTGTCGGGATGTCGTGGATCGCGCGGTCAACGCTTTCAGCGACCGTATAGAACTGGGCGATGGCGGCTTCGATATCTTCCGGCGTCGCCACCACACGATTGACCATCAGCCCGGTGCGATAGCGCACCTCGTCGATGGCCACCATGTCCAACGGGTCGGCCATCGCGACGGTGAGACGATTTCCAATGCGGAACAGTGCTACGACTCGATGCTTTTTCGCGATCGGCAAGGGGATGATGTTAACCACTTCCGGATCCGCCGCCAGGCCACGAATGGAGAGCTTGGGGAGCCCCAGGCGCTCGCTGATAACATCAACCAAGTCGCTGGAGCTCACCCACTCACGGGCGACGAGGATATCACCCAGCCTCTTGCCGGTCGCTTCCTGCTCCTTAAGGGCGGCGGCCAGCTGCTCTTGGGTGATCAGTCCCCGAGAAAGCAGAACATCACCAATGCGTGTATAGCCAGTGGCTTGCGTCATAACAGCCTTCTTGGCCGCGATCGGTGGATCGGGCCTTCTCCTTATTCGTATCGACTTGTTCGACGATTACTTGTGTCGCGTGACCCGCTCCTGCCGCTCGACCCAATCGAGATCGCTCGCCGCCGCTCTTGCGGAAATGCACTTTGCTTTCGCGGCAACCAACTGATAGACCGCAGATTACGCGAGCTCGGACGGGTCAACGGCGCAGCTCTCGGGGGCGGCATGGGGCTGCTCGCGTGCTGCGATACTGCCGTCGCGGTCGCGTCCGCCCAGTCCGGCTTCACGGAGGTGCGGCTGGGCATCGTCCCCGCCGTCATCAACCCTTTCTCACTCGCCAAGATTGGCCCGCGGGCCGCACGGCGATATTTCCTGACGGGTGAGCTATTTGATGCCGAGCGGGCTCGCGCGATGGGCCTGGTGCACGAGATCGTTGCCGACGATCAACTCGACAAGACGGTGAATGCGATCACAAACGCTCTCTGCCAGAATGGCCCCCGAGCCGTTCGCACGGCCAAGTCACTGATCCGCGAGATCACGCGCTCGGATCGGGAGCAACAGCCCAACCACTCGATCGCGACGATTGCGCGCCTGCGCGTCTCCCCCGAGGGCCAAGAAGGTCTGCTGTCATTTATCGAGAAACGCCGTCCCAACTGGCGCGCAGAGTCCTAGAACGCCTCACACGCAAGGTCCACTTCCCTCGGGACAGGGACTTTTCACGCTGGCCCCAGTCCGAATGCCATGATGCCGACACTGCCGGTGGGCGCGCGCCATGGTAGTGGGTCAGTTTGGACAAGGCGTACCCAAACGCGGCTCTCACCCCTCCCAGTCCCTGATAAGGGACGGTGGGACGACCTCTCTGCCGTTCGCTTCGCTCAGGGACCTTCGGCCGGCGGGAGAGGTGAGATCTTATTCTCCCCCTACGGGGGAGATGTCCCACCATCCCCTGCGGGGACTGGGACAGAGAGGGGCTCGGACACTTCATCCTGTAGATTATCCGGACGCGAGGCCGATTGGCAAGACTAACCCACTACCCGGACAATTTGTAGCTTGAATCCCACGCCCTGCCCCCTTTTCTTCGCGGACTGTTTTGAAACCTTTTCGGAGGCGGCGATGATTGAGTTCCATCCAAACAATCTGAGAATTCCAAAGTGGACACGTCCCGTGTACATGGTGGCGGCGGGAACGACCGATTTCCGCAAGCGCTACCCTGAGAAAAAGCTGGACGAGCTATGCATGATGGCGTTCCGCATGATGCTCGAAGAAAACGACCTGAAGCTCGACCCTCTGGAGGTCAAGGGTCACATCAACTTCGCCTGCTACGGGGAGTTCGCGGACCACTTTCAGGATCAGCTCCTCTGCGAGGCAAAGGTCCACGACTACATCGGACTCGATCCCTTGGGAAATGTCGGAATTAAGACAGGCGGTGCAACTGGCGGCTCCACCATGCTGATGGGGGCCACAACCATCGCCTCGGGGCTCAGCGACTGCACCTTGGTGCTCGGCTGGGAGCGAATGGACGAGGTGAAGACATGGACCGGCAACTTCTACATCGCTTCGGCCGCCTGCAAGGACTTCGAAACACGTCTGGCGCGCAATTACGCCAGCTACTACGCCCCGATGGCACGGCGATTCCAAGAGATGTACAAGGTCGACGAGCGCATTCGCGCCGAGATCGCGGTCAAGAATCGCCTCTACGCCTGCTACTCACCGTATTCCCAACAGCCCGGGCGCCACACGATCGACGAGGTGCTCAAGGGCGATATCGTCTCCGATCCTTTGCGGTTTCTTGAATGCTGCGCCATGAGCGTGGGCTCGGCCAGTGTGCTCTTGTGCTCGGAAGAAGTGGCCCACAAGCTCACGGACCACCCCGTCCGCCTCTACATCGCCGGGGGCTCGCACACGCTTCGCACCGGGGACCGACGCCCGATGCGCATTCCGCTCTTGCCGAACGAGACGGAAGAAGGATATCGCTGGCTCTACAAGGAGATGGAAGAACAGGACGGACGTTGGCCGGGGTTTGAGAGCTTTGGTGCGACGCGGATTGCCGCCTACCTAGCCTACCGCATGGCCGGAATCAATGACCCGATCGAGGACATTGACGTGCTCGAGACTCACGATGCGTTTACGATCTCGGACTTGCAGACCTACGGCGACATCGGGTTGACTCTGTACGGGAAGGAGCAAGAATACGTGCGCTCCGGCGATTGCTACCTGGCCAATCCCCACACCGGCAAACCGGGCAAGTGCCCATCCAATCTCTCGGGCGGGCTTCTCGGGACGATGCATGCCGTCGGCGCCACCGGCATCTTCCAATGCAGCGAAGTCATGTGGCAACTGCAAGGCAAGTACGATAAGTTCCACGGCGATCCCAAGCTCTGGCAGCGTTATGGAAAGACGAAGCCGTCTGATTGGCAAAGCCTGCAAGTGAAAAACCCCCGTCGCGGCGTCGCCATTTCTCACGCCGGCGTCGGGAGCCACGTAACCTGCTCCGTCATGGAAAAGGCCTGGTAGGAGGATTCACTCATGTCAGATAACGTTACTCTGAAAACCACACCCTCGAAGATCGATGTCGTCGGCGATGCTTGGATCCTCCACTTCCCCCGCTTCGGTGAAGAAGGGACTCACTTCCATACGTACGGTTTGCTCACTCCCTACTTCAAGGGTCTGACCGAGGGGAAGCTCATGGCGACTCGCTGCGTCAATCCCAAGTGCCCCATCGGAAAGGGCCACAGCGACTTGTGGCTCCCACCCCGGGCCGACTGTCCCGACTGCCACCAGCCCATGGTCTGGGAAGAAGTCAAGAAATTGGATGGCTACATTTACGCGTACACACACGTCGAACGCGGCGGCACCGGGCTGGAGATTGAGTGCCCGTACTACCAAGTCGACGTCAAGATCGAAGGTGTGGGCACGATCGTGAAGAGCTATCTACTGGAACGGCGGCCAATCAAGATCGGAGATCGGGTCCGCGCCTGCTTCCGCACCGGCGCCGACGCGACGCACACGAGTCTCGACCTATATTTCTCGCTGCTGTAGAGCCTGGGCAAGGTTTGCGCGCCCTGGGTCACTAGCCGACTATCCCCCATCGATCCGTCCACTCTGGTTGCGTATCTCGATAGACGCGACCAGAGCCTCGGACGGGTCTTATCCCGACATGGCTGCATAGATTCACACGAGTGCGCGGTGCTGGCATTTCGGGCTTGACTCATTTCCGCAACAAACTCAGATTCTCAATGTATCGCAGGCCCGAGCTTCAAGCAGTTATCCTCGGTAGTTCGCTGATCCACCGCCAGTGGGTGCAAGCGCGCCGCAATCGCATGGTGCGGAATGCGCATGCTGCGGCCCACGCGGCCATCGCGAATGCGCTCAGTACCAGTTTGTAGCCGTGATGTCCCATGGCAATGCGGGGCCTGCGGGGGGTGCAATGGCCACACTCAGGAAGGGCGATCATGTGCCGGAAGTCGCGCGACTCCAACAACTACTAAAGGATCGCGGATTTCAGGTCGCCGTCGATGGCGAGTTCGGGCTGAAAACGAAGCAGGCCGTGCAGGCGTTCCAATCGCAAGATGTGGACCCGCACGGCGAGCCGCTCATTGTCGATGGGATTGCCGGCCCCTTAACATGGTGGAGTCTGACCCATGCGAAATCCTCGATCGTTCCAGCTAGCGCCGTTGACTATGCGCTGATGCCGCAGGTCGAAAGTGGAGGGAGTCAGAACGGACGTCGTGCACTCGGCGTCGCCATCGACGAGATGAAGGCCGGGGCCGGCGAAATCGGCGGCAACAATCGCGGCCCATACGTGGTCAAGTACCTCAACGGCCTGGCGCCGGAAGGGAGTTCATGGTGCGCTGCTTTTGTGAGTTGGTGCTTCGCCCAAGATCCCACCGGCATTCCCTTCCGATACACGGTCGGCGCCCGTGACCTGTTAAGCCAACTCAAGAAACGTGGATGGGCGCGGGAGCCTGGCGCTGGGTACCAACCCGAGCCCGGCGACATCGTGATTTGGTGGCGCGTCCGGGCCGACGGCTGGCAGGGGCACACTGGGCTGGTGCATCAAGTGCGGGACGGAAGACTCTATACCGTGGAAGGAAACCGGCTTCCGCAGGTGCGAGGATTCTCCTACGTCCTTAGCCGGATCGACAAGCGGCTGGGGTACGGGCACGTGCCGGACTAGCGACCAGTCTGATCATCTCATAAGCCACGGCCACGGTGCTTTCGCACTGTGGCCGTTGTCAGCTTACTAACGAAATCGGGAATCACGGGCACGGCACGCAGAATTCCGTCGCACGGTTCGCGCCACGGAACGCCACGTTGATCATACGCACGACATCAAGCACACCCGTCGAATGATCGCAATCAACATCAGTGGTTTCGAACGGGCAGGCGACGTTAGGATCGGGTACCGCCGCGGCCCCGCGGAACGCTACGTTGATGGTCTGGACGACGTCGAGAATATCCGTGGCGCCATCGCATGACCCGACCGGCGCCGGGTCACCGTGGCACTGACAAGCGCACGGCTCACAGGCGTCGCCAATCCCATTGTGATTGACGTCTGCCTGGTTGGGGTTGCTCGTCGTCGGGCAATTGTCACAGAAATCCAGCACACCATCGTTGTCCGTGTCGAGGATGTCCGGGCAGGCGATTGTCACCGCGTACATCGAGCGCCCATGCGTGCCGGCCATGAGCTTGCGAGTCGGTTGATGGAATTCCAAGTCGTGAATCGGGGTGTCTTGTGGGAGACCCTGATCCAATGGCAGCCAGGTCTGCCCATCATTGTTGGTCATGTACACACCAAAGTCGGTCGCGAGGTAGAGCACCTGATTGGGGTAATCGGGATCGATGATGATATCGTTGGCGGGGGCGTCGAACAGATTCCCATTGAGGGGAATCCAATTCGCTCCGCCGTCGATGGTCTTGTAGATATGCGCGGCGTGATCGCCGACTTTGTATCCTGAGAGCGTGACATACGCTGTGTTGGGATTGGTCGGATGCACGGTGACCCGTGTCACCCAGCGATTGGGCAATCCGGCCGTGATATTCTGCCAGCTTCCCCCGTCGTTGGCCGTGCGCCAGACGTTGGCGTCATCGGTCCCGACATAGACGACCCCAGGCGTATTGGCGGATATGCCGATGGTCGTAATCGTTCCTAATCCCAAGTTGCCCGAACTGGGGCCATCGCTGAGATCCGGTGAAATCACTGACCAAATACCGGCGGCGTTGGAAGTCTTGTAGAGGCGATTCGAGCCGTAGTACAACACGTTGTGATTGTACAGCGCCATCGCGATCGGCGTGCTCCAGTTGTGACGGTCGGCGCTGTAATTGATCCCGTTCATCGCCGATCCAAAGGAGAGGCCGGTGTTGGTCGACTTATCCAGTTGTCCGTTTTGATACTCGGCGTAGACAACGCTTGAATTGGTGAAATCCACCAGCGCGTAGAATCCATCGCCGCCGTGGATATTGGTGTAACCGGCGAGTGCGCCGGTCAGCGTGCTCATGGTCCCGTTGTCCTGCGCCCCACCATAGAGCCGTTGCGGTTGCAGGTAGTCGATCGTAATCGCGTAGAACTGGGTGTTGCCCATGTTCACCTTGGGCACCCAAGAGCTGCCGCCGCTGGTCGAGACGGACACCCCGCCATCGCTGCCTTCATAGATGCGACTGTTGTCGGCGGGATGGATGACCAAAGCGTGGTGATCGGGATGGATGTTGTTGGCGACTTGCCCCCAGGAGTTTCCCCCGTCGAGTGAACGGTACATGCCGACGCCGAGAGCGTAAATCAAGTTGGGCTGACCGACGGCGCAGCGGATCTGCCCGAAATACCAGCCGAATCCGCCGACGAAGTTACCGAGTGAGCCATCGTTCACGCGGACCCATGTGTCGCCGAGATCATCGCTGCGATAGATCCCGTCGAAATTGCCCGGATGCACGTCGAAGATCGCGTAGACCCGCTGAGAATTGGGGTCGAGGGTCAAACCAATTCGTCCGAGCGTGTCGGATGAGACCGGCAGGCCCCACCCCGGGACCGAACCGCTGACCAATTTCTGCCAAGTTGAACCGAAATTGGAGGAACGCCAGATCGCCGTCGACCATCCGCCGGCCTCGCGTTGGTTTGGATCACGCCACCGCTCCCACATCCCCGCAAAGATCGTCCCGGTCGAAGGATGCAGCGCGACATCGATGCAGCCGGTGGTATCATCGACATAGAGGAGTTGCTCCCACGTTGCGCCGCCATTCTGGGAACGGTATAGACCCCGATCGGGATTGAATCCGAACATCCGGCCGGCGACCGCAACATAGACGGTCTCGGGACGAAGTGGATCGACCACAATCCGTCCGATGCTGTAGCTGTTTGGCAATCCGGCGAAGCTCCAAGATGCACCGCCGTCGATCGACTTGTAGACTCCAGTGCCCTCGTAGTTGTCCGTCGCGGCATTCGGTTCCCCGGTGCCGGCATAGAGGATCTGGGGATTTGCTGGGTTGATGGCAATAGCGCCGAGCGGCTGCGGGCCGAAATCATCGAACACCGCCGTCCAACTACCTCCACCGTCGACGGACTTGAAGATTCCCCCGGCGGCCGAGGCGGCGTAGACGACATTCACGTTGGTGGGATCGACGGCAAGATCGACGATGCGCCCCGGAATGTTGGTCGGTCCAGCCGGAGACCAAGTGGGCACGGTCGTCGCGGCTTTGGTCGATGCCGCCTGGCGCAATTGGCCGGCGCGATTGTATGCCAACTGGCGCGCCTCGACCGAGATGTCGG
>Ga0326726_10000487_pt1 | contig 37095 bp, 36 predicted proteins | sample MHFenrmetagenome_2_FD_207603 | JGI IMG/M metagenome (GOLD analysis project Ga0326726, IMG submission 207603) | Lab enriched peat soil microbial communities from Michigan Hollow, Ithaca, NY, United States - MHF15MN | ecosystem: Environmental > Terrestrial > Soil > Wetlands > Peat | place: USA...
CAGCCATGACAACCGCGATCGTGGCTACCGTGCTGATGCACCTCGCCCAAACGGTGACCGTCCTGCACGTAGCGATGCCCCGCGTGGCAATCGCGTTGACGGCGCCCCCCGCACTCCGTATGGCGACCGCCCGCCGCGCAAAGAGGCTTTTCGTGTTGCTGACGCTCCGCGTGAGCCTAAAGCTGAAGTGAATGGCAACAGTGTCGAATACTGGGAAAAGCGCGAGCGCGAGGCCAAAGCCAAGGCAGCCGCTGCACGGAGCTATGGCGATCGCGGCAATAGCGCGCGCCCTGGCCAGCCGCGCAGTTATGGCAATGACAACCGGGGCGGGAGCGCTCGTGTTGGTGTGCGGGGACGGTTCAAGGACTGATCTTCGCACGGCTACTGGCAATCGAAAGGGGGTTTCACGTGAAACCCCCTTTTTTTGTTGCCCGCATTCCTTGTCTGAACCGTACGCTTGCTACCATTGCCCCGAATACGGAAGCCCGCGCATAAAATAGACGATATCCGGGGCCGCGTGCTGGAGGAGAGCCGGCCCTTGATGCCCTGAAAGTAGTCGGTGCGCACCGGGACGGGGTTGAACTTGCCAGCGCGTAGCAGCGCCCGGTTGAATTCCTCGCTTTTAGCCATGGGCTTTTCCTTCCCGCGGGCATCTTGCGTTTCGGCGGAGCTGGCCCACGGCGACACGTCATTCGCGCGGGCAGGAAAGTCCAGAGCTCAGGCCGGCTGCTCGGTCAGCAGACATTTCATCGTGGCCCTCGATACGACTCGAAGCGTTCGCGCATCTGGTCGTCGAGATCGTTAGGATCGCGCGAGTCAAGGGTGCTGCTGGAATCGAAGTTCATCCATTGCAAGTCACCGGTTTTCAGGTTGACGATACCCGCTGTCATGAATGATCGTCCCAGCGGCACGATGCCGAGTGCCAATCTGACGCGAAGGCGGACTTTCGGCCACCGGTGCAAATGCAGACCGATCCCGGCATGATCAATGCGGCAGTCACCCCGCCTATTGCTGCAAAAAGCCAGGACCGGGACCGACGGTATAATCAAACCCGTTTTTCTTGTGTGGCCAGGCAGATTGTTCGCCGTGCCCGTCGACAAAACAGATTGCGCGAGGCGGGCGGCCATATTGGCCTTGGCTTCAAGCTGGTCGAGAGATCGGCCGGTTCGAGCAGAGGGGTATCGTCGTCCTGATGGTAGGCCGCCTCAAGTCAGGTTGTCCAGGTTGTCGCGCGTTGTCATCTTCCAGTCGGCCATGCGGGTGGAAACCCCACCGGCAGGCAGTTCGAACACACATTCCTGTGGCGGCATTAGCAAGACTAGCAAGACTGTTTTCGGACGAGCATCGAGATTTTGCAAAAATGCCGGATAGACCACGCCCATTGCGGCATGTGTCGACGTTGCCATTACACTTGTCGCCACGGGCATCACCGCGCACACGAATTGCCGCATCATGCAAAACGCCAAAAAGGGCCTTCACTCTAATATCAAGCCACCAACCGGTCATCCGATATCGCCCCCAGCAGGGCGGTGGGTGAGCGAACGTGGACTGCTGCTGGCAACGGGTGACGCAACGCTGGAACATTATGAAGCGTTGTTATCGCATAATTTAGAGGAAATAGAAGACATGATCCCGGCAGATGGCTGCCTGTTGCTGGTTTTTAGACGAGGCGCAGCAGTGTCACCACATTTGTGGGCGGTTCTGGCTGCACCGTTGGCGGCTACATCGGCAAGCGTTGGAACACTGCACGAGATTGCCGTTGAGTATGGCGGAGTGGCCGGGCCGGACCTGCAGCCATTGGCGGATCAGGCCGGAATGGAGGTGGCAGCTTACATCAGCAATCACGCGGCCGCGGAATACACCGTCGGCTTTTTGGGGTTTCACCCAGGGTTTCCTTATTTGCGCGGATTGCCACCCGCCTTGCACGCCCTGCGTCGGGCATCGCCGCGGGTGAGGGTTGCGGCGGGCAGCGTGGCGATAGGCGGGGGATACACCGGGATTTACCCTGCAAGCGGTCCAGGGGGCTGGCAGATTATAGGTCGCACGACGGCTGTCTTGTTTGATCCTCTGTGTGACGCGCCCGCATTGTTGATGCCGGGCGACCGTGTGCGCTTTGTGCCCCTATGATCGAGGTGCTGCGTGCCGGTCTGTGTGACCTGGTGATGGACCAGGGACGTCCGGGTTTGGGCGCACTCGGCGTACCCGTCGGCGGCGCGGCCGATCCCGAGGCACTGGCAGTAGCCAACCGGCTGGTGGGTAACGAAGTGGCGGCCGCAGGTCTGGAAATCACACTGACGGGACCAGTCCTGCGATTTCGGGCGAGCGGCGTGGCGGCACTTGCCGGCGCGCGTTTTGCAGCAACTCGCAGCAATGGTGCGGCCGTGGCGTGGCACGAAACGATGATCTTTGGGGCAGGGGAAACCCTGACACTGGATAAGGCGGAGGCGGGCTGCCGTTGCTGGCTGGCAATTCGCGGTGGGCTGGCGGTGCCGCAGGTGATGGGCAGCCGCAGCACATACTTGCCGGCCGGGTTTGGCGGATATCAGGGGCGGCCGTTGCAGGTGGGCGATTTGCTGGAGGTTGTTTCTCAAGCGGGCGACGTTCATCTGCTTCGTGCGCAGCCTCCTTTCCCCTCCGGGCCTGATGCGTTGTTGCGGGTGGTGGCGGGACCCCAGTCCAGCCTGTTTGATGATGCCGGGCTGGCGGCGTTTTTCGGTGGCATCTATCGGGTGGATATGGCATCCGACCGGCGTGGATTACGCCTGAGAGGGCCGAAAGTGACGCATGCGCGGAATGAGCTGCCATCGCAGGGTGTCTTGCCCGGCGCGATACAGATTCCGCCCGACGGCCAGCCGATCATTCTGGGCTGGGATGGCCCGGTGACCGGCGGCTATCCAGTGATTGCAGGGGTGATATCCGTCGACTGGCCACGGCTGGCACAATTGCGGCCGGGCGATGCGGTGCGATTCGCAACCATCGAAGCCGAAACCGCGCGTTGGCTTGCTGAGAGTTCGTCCTGGAAATTCGAGGACATGGCATGATTGAATTGAATGCCGATGTGGGGGAAGGTTGCGACGACGCCAGCCTGATGCCTTTTCTTGCGCGGGTATCGATTGCCTGCGGCGGCCACGCTGGCGATGCTGCCAGCATGGTATCCGCACTCCGGCTGGCAGCCGAGTATGGCGTGGCCGCAGGCGCCCACCCGAGCTATCCGGATCGCATGCAGTTTGGCCGCCGTCCGCTCGATGCATCCAGGGCGGACATTGTGGCGTGGGTAACTCAACAGACCGAAACATTGGCTGAGCATGCTGCACGACTCGGATTGCGGCTGATGCATGTCAAGCTCCATGGTGCGCTGTACAACGTGGCAGCGCACCATGCAGATGTGGCGCGGGCGGTGGTCCAGGCGGTCGCCGCTTTGGATCCGGCTCTGGTGTTGGTGGGCCTGTCCGGATCGCGCCTGATAGAGGCCGGCCTGGATGCCGGGCTGTCCGTACTGAACGAGGCGTTCGCAGACCGTCGCTATCTAACCAATGGACAGCTGGTTTCACGTGAAACCCCGGGCGCTCTGATAACCGATCCTGAAATGGCTGCGCGGCAGGCGCTCGCTTTCGCCAAAGGCGAGGGTGTTGCAACATTGAGCGGAGAAGTCCTCCCTATTCGGGCCGACACTCTTTGCCTGCACGGTGACACGCCCAGCGCAATAAAAATCGCCCAAGCCGTTCATGCGGTGCTCTATCGCGGATAATGCCGCCCCTACGCTTTCGTTTCCCAATCATGCCCCTGCTTACCTTTGACCGACTTGAACTCGCCTATGGCCACTGGCCGCTGCTGGACGGCGCTTCGCTGGTGATCGAGGCGGGGGAGCGCATCGGGCTGATCGGTCGCAATGGCACGGGCAAGTCCAGTCTGCTGAAAATCATCGCCGGCGAGAGTCAGCCGGACGCCGGTGAAGTGTGGCGCGCGCCCGGCCTGAAACTGGCGTATGTGCCACAGGAACCGCAGTATCAGCCGGGCCACAGCGTGTTCGAAGCGGTGGCCGAAGGGGTGGGGGCAGCGCAGCGGCTGCTGGCAGACTATCATGCTGCGGCACATGCAGTGGCTGAAGGCAACGAAGTGGCGTTTGCCGATCTGGATCGGCTGTCGCACGAGCTTGAAGCGGTCGATGGCTGGAGGCTCAATAATCGGGTGGAAGAAACCCTGCAGCGCCTGGGACTGGAAGCCGACGCAGCGGTCGAAACCCTGTCCGGCGGGCAGAAAAAGCGGGTGGCACTGGCGCGCGCCCTGGTCACTGACCCCGAGCTGCTGCTGCTGGACGAGCCGACCAACCATCTGGATTTCTCCGCTATTGAGTGGCTGGAAACCCTGCTGAACGACTATCGCGGTGCCTTGCTTTTCATTACCCACGACCGGCGTTTTCTGGATAGCGTCGCCAATCGAATTATTGAGCTCGATCGCGGCCAGTTGCGCGAATATCAAGGCAATTTCAGCGCATATCAGCTCAAAAAGGCCGAGCAGCTTGAAGTCGAGTCGGTGCACAACCGCAAGTTCGATAAATTCTGGAAACAGGAGGAGGCATGGATCCGCAAGGGGGTGGAGGCGCGCCGTACCCGCAATGAAGGCCGTGTGCGGCGGCTGGAGGCATTGCGCCGCACACGCGAGGCACGCATGGCTCATGCCGGGCAGGTCGGTTTCCGGATCGATGCAGGTGATCGCTCCGGCAAGGTGGTGGCCGAACTCGACCACGTCAGCTACGGTTACGACGACCGCGTGCTGATCCGCGACTTCACCGCCGCCATCCTGCGCGGCGACAAGCTCGGCCTGCTCGGCCCCAACGGCGTCGGCAAGACAACCCTGATTCGGCTGATTCTTGGAGATCTGAAACCGCAGTCGGGCTGGATCAAGCAGGGCACCAAGCTCGAAGTGGCCTACTTTGACCAGTTTCGCAACCAGTTGAACGACGAGGCAACGCTGATCGACACGATTTCGCCCGGCTCCGACTATGTGGAAATCGGCGGCCAGAAAAAGCACGTGATCAGCTATCTGGAAGACTTTCTGTTCCCGGTCGAGCGGGCGCGCGCCAAGGTATCGGCGCTTTCGGGCGGCGAGCGCAACCGGTTGTTGCTGGCGCGGTTGTTCGCCCGCCCGGCCAATCTGCTGGTGCTGGACGAGCCAACCAACGATCTCGACATCGACACCCTGGAGTTGCTGGAGCAATTGCTGCAGGACTACAGCGGGACCGTGCTCATCGTTTCGCACGACCGCGTGTTTCTGGACAACGTCGTCACCCAGTCGATCGTGTTCGAGGGCGAGGGCAGGCTGACCGAAATCGTTGGGGGCTATGCCGACTGGCGGGCGTGGAAAGCGCAACAGACCGAAGCTGCGGCGCCCAGGGTGATGGCAGCCAAGCCAAGTGCGACGTCGACGTCACCATCCGACAAATCCGCCCCCAAGGTCAAGCTCAGCTACAAGGAAGCGGGTGAACTTGAAGCCCTGCCGGCACAGATCGAGCAACTTGAGGTTGAGCAGGCTCAAATTGCCGAACGCCTGGCCGACCCCGCGCTGTATCTATCCAGCCCGCAGGAAGCGACCGCGCTGCATACACGCAGTGAGGCCATCGAGGCCGAGTTGCTTGTCGCGCTGACGCGCTGGGAGGCGCTGGAAGCAAAGCAGGCGGGGGAGTAAGGCAGCTGAGGCAAGCATGTTTCACGTGGAACAAGCGCGGTGCAGAGAGTAGAATGGCGGCCATCATGAAATTCCACGATTCCTTCGATGTCATCGTCGTCGGCGGCGGCCACGCCGGCACCGAAGCCGCGCTGGCAGCCGCGCGCATGGGTGTGAGGACACTGCTGCTGACGCACAACATCGAAACCCTGGGCGCAATGTCGTGCAATCCGTCGATCGGCGGCATCGGCAAGGGGCATCTGGTCAAGGAGGTCGACGCGCTCGGTGGCGCGATGGCCATCGCCACCGACGAGGCGGGGATCCAGTTCCGCACGCTGAATTCTTCCAAGGGGTCGGCGGTACGCGCCACCCGCGCTCAGGCCGACCGTGTGCTGTACAAGGCGGCTATCCGGCAGCGGCTGGAAAACCAGCCGAACCTTACGCTGTTCCAGCAGGCGGTCGACGACCTGGTGCTCGATGGCAACCGCGTCGTCGGCGTGAAAACACAGCTCGGCATCTTGTTTGGCGGGCGTGCGGTGGTGTTGACCACCGGTACCTTCCTTGCCGGTCTGGTGCATGTGGGGCTGGAAAACTTCCAGGCAGGACGCATGGGGGATCCACCGGCGGTGTCGCTGGCGGCCCGCTTGCGCGAACTGAATTTGCCCGTTGGCCGGCTGAAGACCGGTACACCGCCGCGCATCGACGGCCGCACCATTGACTACAGTCAGACCCAGGAGCAACCGGGCGACGATCCGGCCCCGGTCTTCTCTTTCATGGGTGATGCCGCGATGCATCCTGAACAGCGCCCGTGCTGGATCACCCACACCACGGCCGCAACCCACGAAATCATCCGCGGCGGGCTCGATCGCTCACCGATGTATACCGGTATCATCGAAGGGGTGGGGCCGCGCTACTGCCCGTCGATCGAGGACAAGATCACCCGTTTCGCCGACAAGGCCAGCCACCAGATCTTCCTCGAGCCCGAAGGCCTGACGACCCACGAAATCTACCCCAACGGCATTTCGACCTCGCTGCCTTTCGATGTTCAACTGGCTATCGTGCGTTCGATTCCCGGGCTGGAACACGCGCATATCCTGCGCCCCGGTTATGCCATCGAATACGATTACTATGATCCGCGTAACCTCAAGGCTTCGCTCGAAACCAAGTCCATCGCCGGGTTGTTTTTCGCTGGGCAGATCAACGGCACCACCGGATATGAAGAGGCGGCCGCGCAGGGCTTGCTGGCGGGCATCAATGCGGGGTTGCGGGTGCAGGAAAGGGAAACGTGGAGCCCGGGGCGGCACGAAGCCTACCTCGGCGTGCTGGTCGACGATCTCATCACGCGAGGCGTCTCCGAGCCCTACCGTATGTTCACCAGCCGCGCCGAGTACCGCCTGCAGCTGCGCGAGGACAACGCCGACATGCGGCTGACCGAGGCCGGGCGAGTCCTTGGCGTGGTCGACGATGCGCGCTGGGAGGCCTTCAACCGTAAACGCGATGCGGTCGCCCTCGAAACCGAGCGGCTCAAGGCAACCTGGGTCAACCCGGTGATCCTGCCGGCCGACGAAGCGACCCGTCTGATCGGCCAGTCAATCGAGCGCGAATACAACTTGTTCGATTTGCTGCGCCGGCCCAACCTGAATTACGCGCAGGTACTGGCGCTGCCGGGCGGCGGCGCAGGGGTAATGGATGAGCGCGTCGCCGAGCAGATCGAAATCGCCGCCAAATACCAGGGCTATATCGACCGCCAGAATGAGGATGTCGACAGGCAGCGCGATCAGGAATCCCTGCGCTTGCCGCTAGACCTCGATTACAGCCTGTTCACCGGGTTATCGATGGAGGTGCGCCAGCGTTTACAAAAAGCCCGCCCCGAAACGCTGGGCCAGGCCTCACGGTTGCAGGGCATCACCCCGGCGGCGATTTCGGTGCTGTTGGTATACGCCAAGCGCGGCTTCAAACCCGACGAGCAGAAGAAAAGCGCATGACGCCACAATCACAACTTGCGGCGGGAACCGCCGCCCTGGGGCTCACATTACCCGAGGGTGCCGAGGCGAAGCTGCTGGCCTATCTGGCGTTGCTGGACAAGTGGAACCGAGTCTACAACCTGACCGCGGTGCGCGACGCAGAACGTATGGTCAGCCATCACGTGCTGGATTCGCTGGCGGCGGTGCCCTTCTTTCAGGGTGAAACCGTGCTTGATGTCGGCAGCGGCGGTGGCCTGCCAGGCATCCCGCTGGCGATTGCGCGGCCGGAATTGCAGGTGACACTGATCGACAGCATCGCCAAAAAGACAGCCTTTCTGCTGCAGACCAAGGCCGAGTTGGGTCTGGGAAATCTGAACGTCGTCACCAGCCGGGTGGAGGATTACCGGCCCGAGTCACGCTTTGATGTCATTACCTCGCGCGCCTTTTCCGACCTCAAGGAGTTCGTCACGCTGACCCGCCATCTGCTGAAACCGGGTGGCCACTGGCTGGCGATGAAGGGCTTGTATCCGCATGAAGAGACCGCTGTACTGCCGGCTGACGTGAAAGTAAGCGCTGACCACGCGTTAATTGTTCCGGGGTTGGAAGCGACCCGCCATTTGATTATTCTGGAGCCTGTTGAATGAGTCGAATCCTGGCAATTGCCAACCAGAAAGGCGGCGTCGGCAAGACGACGACGGCGGTGAACCTGGCTGCGAGCCTGGCCGAACTCGGGCAGCGCGTGCTGCTGGCCGACCTTGACCCGCAGGGCAACGCGACCATGGGCGCCGGAATCGAAAAGCGCACCGCGCTGCCGACCGTGTACCAGATACTGCTCAACCAGGTGAGCCTGCGCGACGCGCGGATGCGTTCCGGGCCGGGACACTTTGACGTCATTCCGGCCAACCGCGAACTTGCGGGTGCGGAAATCGACCTGGTGAATCTGGAGCAGCGCGACCTGCGGTTGAAAGTGGCGCTGGCGCAGGTCGCCGACGACTATGACTTCATCCTGATGGATTGCCCGCCTACGCTGAACCTCCTGACCGTCAACGCCTTAGCGGCGGCGGAGTCGGTGCTGATCCCGATGCAGTGCGAGTACTACGCGCTGGAAGGGTTGACCGATCTGGTCGCCACCATCAAGAAGGTCAAGCAACGGCTGAATCCGGAAATCCGGATCGAGGGCCTGCTGCGGGTGATGTTCGACCCGCGCAGCACGCTGGCGCAACAGGTGTCGGACCAGATCAAGCAGCATTTCGGCGACAAGGTGTACGACACCGTGATTCCGCGCAACGTGCGGTTGGCGGAGGCGCCCAGCCACGGATTGCCGGTGCTGGCCTACGACCGTCAGTGCCGGGGCGCCAAAGCGTATATGGAGCTGGCCGAGGAAATGCTCAAGCGCACCCAACAGGGCATGAATTCCGGCCTTACAGCCAGGGAGAAAACAGATGGCCAAGCTTAAGGGACTCGGGCGCGGACTCGACGCACTGCTGGGCGGCGAAGACAACGCAGCACCGCCGCAGGGCGATCTGCGCATGATGAATGTGACTCATCTCGCGCCTGGTAAATACCAGCCGCGCACGCAGATGGACAGCGAATCGTTGCAGGAGCTCGCCGATTCCATCCGCGCGCAGGGGCTGATGCAGCCGATCCTGGCGCGCGAAGTCGCAGGCGGCTACGAGATCATCGCCGGTGAGCGGCGCTGGCGTGCGGCACAATTGGCCGGACTGAACGAAATCCCCGTGCTGGTGCGCGAGGTCGCCGACGATGCGGTAGCGGCGATGGCGCTGATCGAAAACATCCAGCGCGAAGATCTCAATGCCATCGACGAGGCGCACGGCCTGCAGCGCCTGATTCATGAATTCGGCATGACCCACGAAGCGGCGGCACAGGCGGTCGGCAAGTCACGCGCAGCAGTATCCAACCTGCTGCGCCTGCTCAACCTGTCGCGACCGGTGCAGGACATGCTGACCGCAGGCCTCATCGAAATGGGCCATGCCCGGGCGCTGCTGCCCCTGCATGCGGGCGCACAGCGCGAACTGGCGCATGAAATCGAAACCCGCGGGCTTTCGGTACGAGAAGTCGAGCGACGCGTGGCGCGTCTGAAGGACGCCCCCGCCACGCCGGCCAAGCAGGCTGTGTCGCGCGATATTCTACGGCTGGAAGAGGCGCTGTCAGACGCCTTGGGCATGACGGCGCATGTGCAAACCAACAAACAGGGCCGGGGCAAGCTGACGCTGCATTTCGGCAGCGCGGACGAGCTGGAGGGCTTGTTGCAACGTCTGGGCATCCAGCTGTAAAAACGCGCGCAACTCAGGTGGGCGGGCAATCATTGGCTATGCGACATGACTACATAGCGAAACTCATCATCAAGCTGCTTGATGATTGCATAGACCACGCTAATTCCGGTATGATCCCCCGCCAATGTTGACCGGCATCCATACCGGTACCGGCACCCGGCGGGTGGCCTTGGCGCAAGCAGGGCTCGCCCCACTGGCGGCACTGATGACGGGTGTATATTCAGGCATCGAGGCAGGGCTGGCTGTGATGTATGGCGTACTGGTCGCACTGGCGGTAAGCGTGGTGCTGGTATGGCGCGAGCGGCAGTCGATGCGGCATCCGGAATGGGATCAGCATCGCCTGGTCAAGCTGTTCATCCGGACAGGGATCGAGCGGCTGGTGTTGCTGGTAGGGCTGCTCTTCGTGGGTCTTGCGGTGCTGAAGCTGGCGCCGTTGCCTTTGCTGGCTGGACTGGTGCTGGCCCAGTTTGCCTGGCTGGCTGCAGCGACAAGCCGCAACAATTAATAAAAAGAACCTGACCTGAAATAGATAGAATCTGTCTGGGCGACAGGTATTGTCAAGGTTGGTTTTGAATGGAAGCGCGCAGCGTGTCCATCCAAAACCCACTTATCGAATTTGATCACTATGGCTTCGGAATACGCTTCCTCCGGCGAGTACATCAAGCACCACTTGCAGAACCTGACCTATGGCCAGCATCCCGACGGCACCTGGGGTTTTGCCCACGGTGCAGCTGAGGCCAAAGCCATGGGTTTCTGGGCGATCAATGTCGACAGCATGCTTTTCTCGATTGGTCTGGGGGTCCTGTTTCTGTTTCTGTTCCGCTTGGCGGCCAAAAAAGCCACTGTCGGCACGCCGTCCGGCTTGCAGAACTTCGTCGAGTGGACCATCGAGTTCATCGACAACTCGGTACGCGGCTCCTTCTCGCATCAGAATGCAATGGTCGCACCGCTGGCCCTGACCGTGTTCATGTGGGTATTCCTGATGAACCTGATGGATCTGCTGCCGGTTGACTGGCTGCCCTTTGTCGCTACAACGGTGGGGGTGCCGCACCTGAAGGCGGTGCCGTCGACCGACCCCAATGTGACGTTTGGCCTGTCGTTGTCGGTCTTTTTCCTGGTGCTGTACTACAGTTTCAAAATGAAAGGCGCGGGCGGCTTTTTTTCCGAACTGGCTTTCCAGCCCTTCCCCAAATTCCTGTTCCCGGTCAACCTGCTGCTCGAAGGCGTGGGCCTCATCGCCAAGCCGCTTTCGCTGTCACTGCGTCTTTTCGGCAACATGTATGCTGGTGAAATGATCTTTATCCTGATCGCGCTGATGTTCGGCGGTAGCTGGCTTCTTGGCCTGTTCGGTGGTGTTCTGCAGTGGGCGTGGGCCGTGTTCCACATCCTCATCATCACGCTGCAGGCATTCATTTTCATGACCCTGACCATCGTCTACCTGGATATGGCACACGCCGAGCATCATTGATTTCAGTGGTATCTATCCATTCTGGTTTCTTGTTTTCAACTTTGATTTTTACTTTTAGGAGCAACAAATGGAAATGACTCAAGCCGTGCTGTACATCGCTGGTGCCCTGATGATGGGTCTGGGTGCACTCGGTGCAGCCGTTGGTATCGGCATCCTCGGCGGCCGCTTCCTCGAAGGTGCTGCCCGTCAGCCCGAACTGATCCCGATGCTGCGCACCCAGTTCTTTATCGTGATGGGTCTGGTCGACGCTGTGCCGATGATCGCCGTCGGTCTGGCCATGTACGTTCTGTTTGCCGTTGCCGGTTAATTCGCGGGTTGCTGCGGAACTTGTCGCCAGCCCACATATTTAACCCAAACCCCCGTCATTAAAAGGTGCGGATATGAATTTCAACGCAACTTTGATCGGCCAGTCCATCACGTTCATCTTCTTCGTGTGGTTCTGCATGAAGTACGTATGGCCGCCAATCATGAACGCGCTCGAAACGCGCAAGAAACTGATCGCCGACGGCCTGGCCGCGGGTGATCGCGGCAAGCACGAACTGGAACTGGCTTCCAAGAAAGCCGGCGACAATATGCGTGAAGCCAAGGTGCAAGCGGCCGAAGTGATTGCCCAGGCTGAAAAACGCGCAGCCCAAATCGTCGAGGAAGCGAAAACGGCCGCCAAGGAAGAAGGCGACCGCCAGCTGGCTGCTGCCCAGGCCAACATCGAACAGGAAGCAAACCGTGCACGCGAAAGCCTGCGTGAACAGGTGGCTGCCCTGGCTGTGGCCGGCGCGGAAAAAATCCTGCGCCGTGAAGTCAATGCGAAAACGCATGCTGACCTGCTGGGCCAGCTGAAAGCCGAGCTGTAAACCATGAGCGAACTGTCTACCCTGGCACGCCCCTATGCCGAAGCGGTATTCCGCATGGCGCAGGGCGAAAATGACCTGGCAGGCTGGTCGTCGCGTGTGCAATCACTGGCGATGATCGTCTCGGATGCCCAGTTGGCGCGCCTGATCGCCGATCCAGCGGTGCCGGCGGATCGCGTGGCCGGCCTGATCATCGAGGTGGCCGGCGCCGATCTCGGCGAGCGCGGTGCCAACTTCGTCAAGGTGCTGGCCGAGAACGACCGTTTGTCGGTGCTGCCGGAAATCGCTACGCAATTCGAGACCCTGAAGGCTAGCGCCGAGGGCCTCCTTGAGGCGACGATCACCAGCGCGCAGCAACTGACGCAGGCGCAGATCGACGATCTGGTGGCCGGACTGAAGGCCAAGTTCAACCGCGCAGTCAACGTGCAGGTGGTGGTCGATCCCGAACTGATCGGCGGCGCGGTCATTGCCATAGGCGACCAGGTGATAGACGGCTCGGTGAAGGGGCGGCTGCAGCGCATGTCCTTCGCTCTTCAGGCTTAAGGCGTAGCCAGGCTTATCCAACTCATACTTATCGGAACCTCGCGGTTCGGAGAACAAAATGCAATTGAATCCAAGCGAAATCAGCGAACTGATTAAAGCCAAGATCGAAAACTTCGGTGCATCTAGCGAGCTGCGCACCCAGGGCACGATCGTTTCTGTCACCGATGGCATCGTCCGCATTCATGGTTTGTCCGACGTGATGTCGGGTGAAATGATCGAAATGCCGGGCAACACCTTCGGTGTGGCGTTGAACCTCGAGCGCGACTCGGTCGGCGCGGTGATCCTGGGCGACTACGAGCACATCACGGAAGGCGACGTCGCCAAGTGCACCGGCCGCATTCTCGAAGTGCCGGTCGGCCGGGGACTGCTCGGTCGCGTGGTGAACTCGCTGGGCCAGCCGATCGATGGCAAGGGCCCCATCGCCGCCGACACGACCATGCCAATCGAGCGGATCGCGCCCGGTGTGATCGAACGTAAATCGGTCGACCAGCCGGTGCAGACCGGCTTGAAGGCGATCGACGCTATGGTGCCGGTCGGCCGTGGTCAGCGCGAACTGATCATCGGCGACCGCCAGACCGGCAAGACCGCCGTCGCGATCGACGCCATCATCAACCAGAAGGGCACCGGCGTGAAATGTATTTACGTCGCCATCGGCCAGAAGGCTTCTTCGGTGGCCAACGTGGTGCGCAAGCTGGAAGAGCACGGCGCAATGGACCATACCATCGTCGTTGCTGCGACCGCTGCCGACGCCGCCGCCATGCAGTACATCGCGCCGTATTCCGGATGCACCATGGGCGAATTCTTCCGCGACATCGGCGAAGATGCCTTGATCGTGTATGACGATCTGACCAAGCAGGCCTGGGCTTATCGTCAGGTGTCTCTGCTGCTGCGCCGTCCGCCGGGCCGCGAAGCCTACCCCGGTGACGTGTTCTACCTGCACTCGCGTCTGCTCGAGCGCGCCGCACGCGTGAACGCCGAATACGTCGAGAAATTCACCAACGGTGCCGTCAAGGGCAAGACCGGTTCGCTCACCGCGCTGCCGATCATCGAAACGCAGGCCGGCGACGTGTCCGCCTTCGTGCCGACCAACGTGATCTCGATTACCGACGGCCAGATCTTCCTCGAAACCGACCTCTTCAACGCCGGGATTCGCCCTGCGATCAATGCCGGTCTGTCGGTGTCCCGCGTCGGCGGTGCCGCGCAGACCAAGGTGATCAAGAAGCTTGGCGGCGGTGTCCGTCTGGCCCTGGCGCAGTTTCGCGAACTCGCGGCCTTCGCCCAGTTTGCGTCCGACCTGGATGCGGCCACCCTGAAGCAGCTCGAGCGTGGCCGTCGCGTCACCGAGTTGATGAAACAGGCGCAGTATTCACCGATGTCGGTGTCGCAAATGGCGCTGTCCCTGTTTGCTGTCAGCAAGGGCTATATGGACGACATCGAAGTCAACAAGGTTCTGCCGTTCGAGTCCGCGCTGATGGCGTTCATGAAGGCCAAGTACGCCACCATCATGGACACCATCGAAACCAGCGGCAACCTGGATGAGGCCACCGAAAAGTTACTCACCACTGCGGTGGAAGAGTTCAAGAAAACCGGCGTCTATTGATAGACCGCGCTGATTAGGAGCCACGATGGCAGCCGGAAAAGAGATACGGACCAAGATCAAGAGCGTGGAAAGCACACGCAAGATCACCAAGGCCATGGAAATGGTCGCTGCATCCAAAATGCGCAAGGCGCAGGACTGCATGAAGGCCGCGCGCCCGTATGCCGAGAAAATAGCCCGCGTGGCGACGCACCTGGCGTACGCCCACCCGGAATACAAGCATCCGTTTGTGGTTGCACGCGACCAGGTCAAGCGCGTCGGACTCATCGTCATCAGTTCCGACAAGGGCTTGTGCGGAGGCCTCAATACCAACGCATTCCGCGTTGTGCTGAACCAGTTGAAGCAGTGGCGGGCGGCGGGCGTCGAGGTGGATGTCACCGCGCTCGGCAACAAGGGGCTGGGCTTCGTGCAGCGACTGGGGTCGAATGTAGTGTCGCAATTCACCGGCATGGGCGACACCCCGCACATGGAAAAACTGATCGGCCCGGTCAAGGTCATGCTGGACGCCTATCTTGAGGGCAGGATCGACGCGCTCTACATCGTCTACAACCGCTTCATCAACACGATGAAACAGGAACCGACCCTGACCCAACTGCTGCCGCTGGCGCAGATGGAAAGCACGGAAGAAGCCAGCCTGAAAACGCACTGGGACTATATCTACGAGCCCGATGCCAAGCCGGTGGTCGATGGCATGCTGCAGCGCTACATCGAATCGTTGGTGTATCAGGCTGTGGCGGAGAACATCGCTAGCGAACAGTCGGCGCGGATGGTGGCGATGAAGGCGGCGACGGACAATGCCAAGGACGTCATCGACGAGCTGAAGCTGGTTTACAACAAAACCCGTCAGGCCGCGATTACCAAGGAACTGTCCGAGATCGTCGCCGGTGCGGCTGCGGTTTGATCGCTTTACAGACAAATGCAGCAACAGAATTCAATTGATTAGGCCAAGATTTAATTTAATTAGGAAGGCAACATGAGCAACGGAAAAATTGTTCAGATCATCGGCGCCGTGGTGGACGTGGAGTTTTCACGTGATGCCATGCCCAGGATCTTCGAAGCATTGAAAATGCAGTCTCCCGAGCTGACCCTCGAAGTTCAGCAGCAGTTGGGCGACGGTGTGGTGCGTGCGATTGCGATGGGCTTGACCGATGGTTTGCGCCGCGGAATGGAAGTGCTCGCCACCGGCAATCCGATCATGGTGCCGGTTGGCCAGGCAACCCTGGGCCGCATCATGAACGTCCTGGGTACCCCCATCGACGAAATGGGCCCGGTAAACACCGACACGCACATGCCGATTCACCGCAAGCCGCCGGCGTATGCCGACCAGGCCGCCACGGTGGAAATTCTCGAAACCGGCATCAAGGTGATCGATCTGATCATGCCGATCGCCAAGGGCGGCAAGGTTGGTTTGTTCGGCGGCGCCGGCGTGGGCAAGACGGTGACCCTGATGGAACTGATCCGCAACATCGCGGTGGCGCACTCGGGCTTTTCCGTGTTTGCCGGCGTCGGTGAGCGTACCCGCGAAGGCAACGACTTCTATCATGAAATGAAAGAAGGCGGCGTGCTGGATAAGGTGGCGCTGGTTTACGGCCAGATGAACGAGCCGCCGGGCAACCGTCTACGCGTGGCGCTGACCGGCCTGACCATGGCCGAATACTTCCGTGACGAAGGCCGTGACGTGCTGCTGTTCGTCGACAACATCTATCGATACACTCTGGCTGGTACCGAAGTGTCCGCGCTTCTGGGCCGGATGCCGTCCGCTGTGGGTTACCAGCCGACGCTGGCTGACGAGATGGGCCGTCTGCAGGAACGCATTACCTCCACCCGTACCGGCTCGATCACTTCCTTCCAGGCCGTGTACGTGCCGGCGGATGACTTGACAGACCCGTCGCCCGCGACCACCTTCGCCCACCTCGACGCCACCCTGGTGCTGTCGCGTCAGGTCGCCGAACTGGGCATCTACCCGGCGGTGGACCCGCTCGACTCGACCTCGCGAATTCTTGATCCGCACGTTGTCGGCGACGAGCATTACGGCGTCGCCCGTGCGGTGCAGGGCACGCTGCAAAAGTACAAGGAACTGCGCGACATCATCGCCATTTTGGGCATGGACGAACTGTCACCGGAAGACAAGCTGGCCGTTTCCCGTGCACGGAAAATCCAGCGCTTCCTGTCGCAGCCTTTCTTCGTCGCCGAAGTGTTCACCGGCTCACCGGGCAAGTACGTCACGCTGAAGGAAACCATTGCCGGCTTCAAAGCGATTGTCGAAGGCGAGTACGATCACCTGCCCGAACAGGCCTTCTACATGGTTGGCGGCATCGAAGAAGCCGTCGAAAAAGCGAAGACGATTCAGTAAAGCGCAGGACTCGGGATTGAGGACTCAGGCCGCGCCTGACCCTGATCTCCGATCCCCTGCCCCAACGAGGTTAAACCATGGCCATGACCATCCACGTCGACATCGTCAGCGCAGAAAAGTCACTTTACTCCGGCCCCGCCGAAGTGGTGATTGCCCCCGGCCAGCGCGGCGAACTGGGTATCTACCCGCGTCACACCCCGTTGCTGACCACGCTCAAGCCGGGCTCGGTGCGCATCAAGGTGCCTAACCAGGCAGAAGAGGAACTCGTCTACGTCTCCGGTGGCATTCTCGAAGTGCAACCGCACATTGTCACCATCTTGTCCGACTCTGCGGTTCGTGGAGCCGACCTTGATGAAGCCAAGGCACTCGAAGCCAAGCGCGCCGCCGAAGAAGCGATGAAAGACAGAGCTGCCGCCATCGACTACGCGCAAGCGCAGGCCGAACTGGCACAGGCGGTGGCACAACTGGCAGCGATCAAGAGACTGCGCAAGTAAACCCGACATGGCGTGGGCAGTGACGTCAAAAAAGGCAACCTGAGGGTTGCTTTTTTTTTTGCACAAAAGTGGAAGCCCGCTGTGGTGACCATCTCTACCGTGCAGAGAAAATGGTTGCGGCAGTCCGAATCAAGGGGCGGCTTCAACTTTGAAGTGCAATTTCAGCGGGATTTAAACCAATCAAATGCAACTATTCCGGATAAATTGTATAAACTGATAGCAGTTCGGGGGGGCGGCATTTCGGGTGTTGATGGGCCCGACTTGCTGATCATCTAAACAGTGCATTCCGGGATGGTTGTGTGTATGGAAAAAAATAAATCCCCAGAGACGCAACTTGTTTTCATAAATTCACTAAAGGAGCTTTAACGTGCGAGCAACCCCTTTTCTTTTCAGCGTCCTAGGCGCAACCCTGATTTCTGCCGGAACTGTCGTGGTTCATGCGGCCGACGACGTTTATTACAATCCTACCAATAAGGCCAGCCCGACTGGATTTACAACCGACTATGAGGCCTTCAGGACGATCGGCTGTCCGGGTCAGCCATTGCTGGGTTCACCTTGCAAGGTACCTGACAGCGACGGCGACGGCGTATTCGACAACATGGACAAATGCCCCAACACGCCGGCCGGCCGCAAGGTCAATGCCCAAGGCTGTGAACTGGACGGTGACGGCGATGGCGTCGTCGACGGACTGGACAAATGCCCCAACACGCCGGCCGGCCGCAAGGTCAATGCCCAAGGCTGTGAGCTGGACGGTGACGGCGACGGCGTCGTCGACGGACTGGACAAATGCCCCAACACGCCGGCCGGCCGCAAGGTCAATGCCCAAGGCTGCGAACTTGATACCGACGGCGACGGCGTCGTCGACGCGATGGACAAGTGTCCCACGGTGCCAGCTAAAACAGCGGATGGCTGCCCGGCCGCTGTCGTTGAGCCGGCCCCCGTCGTCAATCCTGCACCTGTAGCCGCGCCGCAAAAACTGGTGTTGGGCGATGTGCTTTTCGCGACCAATGAGGCGACCCTGACCCAGAACGCCACTGCTACCCTCGATAAGGCTGCGGCAAGTCTGCAGGAATGGGGCCACATCAAAGTGGAGGTTGCGGGTTACACGGATGACAGGGGCACTGCCAAATACAACGAGAGTTTGTCATCGCGTCGTGCCGATGCCGTGCGGACCTACCTGATTGGCAAGGGCGTAGATGCAGACCGCCTGACCGCCAAGGGATATGGTGAATCCAGCCCGGTCGCAGACAACGCTACGGTCGAGGGTCGTTCCGAGAATCGTCGTGTCGAACTGGTGCCGATGAAGTAATCGCGTTTCCAGTAAAACGCAACGGGGACTTCGGTCCCCGTTTTTGTTTTGAATCCTGTAGAGGATATGCCGTGCCCGATGTTTGGCGCTATCATGCGCGGATGCGACAGAGCATCTCCAATTTGCAAGTTGAGTAGCGCAGACTTGGCTAAGATAATGGAACGTATCAAGCCGAGGAGAGACTCTGTCGAAACGGAGTTTCGGCTTAATTTCGCATCCGGTTCCCCGATCAGCAAAGTTGTTCTCACCGAGCGCGGCCTGATGGGTCATGTGCTCATACGGGGCGAGGACTATAGTGGCCGCACCCCGGCAGTTTCAGCGCTCTGCGGCGATGCTGCGATGGCGGGGTTTGGTGTGATCTATATTACCGAGGGGCTGGTGCCCACACTCGCAACTTCCTTGCGAACCAAGGCCCATGCGGCTTTCGGAGCGGGACGCTATCACTATCTGCATGTGGGCATTGAAAAAGGAAGGAAATTCAAAGTCAGCAGGCAGGCCGTGTCGGTGCTTCATTTCAATTCACATACCGCTCCCGGCAGTTTGGAAGAGGTTCGCCGGCGGATCCCCGGTATTCTCGACTGGATAAAAATGAGCAGTATCGAGGTTCCCTTACTGTTTGTTCTCGAAAACTATCAGCTTTATTGCAATGAATTCGTGGTGGATCTGCTCGACCGCGCCAATATGTTGAATTGCGCGGTCATTCTGACGACACTGGGATCGGACCCGCGTGCCGAATCCCCCGCAATCCATCCGCAAGTGTTTGAAAAATGCGCGATAATCGTGGATCTCAACCGCAGACGGGCAAGTGAACTCGCGGTATAAGTGACTCGTGGATAACGCCAGGCATGCCCCTGCTTGCCGGTCAACCCAAGCCAGGCGGATGGTCTGGCCTGATCAACGGATCTGCAATGGGTGAGCGCCTGACTTTATCAAATCAGAGGACGATCGTGCCGTTCGCCGCGCTCATAAACTACATGTGCGCGCCCGACCAGTAGCAGATCCAGGGGGCCGATGCGTGAGACGTCCTTGTTTGAATAGGGCAAGCGGTGCAACACGTAACGCATCGCGTTCAGCCGTGCCCGTTTCTTGTCGTCCGACTTGATGACCGTCCAGGGGGAATCGGCGGTGTCGGTGTAAAAAAACATCGATTCCTTGGCCTTGGTGTAGTCGTCCCACTTGTCCAGAGAGGCGAGATCGATGGGAGACAGCTTCCATTGCTTCAGCGGATGAACTTTGCGCTCCTTGAAGCGACGGCGCTGTTCCTCGCGGCTCACCGAGAACCAGAATTTGATCAGGTGCACCCCGCTGCGCACCAGGTTGCGTTCGAATTCAGGTGACTGGCGCATGAATTCCAGGTATTCGTCCTCGTTACAGAAACCCATCACGCGCTCCACTCCGGCGCGGTTATACCAGGAACGGTCGAACAGGGCGATTTCGCCTGCTGTCGGCAGATGCTGAACGTAGCGTTGGAAATACCACTGGCCGCGTTCTGTTTCGCTGGGTTTTTCCAGTGCCACCACGTGTGCACCGCGTGGATTGAGGTGCTCCATGAAGCGCTTGATGGCGCCGCCTTTGCCGGCGGCATCGCGGCCTTCAAACAGGATGACCACCTTCTGCCCGGTATCCTTCACCCAGGCCTGCAATTTGAGCAACTCCACCTGAAGCTGATATTTATGCTGCTCATAACTTTTGCGCGACATCAGGTTTTTGTAAGGGTAGCCACCCTCGCGCCAGTCTCCCGCCAACTCGTCGTCGGGGTTGAGCAACATGCCTTTTTTGCTGGTTCCTGGCTTGTACAGGAGCGCGTCACGCAAGACCTTGGCATCCTCCGGCGAGGCACCGGCAAGAATGGCTTTCAGCGACTCGATCAGTTCGGGACTACCGTCGCCAGCCTGGGTGAGGATGTCATTGACCGCGACAATCTTCGATTCCTGCGCGGCATCCACGGCTTCGCCTACCATGAACGATTCGATTCCCCGCTTGCTGTGCAAGGGCGAAATATCCCCTGCGGCAGCGATGCGGGGTTTCGCGTTGCGGCGGTGGGCGGCGACGGGCTTGGGTTTGGCGTTGGCAGGGGGGGTAGGTTTGGTAGACAAAAGAAGTTCCTTTCGAGTGAACGAAGCTTACGGAAAACCGTGAAAGCAGCCAGGTGATTTTGAATGCGGGTTCAATGCGCGGCCGCTTTGCCAAAAACGGATACGCCCCCGGAAAAAAGACTCACGTCTCTAATTTAAGGCCAAAAATTCATTTTTGTGAATGCAAGATGCGAAAATTGTCGAAGGTGATACCAGCTGTTGCCGGCGTGATTCATTCGGACTGTCATGCCCAGGCTTTATACTTGGCGCGCGTCTTGCTCATCCATGTTGCTGAAATGACACGCTATCCGGACAGACACGAATGAATGACAAGCTTGAAATCCTGATTCTTGCAGCGGGCAAGGGAACCCGCATGCATTCCGATCTTCCCAAGGTGTTGCACAAGCTGGCCGGCAAGCCCTTGCTCGGGCATGTGGTGGACACGGCTCATGCACTCGGTGCAGCGCAAACCTGTGTGGTGTACGGCTTTGGTGGCGAAGCAGTGCCCAAGGCGATGGCTGACGACAAGCTGACGTTTGTGCGCCAGGCCGAACAGCATGGCACCGGCCATGCCGTGAAGCAGGCACTGCCCCGGCTTGCGGATGACAGCGTGACGCTGGTGCTGTACGGCGATGTGCCGCTGACCCATACTGTCACCTTGCAGCCGCTGGTGGCGGCTGCAAATGCGGGCAAGCTGGGCCTGCTGACCGTGACGCTGGCCCACCCCGATGGCTATGGCCGCATCGTGCGCGAGAACGGCACCGTCACGCGCATCGTCGAGCACAAGGATGCGTCGCCTGCCGAACGCGCGATCCGGGAGGTCAACACCGGCATCCTCGCGGTAGCCACCCGTCACCTCAAACAGTGGATCGACGAACTGAAGAACGACAATGCGCAGGGTGAGTATTACCTGACCGACATCATTGAACAGGCAGTACGGGGCGGGATTGAAGTGGAGACGCATCAGCCGGCGTTTGAATGGGAAGTGCTGGGCGTGAACAGCAAGGCGCAACTGGCCGAGCTCGAGCGCATTCACCAGAACGAGATCGCCCAGGGTCTGCTAGAGGCGGGTGTGATCCTGCTGGACCCGGCGCGGCTCGATGTACGTGGCGTGCTCGTTTGCGGGCGCGATGTGGTGATCGACGTCAATTGCGTGTTCGAAGGCCTTGTGGAATTGGGCGATGGCGTGCAAGTGGGCGCTAACTGCGTATTGCGAAATGCGAAGGTGGCGGCAGGTACGCGCATCGACGCCTTCACCCTGATCGACGACGCCCAGATCGGCGAATCCAACCGGCTCGGGCCATTTTCGCGGATCCGCCCGGGCACCACGCTGGCGCGCGACGTGCACGTGGGCAACTTTGTCGAGATCAAGAATAGCCAGATCGATGACGGCTCCAAGATCAACCACCTGTCCTACGTGGGCGACACCACCATGGGCAAAAAGGTCAACATCGGCGCGGGCACCATCACCTGCAACTACGATGGCGCCAACAAGCACCGCACGATTATCGAAGACGAGGTGTTTGTCGGATCCGACACCCAACTGGTTGCGCCTGTAACCGTGGGCAAGGGCGCGACGCTGGGTGCGGGTACCACCCTGACGAAAGATGCGCCCGCAGGCGAACTCACTTTATCGCGGGCGAAACAGTTCACCATTGGCGGCTGGAAGCGGCCGGTCAAACAGAAAAAGGAAGGCTAATCATGTGCGGCATTGTCGGCGCGGTAGCGCAGCGTAACGTCGTTCCCATCCTGCTCGAGGGCTTGCGTCGGCTGGAATACCGTGGCTATGACTCGGCCGGGCTGGTCACCATCAACGGCGGACTGAAGCGCGTGCGCAGCGTCGGCCGTGTCGCATCGCTGGCAGCGGATTGCGCGACTCAGCAGGTGCACGGCCATCTTGGCATCGCCCACACCCGCTGGGCGACGCATGGCGCGCCGTCGGAAGCCAACGCGCATCCGCATGTGAGCGGCAGCCTGGCGGTGGTCCACAACGGCATCATCGAAAACCACGAGGCCCTGCGCACCCGGCTCAAGGCAGCTGGATTTGTCTTCACCTCGGAAACGGACACCGAAGTGATCGCTCACCTGATCGAACTCTACTACCGCCAGTCCAGGGATCTGCTCGCGGCCACCCGTGCGGCCGTCGCCGAGCTCGAGGGCGCCTACGCCATCGGCGTGGTGAGTGAAGACGCACCCAACCGGCTGGTCTGTGCCCGCAAGGGCAGCCCGCTGCTGATCGGGCTGGGTATCGAGGAGAACTTCATCGCCTCCGACGTCTCGGCCCTCTTGCCGGTGACCCAGCGCGTGATGTATCTGGAAGAGGGTGACGTCGCCGATATCGGTCTGCTGGCGGTGACGGTGTACGACGCGGCGGGCATGCAAACCGACCGTAGCGTGCATATTTCCGAGCTATCGGCCGACATGGCCGAGCTCGGCAACTACCGCCACTTCATGCAGAAGGAAATCCACGAGCAGCCGCGCGCGCTGACCGACACGCTGCTGACTGCCGTGGCGCAGGATCACATCCAGCCCGAGTGGTTCGGCTTCGATGCCGCCGAGGTGCTGGGCCAAGTGAACGCGGTGACTTTCCTTGCCTGCGGCACCAGCTTCCACGCGGCTAAGGTGGCCACGTACTGGCTGGAAGAGATCGCGGGCATTCCGGCGCATGCCGAAATCGCCAGCGAATACCGTTACCGTACTTCGGTGCCCAATCCGGACGCCCTGGTCGTCACCATTTCGCAATCGGGAGAAACTGCGGACACACTGGCTGCACTGAACCACGCCAAGGCACTCGGTCAGAACAAGACGCTCACCATCTGCAACGTGCCGGAGTCGGCGCTCACGCGTGCATCGCGTCTGAAATTCCTGACGCGCGCCGGGCCCGAAATCGGTGTTGCTTCGACCAAGGCCTTTACGACCCAGCTGGCTGGACTGTTCCTGCTGACGCTGGTGCTGGCCAAGTTGCGCGGCCGCCTGACGCCCGAGCAGGAAACCGCGCACCTGGCAGCGCTGCGCAGCCTGCCCAACAAAGTTCAACAGGCGCTGGCCCTGGAACCACTGGTCGAAGCCTGGTCGCAGCGCTTTGCCAACAAGCACCACGCCCTGTTTCTCGGGCGTGGCGTGCATTATCCGATTGCGCTGGAAGGCGCGCTGAAGCTGAAGGAGATTTCCTACATCCACGCCGAGGCCTATCCGGCGGGAGAACTCAAGCACGGTCCGCTGGCGCTGGTCGACGAGGACATGCCGGTCGTCACGATTGCGCCCAACGACCAGTTGATCGAAAAGCTGAAGTCGAACCTGCAGGAAGTTCGTGCGCGGGGCGGCGAGCTATACGTGTTTGCCGACGGCGATGTGCATATCGAGGAATCCGCCTACGTGCATGTGATCAGGCTGCCGGGCGGGCACAACGGCCCGCTCTCGCCGATCCTGCATACGGTGCCCTTGCAGTTGCTGTCGTATCACGCTGCCCTGCAAAAAGGCACCGACGTGGACAAGCCACGTAATTTGGCGAAATCTGTAACCGTGGAGTGAGGCGGGTGGCCTGCATCGTCCCGCGGTTTGCGGCGCAGGCTAATCGCGCAGCGGGTTAAGGGCGAAGCCCGTCCGCAGCCACAAGCCGCGTAATCTGGCGAAAAGCGTGACGGTCGAATAAGGCAGGAGACAGCGCGGGAAGATGCCGCTGATTCGAATGAAAGCGGTTTAGTGCCGCTTGTGGTCTTCCTTCAGTGCCAGGGTGGCGACCTGGACGCGGTTGCGCAAGCCCAGCTTTTCCATGATGTTGCGCAGGTGATTGCGCACCGTGTTTTCCGACAGGGTCATCTTGTAGGCGATGACCTTGTTGGAGAGCCCTTCCTTCACCTGGTCGACGATTTCCATCTCACGCGCGGTCAGCGCCGACAGTGCGCTGTTGTTGAGCTCGCCGCGCGCCATCCTTTGCATGATGTTGAGCGGGAAGCTGCTCTGGCCGTCGCATACGCTGCGGATGGCGGCGAGCACCTGATCGGGATCGCTGGATTTGATGACATAGCCGTCGACACCGGAAGAGATCGCTTCCGAGATTTCCTCGTCGGAATCGGCAATGGTGAGCATGATGACCTTGATCCCGAGGTCGCGCAGATCAGAAACGAGATCCAGTCCGTCAGCGTCGGGGAGTGAGCGATCAAGCAGCGCCGCATCGGCCCGGTTTCCCGCTGCCAGCCAATCGCGCAGCTCGGCGGCATTGGCCAGTTGCGCGGTCAGCCGAAAATCCGGCTCTTGCTGGATATAGCCCGCCACACCCATGCGCAATAGTGGATGGTCGTCGATGAGAATGATGTTCAAGGGGGCTGACATGAGGTCTCCGCTGATTTTTTTACGCCGATTACGTTGGCAAACCCCGGGGCTTGCGCGGCGCCTTCTCGAATAATAAATCATAGACCGGGTTCGGTAAGCATTTCAGCATACGCGCCACCCAGGCCATCTGCCAGGGGATGACCGTGTAGGCACGGCGCAACGCGATGCAGCGCGCAACTTTGGCTGCGGCCGCCTGTGCCGTCATTTTGAAAGGCATCGCATACGGATTGACCTGCGTCATCGGCGTGTCGATGTAGCCGGGCGCGACGGTGACCACGGCGATGCCGCGAGCTTTCAGTTCCAGCCGCAGGGCTTCGAGATAGATGGTGGCCGCAGCCTTCGATGCCGAGTAGGCGCCGCCGCCCGGCAGCCCGCGCACCCCGGCCACGCTGGAAATGGCGCACAGTACCCCGCCGCTTGATTGCATGGCGGCGATGAATGGCTGGAAGGTGTGCAGCAGCCCCAGCACGTTGGCATCCATCACCGCGCGAAAAACCGGCACGTCAGCAGCTTCCTCGGTCAGCGTGCCGACGCTGATGCCTGCCGCCGCGATCACGATATCCGGTGCGCCGACCTCCTTCAGATAAGCTTCAGCTGTTCGCTGCATGGCGGCGGCGTCGCGCACGTCGGCTTGATACAGTCGCGCATCCGCTCCGCTGGCGGTCTCCTGCAAGCCTTCGAGCCGACGCCCGGCCAGCCCCAGTTGCGCACCCTGTGAGCCGTAGAACCGTGCCAGCGCCGCGCCGAGGCCAGAGCTGGCGCCGGTGATAAAAACCCGGAGTGGTCTGGAAAAAACCGCTGCAGGCTTATTCAAGGCCGTGAGTGGGGCGGATGGCAATGCCCCTTATCTGCGGGCACCCTGAAGGATTGCGACCCATAACGCGCTGAAGCGCGTGTGGCGTCGTATGAGACAAGAACCATGTTCTTTACTTGGAGGTCTTCTTGCTGCCGCGCTCTGCGCGTGCCATGTCGATGAGCTGGTCGAGTACGTCGAACAAACGTGGTTCGCTCTCGGTCATCGACATCGAGGTGGAATATCTGCTGTCGACAATGAAGGCTGGAACGCCGTTTATGCCATAGGTTATGGCCAGTTTTGCCCCTTGAGTGGCCTTGGCCTGGACGGAGAACGAGTTATAGATGGCCTCGAATTTCTTGCGGTCCACGCCCTGCTTGGCGACCCAAGTGCCCAGCACCGCTGGATCGTTCAGGTTGATGTGCTCGATGTGGTAGGCGTCGAACACCTTGTTGTGCAAACGGCTCAACAGCCCCATCTGCTCAAGCGTGTAGAAGATCTTGGCGCCAGGCATCCAGTCGTCGCGAAACACTGCGGGGATGCGACGGATCTGGACGTCCTTGGGCAAGGTTTTCAGCCATTTTTCGAGGCCGGGCTCGAGCTGATAGCAATGCGGGCAGCGATACCAGAAGAACTCCAGCACCTCGATCTTGCTACCGGAAGCGACTGGCTGCGCGTTCTTCAGTTGAGTGTAATCGTGTCCTTCGAAGGCGGCATCCGGCGCGGCAAAGGCAGACAAGGACAATACGGCGGCGGCAAACATGGCCAAAGCGCGAGTGAACATCAATGCGTCTCCTGTTGGGTGGGAACTTCTTTGACCAGCGTAACTGGAATATTGTTCTGCGTTAGCAGAGTGCGGGTGCGGTTGATTTCGTCCATGGCGTGAAAAGGCCCGACACGCACCCGGTGGAACACGCCCTTGTCGCCCAGTTCGCGGGTCTGAATGGTCGCCTCGACGCCGAGCAATGCCAGTTGCGCTTTCAGATTGTCGGCGTCGGTCGGATTCTGGAACGCACCCGCCTGCAGGTAATACAAGGGGGTGCTCGTCGTGTTGCCCGGCGTCGGCGGCATCTCGCTGTGGGCGTCCCCCGGCAATACCTTGTAGAAATCGAAGCTGGGTGCGACCTCCGGCGTGGCCGGGGCGGAGGGTTCGGGCTTAACCGCTGCAGGCTTGAGTGGGGATGACTTGAACGGATTGCTGCCGGTGACCCACAACGCCACCACCACAGCCAACACTGCGCCGAAGATGAGGCCGATCAGCACGCCGGTAAAGACGGAACGGCCGCCTGAGCGGCCTGAATTGCGGGTTGCGGGTTTTGCCATAACTACATTTTCTCCGGGGCGGACACGCCGAGCAAGGCCAGCCCGTTAACAATCGTAATGCGCGTGGCATCGGCCAGGGCGAGCCGTGCGTGTTTTGTCGCTGCATTCTCGACCAAAAATTTCTCGGCGTTGTACCACGCATGAAAATCACTCGCCAGCATTTGCAGGTAATGCACCAGCAGGTGAGGCGCAAGTTCGCGTGTCGCGGTGGAGACGATTTCCGGAAACTCGGCCAGGCGCTGCATCATCGTGGTTTCGTGCGCTGCGGTCAGCGGTTCGAGGTCGACGCCGTCGAGCGCGACAGCTTCGCTGCCCCATTCCTCGAACACGCGACATATTCGCGCATGGGCGTACTGCACGTAGTACACCGGATTGTCGTTGTTTTTGGCGAGCGCAAGATCAATGTCGAAGATATATTCGGTATCGGCCTTGCGCGACAGCAGAAAGAAGCGCACCGCATCCTTGCTGGTCCAGTCGATCAGGTCACGCAGGGTGACGTAGCTGCCGGCGCGCTTGGAGATTTTCACCTCCTCGCCGCCACGCATCACCCGAACCATGGTATGCAGCAGGTAATCCGGGTAGCTCTCGGCGATGTTCAGGCCGACCGCCTGCAGCCCCGCCCTGACGCGGGCGATCGTGCCGTGGTGGTCGGTGCCCTGGATGTTGATGGCGCGCGTGTAGCCGCGTTCCCACTTGGCAATGTGGTAGGCGACGTCCGGCACGAAGTAGGTGTAGGTGCCGTCGGATTTTTTCATCACGCGGTCCTTGTCGTCGCCGTAGTCGGTGGTGCGCAGCCACAGCGCGCCGTCCTGCGCGTAAGTCTTGCCGGCGTCGACCAGCCGCTTGACCGTCGACTCGACTCGTCCGCTGGTGTACAGGCTCGACTCCAGATAATAGTGATCAAAGCGCACCGCGAACGCCTTGAGGTCAAGATCCTGCTCGTGGCGCAGATAGGCGACGCCAAACTGGCGGATCGAATCCAGATCGTCGACCTTGCCCGACGCGGTAAATTCACGGTCATCCGACTTCACCGTTTTGCCGGCCAGGAAATCCGCCGCGATGTCGGCGATGTAGTCGCCGTTGTAGGCGGCTTCCGGCCACTCGGCGTCGCCGGGTTTCAATCCGCGTGCACGCGCCTGCACGCTGTTGGCCAGCGTCTGGATTTGCACCCCGGCGTCGTTGTAATAAAACTCGCGGCAGACTTCCCAGCCCTGTGCCGCATACAGGTTGCAGATAGCGTCACCCAGCGCCGCCTGGCGGCCATGACCCACATGCAGTGGGCCGGTCGGATTGGCGGATACGAATTCGACCAGCACCTTGTGGCCGGCGCCGGCATCGCCGTGGCCAAATTGTGTGCCCGCCGAACGGATCTGCGGTACGACACTGTGCCAGGCAGCGGGTGTCAGGTGGAAATTGATGAAACCGGCGCCGGCAATTTCGGCCTTGGCTATCAATGGTGAAGCGGGCAACTCGGTCAGGATGCGCTGCGCCAGTTCGCGTGGATTGCGTTTCAGCGGACGCGCCAACTGCATCGCGGCATTGCTGGAAAAATCGCCGTGGGTGGGGTTTTTCGGACGCTCGATCTCCAGGCTCACCGGGGCGTCGGGCGCCACCGTTTCGAGGGCTTCGCCGATCAAGAGGGCGATCTGTTCTTTAAGCGGATGGATGTTGGACATGATTACAAAGAGGATGGCAACGTGCCCATCCTCAGTGTTCGAATTGGGTAGCCCGCGATTATAAGCGCCGTGCGCAAGGCCTCAAAACACAAGCGGGTCGACATCGATTGACCAGCGTGCCACGCGCGGCCTGATCGTGTCGAGGCTCGGCCGCCAACCGCGCACGAATGCCTGCAAGGCGGGTCTTGAATAAGACTGGATCAGCAGTTGTGCGCGTTCCAGGTTGGCGACGCGTGCCATTGATGCGGGCGTTGCACTGAATACGCTGACATCAGCATGGTCGGGCGCCAGCGCTGCGGCGCGCTGCAGGAAGGCCAGCGCCGCCGCCATCGTGATCGCCTCAGCGCGCAGAAGCACCTGCCGGGTGACGGGCGGCAGGTCGAGCTGTTTGCGCTCGGCCAGCAGTTCGCGTGCGTAGCCGGGGTAGTCGTGGCGCTGCAGGAAGCGGAACAGGGGGTGATCCGGGAAGGCGGTCTGGATCAGAACGCGACCGGCTTTGCCGGCGCGTCCGGCACGTCCCGCCACCTGCATCAGCTGGGCGAACAGGCGTTCGGTGGCGCGGAAGTCCGGACTGTAGAGCGCGCCGTCAGTATCGAGAATCAGCGCCAACGTCATGTTGGGGAAATCGTGGCCTTTGGCCAGCATCTGCGTGCCGACCAGAATGTCGACCGCGCCGCCATGCACAGCTTCGCCGAGCTCGGCCCAGGCGCGTGGGCGCATGGTGTCGCGATCGATGCGGCGGATGCGCGCGTCGGGCAGCAGGGCAGTGAGGGTTTCCTCCAGCCGCTGCGTGCCCTGGCCGAGTGCCTTGAGGTCGGGGTTGCCGCAACTTGGACATTCGGTCGGTATGCGCGTCTCGAATCCGCAGTGGTGGCATTTCAATTGGTGCGAGGTGCGATGCAGCACCAGTCGCGCCGAGCAGCTCGGGCAGGGCGACACCCAGGCGCAGCTCGGGCAATACAGTGCCGGCGCGTAGCCGCGACGGTTCAGGAACACCAGGCTTTGCTCGCCGCGCGCGAGCGTTTCGCCAAGCGCCTGCAGGGCGGGGCGGGTAAGCCCGTTGTCGATCGGACTATGCTTCAGATCGATCAGTTCAATCGTCGGCAGTTGCGCCTCGCTGACTGCGCGCTGCTTCAGCTCGATCAGCTGGTAGCGCCCAGCCAAAGCCTGGGCATAGCTTTCCAGCGAGGGGGTGGCCGAGCCGAGCACCACCGGCACGTTGTGCTGCTTGCCGCGCGCGATCGCCACGTCGCGCGCCGAATAGCGCAGGCCGTCCTGCTGTTTGAACGAGCCGTCGTGTTCCTCGTCTACCACGATCAACCCCAGTCGCGGCAGCGGCGTGAATACCGCCAGCCGGGTGCCAAGCAGCACGTCGCAGTCGGGTGCGGCGAGCCAGTTTTCAGTTCGCGCCCCTTCGGCCAGCCCACTGTGCAGGGTGGTGATGCGACGCCCCGGGAAGCGATTGCGGAAATGCTGTTCCAGCTGGGGGGTGAGGGCAATTTCAGGAATCAGCACCAGGGACTGCAGTCCGCGCGCCAGCACCGCGTCGATCAGGCGCAGGTAAACCTCGGTTTTGCCGCTGCCGGTGACGCCGTGAATCAGATGCGCCCCGAATTGCGTCAGCGTGGGGAGCAGGCGGTCGAGCGCTGCCTGCTGCTCAGGCGTGGCAGGGGGTGGGCTGGTTGCGTGCGGGGCACGGTCTGTTAGAGGCGGCATCCGCGACCAGGCAGCCCAGCCTGCCGCAACCAGTGTGGCTGCGTGACGGCTTTGATTCTGCGCGCGCAGTTTGTCGCGCGACTGCGACGCAACCCGCAAGTCATCGAGCAGGGCACGTTGCGCCCTGGCGCGGGTGGGGGGTTCCGCTACCCGGCCAGCCTCGGTCAACACCAGCCAGGGCGTATCCGCGACAAAGGGCGCAGCGTTCTTCAGGCGCGGAGGCAGAGTGGCCAGCAGAATGGCACCCAGCGGATAGTGGTAATAGTCTGCGCAAAACTGCGCCAGGCCAATAATGTCGGGGGAGAGGGCGGGACGATCATCCAGTAGGCGGATGACATCGCGCAGCTTGTCCGCCCCGATAGGACTGTCAGCCATCTGGCCCAGCGCGATGCCGACCTGCAGGGTGCGACCGAACGGGACTTCGACCAGGCAGCCTGGCGTCACTGTTCCCATGCCATCCGGCAGGCGATAGTCGAACAGCCGATAGAGCGGTGTATCGAGCGCGACCTGAAGGATGGACGGCATAAGTTAGCGGCGAGTCTTGGTTGAATGTCGGTAAATGTTCACTAAGTAACTGTTAGCCAAGACTTAATCGGCGTTGTCCACGTAAGCTGTGGATAATTGTGTGAGTCATTTGTGTTGACTGCTCTAAAACGCCCGTATTTAGGTGAGCATGCTCCATAGTCCAAAAAGCAGGCATGTCAGTAAATAGTTAACTATCAATGAGTTACAAACTCGTGTCTTCTGTCAAGTGCCTGACACAAAAAAAGTTCCCTTGCGCCAATACTGTGCATAAGTTAATGCTTCTATTCCCGAAAAATAGTTTTTTGAGTGCCATAAAATGGCGCAATAATTTGTTTATAAACACTTTATCCTTGCAGGATGCCTGCAATGGCCCAGCCGCTTCTAATGCTTTTCGGTTAGGCGAGAAACCCCATCTCGTCAAACTGCAGGGCACCCTGATCGGCAACTTCGTTGATCAAGCCGGAAAACGCATGCTGACGAGGGGAAGCTTGCTCAGGCACGCAGCAAGCGACTGTGGTTATGCACCGTCTCAACCAGCACGCTGACGTTGTCCGGATTGGTGAATTGCGAGATACCGTGGCCAAGATTGAAGACGTGGCCGGGGTGTTTTCCGTAACTGTCGATGATGCGTGTGGCCTCGCTGCGGATGCTGTCCGGCGTGCCGTGCAGGGCGCAGGGGTCGAGGTTGCCCTGCAGGGCAACCTTTTCACCCACCGTGCGGCGGGCGTCGCCGATGTCGACCGTCCAGTCCAGTCCGACCGCATCGGCACCGATATCGGCTATCGCCTCCAGCCAGTTGCCGCCGCCCTTGGTGAAGACGATGCTGGGCACGCGGCGGCCTTCGCGCTCCGTGATCAGGCCGGCGACGATGCGTTCCATGTAGGCCAGCGAGAATTCCTTGTAAGCATGGGGGGTGAGGCTGCCGCCCCAGGAATCAAAAATCATCACGGCCTGAGCGCCGGCTTCGATCTGGGCGTTGAGGTAGTCGGTGACCGCCCGGGTGTTGATCTCAAGAATGCGGTGCAGCAGGTCGGGGCGGCTGTACAGCATGGTCTTGATATGGCGGTAATCGTCCGAACTGCCACCTTCGATCATGTAGCAGGCCAGCGTGTAGGGGCTGCCGGAAAAGCCGATCAAAGGCACCGAGCCGTCCAGCGCGCGGCGGATCGAACGTACGGCGTCCATCACATACCCGAGCTTGTCGGTCGGATCAGGCGCGGACAGATCACGGATTTCCCATTCATCGCGCAACGGACGCTCGAAACGCGGGCCTTCGCCCTGTGCGAAATACAGCCCCAGACCCATCGCGTCGGGTACGGTGAGAATGTCGGAAAACAGGATCGCGGCATCGAGCGGATAGCGCGCAAGCGGCTGCAGCGTCACTTCGGTTGCCAGATCGGGCGTCTTGCACAGGGTCATAAAGTCGCCGGCGCGGGCACGGGTGGCGTTGTATTCCGGCAGATAGCGGCCAGCTTGGCGCATCAGCCACAAGGGCGTGTAGTCGGTAGGTTGGCGCAGCAGTGCGCGCAGGAAGGTATCGTTCTTGAGGATGGACATGAAGCAGACCAGGACGCAAAGCCCGCATTTTAGCAGGCTTGGCGTCGCTGGCCCGGGCCCGCGGGGGGATTAGTTGCGGAAGACCCAATCCCTGCGCCCGGACGGGCAGGCCAGCACGTCGCGCGGCTTGTGGCCATCGACCACGATTGTGGCGTGGCGGCAGCCGTCGGCTGCATCGCCACGAGGTGTGAACTGGTATTGATGGCCATCATCGCGCCATACCACCGGCACGCCGGGCTTGCCGATCTCCAAGGCATGCCCCATGCAGGCGCGGTCGCGATCGTCCATGCTATCGCCGATGGCATGCCCCAGCACGGCGCCGAGCGCACCGCCGATCACCATGCCGACCATCTGATTCCCGGGGCTGGCAACCTGGCTACCGATAGCTGCGCCGGTTACGCCGCCGATGACGGCACCGATCTCGTCGCGGTTGCAGCGACCGGATTCAATGCCGTAATCGTTTGCATAGACCACTCCGCTCTTACCCTTGTAGTGCTGGGCTATTGGGGGCTTCTTGTAATAGCCGTAGGCAGGTGCGTGGCTGGGCGGGTCGGCCAGTGCCAGTGTCGAAGCCATCAATGCGGCAAGAGCCATCGTGATGGGAGGCTTCATTTCATACTCCTTGAAGTCGTGTTTGTGGTTTAACGATATAACACCATCCAACTGAAGCACTGGGCGCGCAGCGCGCGCGCCGGGCCGGATCAGTTGAACCAAGGGTTGGGGTTGTAAGCATACCGTGCCTGGTGGTCATGCTTTTCTGCCCGGATGTTCTGGTTGGCAACATCCAGCGCACGGTCCAGACGCTGGAATTCACGTGCGTCGATGAAGCCGTCTGCGCGGAAGCGTTGTTCCAAAGCGCGAATTTCGCCCTGTTCGTGCATCAAATTGTTGAATTCGAATCGGGTCAGACTGCCTGCTCGCATACCATCCTGGATGCGTTCCACCTGCTGTTGCTGGCGTGCGTTGACTTGCTGGCCAAACAGGTTGCCTTGCTGGGTGGCATGGCCGCCCTGAGCATGGCTGTCACGGTTCCAGTCGGCCTGGGCGCCGGTTGCCATCAGGCCGAGGCTGCCAAGTACCAGAATGCCGAGGGTTTTCTTCATCAGATTGCTTTTCATGGTGTTGCTCCTGTTCAGTTGAGAGGTGCCGCTTTCGATCTGTTTCGTCAGCGGACAACTGCACTCTAGGCGCGCCATGTAAGCCGGATGTTTGGGGTGGGTAACGAGGTGTAACGCAATGTAACAGCGTGATAGGCCGGACAGCATGCTGTGGAACGGCTATGGAAACCGGGGATGGTTGCCTGATCGACTTCTGACTGCAGAGGCAAAATGCAAAAGGCCGGAGCTGACTGAGCCTCCGGCCTTATGTGCGGCTTTCGCGCAGACGGGCGTTTACGTCAGGTCAAGGTAGGCCAGAATGCCTTTGGCGGCTTCGCGGCCTTCCCACACCGCGGTCACCACGAGGTCGGAACCGCGCACCATGTCGCCGCCGGCAAAGATTTTCGGGTTGGCGGTCTGGTAGGTGTGTTGATGACCCTTGGCGATGACGCGGCCGCCCGGGTCGATGGCAATCTCATGCTGCTCGAACCATGGTTGCGGGTTGGGGCGGAAACCGAAAGCGACGATGACGCGGTCGGCCGGGACGATTTCCTCCGAGCCCGGCACCACCACAGGCGTGCGGCGGCCACGTGCATCGGGCGGACCGAGTTCGGTGGTGACGAGCTTGACGCCCTCGACCTTGCCATCGCCGACGATCTCGACCGGCTGACGATTCCACAGAAACTGGACACCCTCTTCTTTGGCATTGCCGACTTCGCGCTTGGAGCCGGGCATGTTCTTCTCGTCGCGGCGGTAGGCACAGGTCACCGAGGTCGCGCCCTGACGGATGCTGGTTCGGTTGCAGTCCATCGCGGTGTCGCCGCCGCCCAGCACCACCACGCGCTGACCTTTCATGTCGTGGAAAACTTCGCCCGGCTTCGCCAGTTCAAGGCATTTGCGCACGTTGGAAATCAGGAAGGGCAGCGCTTCAAGCACGCCTGGCAGATCCTCGCCGGGGAAGCCGCCCTTCATGTAGGTGTAGGTGCCCATGCCCATGAACACGGCGTCGTATTCGTCGAGCAGGGACTGCATCGACACATCCTTGCCGATGTCGGTGTTGAGGCGGAACTCGACGCCCATGCCTTCCAACACGTCGCGGCGACGCGTCATCACCCATTTCTCCATCTTGAATTCGGGGATGCCGAAAGTGAGCAGGCCGCCGATTTCGTCATAGCGGTCGAACACCACCGGCTTCACGCCGTTGCGTGCCAGCACGTCGGCACAGCCGAGACCCGCCGGCCCGGCGCCGATGACAGCGACCTTTTTGCCGGTCGGCACCACGTTCGACATATCCGGCCGCCAGCCCTGCTTGAAGGCTTCCTCGGAAATGTATTTCTCGATCTGGCCGATGGTCACCGCGCCGAAACCGTCGTTCAGCGTGCAGGCGCCTTCGCACAGGCGGTCTTGCGGGCAGACGCGGCCGCACACTTCCGGCAGCGAATTGGTCTGGTGGCTCAACTCCGCCGCCTCAAACAAGCGGCCTTCGGTCACCAGCTTGAGCCAGTTGGGGATGTAGTTGTGCACCGGGCACTTCCACTCGCAATACGGATTGCCGCAGGCCAGGCAACGGTCGGCCTGTTCCTGCGCATGCGCCGTGTTCATCTGCGCGTAGATTTCGCGGAACTCGTGCTTGCGCACCGCCGCCTCGGTCTTGTCGCCGTCGCGCCGCGCCTGCTTCAAAAACTGGAATACGTCACCCATTGTTATGCTTCCACTGCTTCACGTGACTGGCCGGGGATGTCCTCGACCAGGTCTTCAATCGAAATCCGCTTCGGCTTGACCAGCCACACCTTCGCCAGCGTGGCATCGTAATCGGCCAGCAGGGTTTTCGCGCGCGCGCTGCCGGTAAGCACCAGATGACGCTCGATCTGCGCCTTGAGGAACACGCGATAAGGCTCGGTCTCGACACTGGTGATGCGGGTCAGTTCGACCATTTCCTTGTTGGTCTTCGACATGAAGTCGCCCGCGTCGTCGACCATGAAAGCCATGCCGCCGCTCATGCCGGCGCCGAAGTTGAGGCCGGTGTCGCCCAGCACGATCACGGTGCCGCCGGTCATGTATTCGCAGCCGTGGTCGCCGATGCCTTCCACCACCGCCAGCGCGCCGGAGTTGCGCACGCCGAAGCGCTCGCCGCCCATGCCCGCGGCATAGAGTTCGCCGCCAGTGGCGCCGTACAGGCAGGTGTTGCCGATCAGCGTGTTGCGGTGCGCCTCGAAGGTGGCGGTGCGCGGCGGGTAGATCACCAGGCGCCCGCCGCCCATGCCCTTGCCGACGTAGTCGTTGGCGTCGCCTTCCAGCGTGATCGTCAGGCCCTTGTGGTTCCACACGCCGAGACTCTGGCCGGCGGAACCGGTCAGGTTGATGCGGAGGGTATCGTCGGGCAGACCCTTGCCGCCGTGCGCCTTGGCGATTTCGCCCGACAGGCGGGCGCCGATCGAGCGGTTGACGTTACGCACGCCGTAGGCGAGCTCAATCGATGAACCGGCCTTGATCGCGGCCAGCGCATCAGCCACCATTTTTTCGGCCAGCTCGCCCTTGTCGAACGAGGGGTTGCGCTCCTGCTGCGCAAAACGCGGCGCGTCGGCGGGAATGCCGCCCTGCGACAGTAGTACGTCGAGCTTGAGCCGGCCCTGGCGCGGCGTCTCACCCGCCGAAACATCCAGCAGGTCGGTGCGGCCAATCAGGTCGGTGAGCTTGCGGATGCCGAGCGAAGCCATCAGCTCGCGCGTTTCCTCGGCGACGAACTTGAAGTAGTTCACCACCATCTCGGGCAGGCCGATGAAATGCTCCTTGCGCAGCTTGTCGTTTTGCGTGGCGACGCCGGTGGCGCAGTTGTTCAGGTGGCAGATGCGCAGGTATTTGCAGCCCAGCGCGACCATCGGACCAGTGCCGAAGCCGAAGGATTCCGCGCCGAGGATCGCCGCCTTGATGACGTCGAGGCCGGTCTTCAGGCCGCCGTCGGTCTGCACCCGCACCCGGCCGCGCAGGCCGTTGGCGCGCAGCACCTGCTGCGCTTCGGAGAGGCCGAGCTCCCACGGTGAGCCGGCGTATTTCACGCTGGCGAGCGGGCTGGCGCCGGTGCCGCCGTCGTAGCCGGAAATGGTGATGAGGTCGGCGTAGGCCTTGGCCACGCCCGCAGCGATGGTGCCGACGCCGGGTTCGGCGACCAGCTTCACCGACACCAGCGCGTCGGGGTTGACCTGCTTGAGGTCAAAAATCAGCTGCGCCAGATCCTCGATCGAATAGATATCGTGGTGCGGCGGCGGCGAGATCAGCGGCGTGCCGGGCTTGCAATGGCGCAACGAGGCGATCATCGGCGACACCTTGTCGCCCGGCAGCTGGCCGCCCTCGCCGGGCTTGGCGCCCTGCGCAATCTTGATCTGCAGCACCTCGGCGTTGACCAGATAGGTCGCGGTGACGCCAAAGCGGCCGGAGGCGACCTGCTTGATCTTGGAGGTCTTGACGGT
>Ga0326726_10000488_pt1 | contig 37044 bp, 37 predicted proteins | sample MHFenrmetagenome_2_FD_207603 | JGI IMG/M metagenome (GOLD analysis project Ga0326726, IMG submission 207603) | Lab enriched peat soil microbial communities from Michigan Hollow, Ithaca, NY, United States - MHF15MN | ecosystem: Environmental > Terrestrial > Soil > Wetlands > Peat | place: USA...
CGCGGCACGGCAGGTTTTACGGATTTCAACCTCGAGGCCAACCGCCAAGATCGAATCCCCGCTGACGGCCACCGCACCGGGTTCGTATTGGTGCATTTCCTCGTCCATGGTCAGGACGATGGCATTAAAGAGGAGAAGATCGGCAGATTTGGTCATTTGAACTCCTGTTTTCTGCTATTCTACCTGATAAAGCCTTTGGGGTGGAATCTGCGATTTGGCCTGGAATTACCGCTTCCAATTCAGGAAGGTTTCCAGGACTTTCAGGTTCATTTCGTAGTCGGTGTTGGTGTGGTCGGTGAGTTCAACGTCCAGCGCCGCGATCCCTTTTTCGTCTGCCCAATCGGTGAAACCCCCCGTGTAAACACACCCTACGTTGATGGGTGGGTAGGGATACGTGGACACGGCTGCGACCGCCTTGGCCAACCGGATGGAATAGTCGTCGGGCGGAAGGCCACCTGCGAATATGCCCAGCGCTGCGCTGTGGTAATTGATCAGGGCGTCAAAATGATGGCTCTGTATGAATGCAGCCAGCGCTTTCGTCTCTGGCTCGGACATTGCACGCGTCCCTCCGGAAACCACCGTATAGGTCCAGCAGTTGTTCCGCGGCCAATCTTTTTGCCAGTTGGCATCCCAATTTCTATTCAGGTCGACATTATGGGCGTTGGCGCGGCCGTTATAGTCGTGCGCGCGGGCTTCCCCGTCTGGATTGAGGTCGCGCAAGATGTAAAGGCTTACGTCTGTTGGAACGATTTCGGGGTGATCCTTCAGGTAGGCAATTAATAAATCAGCCAGTTGAATGGTATTAAACTCACTCCCTCCGTGCATTCCGGCTACGATCAATCGTTCGGTCTGTCCGGTGCCAAATCGGTACACTTCCAGCGGTCGCTTCTGGACGGAATAACCGATGGTGATGGGTCCCTCGCTGTAAGGGATGGGAGTAAGCGTTTCGGTAGGGGTTATGCTGGGGGTGAAGGTTTCCGAGGGGCTGGGGCTGCGCGTCGGAGTATGGGTTGTCGAGGGAGTAAATGTGCTGGTGGAGGTCAGGGTTAATGTGGGTGTCAGGGTATCGGTAAGGGTGGGGGTGGGACTGATGAAAATGGCTCGCACCGTTGGGTTTGATGAAAGCAGCCAGCCGCCGATGAGGATCATTCCAAAAACGAGGTTGAACACCCAGAACCCTATGACAACCCTGCCCAAAGAGTTCGATGAGGATTTTGGCATTACCCTCTCTCCTGTGCGCTTCTGCGCAGGATATCAAGCGCCATGTTGACTGCCCATCGACGGGCATTCCCTGGGTGTCCGCCGTAAGTCAGGGCACGCTCAACCTCACCTTGGGGTGTGACCAGGAGAATGTGGATATCTTGCTTTTCATCCTCCTGGGAATAGGAAACACCTACCGCGCTGGAAGTCCCGTACTCGTTCCGGGAGGACTCTGTCCCGTCTGCCAGGGTTTCGCTCGGTATCTCGGATATCCTCCCGCCCCGATAAGCGGGATGCCCGGTTTGGGTGAAACGCTTCAGTAGAGCACCTTGAAGGTTGACCTCGTAACATGCCAGAGTCCAGCCCCGCCGTGCGACAGCTTCAAGAGTGACGCTCTCCAGGGTATCGTCGTCCGTGCCGGAAATGTTGTCTCCCAGCCTGGAGCGGAGATCCGTTTCTACTGTTGCGATCATGCCATTCGCCTCGGATTCTGATTCCGCCTTGGCGGCGATGCGGATGTCGACTACTCCCGAATGGGCGGTCAAGCCAATGGTCGGGTTGGCGAGCGTTTCCAGGTCGCCGATCTGGTCGTCGATCATCCCTTCCCCCAGTCCGCTAACGTGCAGTGTACGGATTTTTAACACCGCGTGCAGGTCGAAATGCTTTTGCAGGAAGGGGACAATGGCGCTGTTCATCAGGGTATCCATTTCGCGTGGCACACCTGGCAGTGAAATGATTATTTTGTCCCTCTTTCCGATCCCATTCCCTACCTGCTGGAGAGGGGGAACTTTGACAATGAAGGCCGGGGCAGTACCAACTGGATTTTCGATGACGATCGCATTTTTTGGGACATAAGCCTGACGCTTTTGGTTTTCCGTGGGTTTCCGCCCATACCGTGCAATCCTGGCGGTGATTTGCTCCCAGAGTTCGGGGTGAAATTCGAGTGTTGCCCCCACGGAATCAGCAATTGCCTGGCGGGTGGGATCGTCAACGGTTGGACCAAGACCGCCGGTGGTGATGACGATATCAGCCCTATCCAATGCTTCACGAACGGACTCAGATATGCGCGCGGCATTGTCGCCGATAGTCTGGGTCCGGAACAAGTCTATGCCCAGGCTGCGCAGTACCCGCGCAAGGGAACGGGTGTTGGTGTCGGCGGTTTCGCCGAGCAGGAGTTCGGTGCCAATGGCAATTATCTCCGCGGTGGGCATGGTTGGATGGATTATACAACAGGGGCAGTTTTTGTCGGCCTTGTTGGCTGATTTTTAGCGGGAAAGGTTAAGCGCAGAAAGCAGCGCCTGGCGGGGTATGTAGAGTGTTTTGTCAGGCATCAGCACTGCCACCTGCTGGATGGCAGCCAGGACCTGGTTCGTCAGTATTTTGGCTGATGCGTAACTGGTCACGGGACCGAGTATGGGAATCCCGGCATCCAGGAGAACTGGGCTTGCTGACACAGCCTCAGCGCTACAGGTTGGACCGATCACAGCGGAAAGGTCCGCATAGGTGGCGAATTCGGTCGCTCCTGTCTGGGCACTGCCAGCAGTGCAGTCCGTTGCGTAGTTGATTAGTTGGATGTAATGCCCCAGCAGGTCTGCTTTATCTTCGATCGCTTGTTTTACACTTTGAAGCGAAGCAATCCCGAGAGGTCTTTGATCCCCGTTGGTCGCCAGGATGGCACCGATAACAACCGGGCTGCCGGGAGGAATTTCCAGGCAGCCCAGCGGGTCGGTGCATTCATATGCTGCTGTTCCGCAGGAGACCAGCAGTAGGCTGAGGATCACCAATGCAGCTGGCAGGGTCAGAAGCGATTTCATTTTTTTAATGAGGAAAGGTATTTTCCAGCCATGTCCGCGGGTTGACCTGTATGCCGTTGACAAACAGGTCCCAATGCACGTGCGGACCGGTGACACGCCCGGTGTCGCCGATCTTTCCGATCAATTCGCCGGCAGTGACATGTTCTCCCACGGAAACATAAATTTCAGCCTGGTGATACAACCCGCTGTAAACTCCCTGGCCGTGGTCAATAATGGTGGCGTAGCCGCGCACGGTCTTAAGACCGGTAAACACCACCACTCCGTCCGCTGGAGCATAAATGTCGAACGGATGCGCTTTGGAACAGACCCCAAAGTCCATCCCACTGTGGAACCCGGTTAGGGCGCCCCCGTTATAGGTTCGGCGGTTGCCATAAACCGAGCGCAGGCAATATTGGCTGTCAACCGGCAGTTGGAACTGTCCCTGCCAATATTTTTCGTTTGTGACCGGGGTGACCATGGAGAGCAGCCAGGCGTCCTCCGGGTCGGTCACCGCTGGGTCTATGGTGGCTGGGTCGACACCATTAATGGTTTCAGTTTTAAAATTCCCCGGGTTGACCAGGACCATTTGTTCGAAGGATTGCGTCGCGCCGTCTGGAAGGGTCACGTCGATTCGCAGTGGGTATAGACCCGCTTCCGTCATGGCGTGGATGCCCTGCAGCGCCACCTGGGATCCATCTTCCTGGGGAAAGAAATGCAGGGTGTGCTCAACCAGTTGGCCGCTCAACGTGATCGGCTGGGTTGCCGTCACCTTGACCTGGACGGTTGCCCCCTGGATGATCGGCAAGGGGTCCACCACAGCGGAGGTAAGTACCGCAGGGATCCCGGATGGCTCAGCGCTGGATGAACCCGAGGCAAGATAGAGCACATCGCCCGGCAGGTTCGCCTGTGGTTCGGACAGATTGTTTAATTGGGAGATTGTCCACGGGTCGCTGTTTTGCCGCACGGACATCTCCAGCATGGTTTCACCTGCTGCAAGCGTGGTTCGGGCGGTTAATGCAGGGTGCTGATCCTGCGTCAGCAGGACCAGGTTGTAACCTGCGTACAATTCTTCAGGGCTGACAATGTGGTTGAGTTTGATCAGGAGCGCCGGGTCAACCTGGTATTGGCGGCTCAGGCTGCGCAGGGTTTCCCCAAATGGGACCGGTTGTGTGATCAACGTTCCGCTCAGGCCGGTGAGACCGGGGATGATAAGCTGGTCTCCAGGGAATATGTCCTGGCTGGCCAGGTTATTGGTGGAGATGATATCGGCTACTGTGACGTTGAAGCGGAGCGCTATGTCGTACAGCGTATCCCCGGAAACGACGATGTAAACCGGGCCGGTGGGTGGAGTGGCCGTCTGGGCAGATACGGGAGTTGCTGAAAAAATGATAATGAGGGCTGCCAGGCAGGCAACAATTTGTCTACGCATTTTGGAACTCAAGCTGGTCGCCGATTTTAAATTCGCCCAGCCGATCGGGGTGGATTTCGAGGATATACCTGGCGGGCTGGCGTGGAGCGTAGGCAGGCCGCCAGGTGCGTGCCAGTACGGTATCCACGACTACCTTTTCTGAATTGATCCATATCACTGCCAGGTCCATAAAAACGAACAGCATGTGGATGGCCGTGTCCAGCCGGCTATCCCGCGCTTCGACCAGCAGCAGGCCCTGCTCTTGCGCCAGGCTGGAACGGAACATCAGGCCGCGCAGGCGGCATAAGAAACTGTCGCAATAAAGGGCATGGATCGGGGTGGAAAGCGGCTGGTTGATATTTACGAGCTGGATTGTATGCATAAAAATATGAAAACGGGGCGTCAGGTGCGCCCCGTTTAGGTCAGACTCGCTCAGGCGATTTGTTGCCGCCCAAGCACGGTATCTACGCTGGCTAACAATTCCTGCGGACTGAAAGGTTTTGCAATGTAATCATCCACCTTGGCAATATGCAGGCCAAGCACCTTGTCTATGCTTTGGGCTTTGGCGGTTACCACGATCACCGGGATATCCCTTGTGGTCTCGTCCGCTTTCATTTGTTGGTAGACTTCCCATCCGTCCATTTCAGGCATCATCAGGTCGAGCAGGACCAGGTCGGGATGGTTTTTGCGGATCATTTCAAGACCTTCTTTTCCGCCGTTGGCTCCAAGAATTTCAAACCCCCGTCGGCTGAGGATCAGGCGAATAAGGTCTATCATTTCTGGTTCATCTTCAATACAGAGGATCACCTTTGTGTTTATTTCTGTCATATGATGCCACCTGGTTAAGTTAAGTTTACCACAAATAACTTCCACCCATCTTTCTATCTCCTCCGGTACTATTGGGACGGGGGCTTGCCAGGACAATGGGGTCGGGACCGAATACGCAATGCGAGCTCATGTCTCAAAAAGCTTAAAATATGACCGGTGGAACCACGTGATATGTTTTTTTCATTGGTCGGGGTTGCATTTCGGATAAACTTGATGAATTTATTAGAACTTTATATAACATATTCTTCGAATCTGGCTGAGACCCACATAGGTTGGTATAATCCAATCGCACGGACAGGAGGTCCTTGTGAATTCACGTAATCAGTCCTATATTATTTATCTCCTGCTGTTTATCGCGATCGTGGCGATGGTCTATTTTAACGTCCGTCAGCAGCCGAACAGCACTGGACCGTTGACCATTAACCAGGTTGCCCAGCAGATTCAGGCAGGCACGGTCACTCGCATTGTTGTCAATGATGACAATAGTTTGCAGGTGATTTCATCCAGTTCCAGCGGTCCGATCGAACAAACGGCTCGTAAAGAGTCCGAGACGACCCTTGTCTCACAACTGCTGGCTTTTGGTGTAACCCCCGAGCAATTGCTGAATGTGTCTGTTGAGGTTAATCCACCCAGTCCGTGGGCTGGCATATTGACGTTGGCTTATTACATCGTGCCGGTCATTCTGATTGGGGCGTTGTTCTGGTTCATTTTTCGCCAGGCGCAGGGCAGCAACAATGCTGCCATGGCATTCGGCAAATCCAAAGCGCGCATGTTCAGCGGTGAGCATCCCACGGTAACGTTCGAAGATGTGGCCGGGGTGGATGAATCCAGGGAAGAATTAAGGGAAGTGGTCGAGTTCTTGAAGGAACCGCAGAAATTCATTCAATTGGGCGCGCGTATTCCGAAGGGCGTCCTTCTGGTTGGTCCTCCCGGAACCGGTAAAACCCTGCTTGCCAAGGCCGTCTCAGGTGAAGCCGGCGTGCCTTTCTTCTCGATCTCCGGCTCCGAGTTCGTGGAAATGTTCGTAGGTGTGGGTGCCAGTCGCGTGCGTGACCTGTTCGACCAGGCCAAGCGCCATTCTCCCTGTATCGTCTTTGTGGACGAAATAGATGCTGTCGGCCGCCAGCGTGGTGCAGGTTTGGGCGGGTCGCACGACGAGCGTGAGCAGACCCTTAACCAGATGCTGGTGGAAATGGATGGTTTCGATACCGACACCAACGTGATTGTGGTGGCTGCCACCAACCGCCCCGACATTCTTGACCCGGCCTTGCTCCGGCCCGGTCGGTTTGACCGGCGCATTACCCTCGACCGGCCGGATATGCGCGGCCGCGAAGCTATTCTTAAAGTCCATGCGCGTGGCAAGCCGTTTGAACCTGCTGTTGATCTGGGAAGCATTGCGCGCGGCACGCCTGGTTTTGTTGGCGCTGATCTTGAGAACCTTATCAACGAAAGTGCCATCCTGGCAGCCCGCCGCAACAAGAAGGCGATTGGCCAGCCTGAATTGGAAGAAGCCATCGAGCGTGTGATCATGGGACCCGAACGCAAATCCCGGCTGATCAGCGAAGAAGAAAAACGTATCATTGCCTATCACGAAGCAGGCCACGCAGTGGTCATCAATGCCATCCCCGAAGCCGACCCGGTGCAAAAGATTACCATCGTCGGTCGCGGTCAGGCGGGCGGGTTAACCTGGAACCGTCCTCAAGATGATCGCATGCTCACTTCACGCAAGAAAATGATGGCGCAGTTGACCCTGCTTTTGGGTGGTCGCGCAGCCGAGCAGATCGTCTTCGATGATATTACCTCCGGCGCTGCCAATGACCTGGAAAACGTCACCCGCATGGCCCGCACCATGGTCACCCGCCTGGGAATGAGTAACGATATGGGCGCGATGGTGTATGGCCAAAAGGAGGAACTCATCTTCCTGGGCCGCGAGATATCCGAGCAGCGCGATTATTCCGAAGCGGTCGCCGAGCAGATCGACCGCGAAGTGCGGACCCTGGTGGATGCATCCTATAAACAGGCGCTTGCGCTCCTGAAAAAATACCGCACCGAATTGGACGCCGTTGCCGCCAAACTCCTCGAAGTGGAAACTTTGACACGTGAGGAGTTCGAGAAAATATTCCCGCCTCCTATTCCGAAAAAGAGCGGCACTCCGCAACCTTCATAACCATAAAAAAACCGGCTTCAAAGCCGGTTTTTTGATTCTTAAATGGTTTCGATAGGGATCTAAGGTTGGTTCAGACTAATACTAATTCGTAATCTAAAAGGCAAGCCGGGCATTGGGTTAATTCTGTTTTCCTTCGGCTCCTTATTAACCAAGCAGCCATTCAAGTGCAGCTTCCGGATTTTCGAATATCTTCAGGTTGTACCCCCGGTTGTGGGATACAATCTCCAGGAACCACTCCCTTGATTTTGGCAAGGGTCTGTCGACGATGGCTGCCTTCACGATCCCCTTCCCTCTAAGCCGCTGAAAATCTTTTGTGACCAGGTAATAGCTATCGAAAACGCTCAGCCAGCCTTCCAATTCCCTGACATCGATCAGAATCTTGCCGCACTGGTTCTCAATTGCCGCCTGTGCAATTTCAGTCACGAGAGAAGACACTACACCCCGCGTTCGCGTACCGCTCGCATGGGCTGTCAAATACCCCTCTTTAACTTTCATTGTTAGGTTGGGTGGGGGTTGGGATTTGGCAGCCTGAATCTGCGTATCCTTATCGTTCATACCATCCTCCTGCTCCGCTTATCAATTTCCTGTCAATTTTGTTACGTTGCCAGAACATCCTATTAATCGCCTCCGGAGGGAAAGAAGGGATTATAGACCAATTATCGCACATTTTCAGGGTAAACGCGACAGGGTCTCGAATGGTTAATTCGAACACTTTCGAAATTCTTCCAGAGATGACCCCGAATTAACCGATGAAAATGCGGATCCGTTTTTCTATTTCAGTCAGGTTGTTCTGACCAGCCTCGAACCAGAGAATATTCTCGTCTTCTTGTTTAAACCAGTTCGCTTGTCTTCTCACAAAGATGCGCGTCAATCGCCGCATTTGTATTTTGGCTTCCTCCACGCTCTTTTCTTCCTGCAGAACGGCTGCACACTCGCGGTAGCCGATGGCTGACATGGTTGGCAGGCTGGGCGAATATCCCCGCCTCAGCAGGCTTCGCACCTCGTCCAGCAAACCGGCGGCGAACATGCCCTCGATGCGGGCATCCACGCGGGCATATAGTTCAGCCCGTGGACGGATCAACCCGATGGTCATCAATCGATAGGGACTCTCACCCTGCCCGCGCTGGTCAGAGAACCTGCGACCGGTGGAGAAGATCACCTCCAGTGCCCGTATTGTCCTGCGCAGGTTGCGTGCATCGATCACTTGCGCCGCGGGCGGATCCAGAAGAGCCAGACGCTGGTGAAGCCATTCGTTTCCATTCGTTTTCGCCTGCTCACCCAATATTTTTCGCAGACGATCGTCAGGTTTGGTCACCGGCGGTGCCCACCCATGTGTCACTGCATGAATGTATTGTCCGGTCCCGCCCACCAGGAATGGCAGTTTATGGCGCCTGTGGATGTCTCCAATCGCCTCCGCAGCCAGGTGCTGGAAAACGGCCAGGCTGCAAGTCTCATCCGGGTCCACAATATCTATCAGGTGATGCGGAACTTGAGACCGCTCCTTCGCTGTCGGCTTGGCTGTACCGATGTCCATTCCGCGGTAAAAGAGACGCGAGTCTGCTGAAACTATTTCTCCCCCCAATCGTTCAGCCAGTTGGATGGAAACCTCGGTCTTACCGACCGCTGTGGGACCGACAATGACGATCAGGGGAGGTTTCATTCGGTAAATTACCCGATTACGTTCTCAAAATGCGCGATCTGCGCTTTTCCACCCGGTATTCCTTCCACGGCGATCACGTCAAACTGCCAGCTATCCCCGCTTTCGGGATGCGCCTGGAGATATTCTTCGGCTGCGGAGAGTAAGTATGCCTGTTTGCGGTGCGTGACCGAATCTTCAGGGTAGGCAAAATCATGTGATCTGCGTGTCTTGACCTCAACAAAAACGAGCAAACCATCCTTACTGGCGATGATATCAATCTCCCCATGGGCGCTGTGGACATTCCGCGCCAGTACTTCGTAGCCATTTGCTTTCAGATACTCTGTGGCAGCCTCCTCTCCCCAGCGACCGGTTGCTTGTTTGCTGTTCCTCATGTGCGCAATTTCTCCACCAGGCTGCGGATGCGTGAACTTAAACTATGCCTGCGCGGTAGCGCCGCATAAGCTAGGCGTTCGTAATGATCAAGCATGGTTTTAAGAGTATATTCAATGGCATATTTTTCACTGGCCTTGTGTGCTGCCTGCCCCATTTTTCGGCGCAGGCTTCGGTCGAGGCACAGGCGGGTTAATTTGGCAGCAAATGCGGCCTGGTTTTGGCTGGCAAGGTAACCGGTCAGGCCATCTTCGATGGTATCGCCCACCCCCACCGAGTGGATTCCCAAAGCGGGCAGCCCTGTCGCCATGGCTTCGATCACAGAAAGAGGGTGGACTTCTGTCACTGAGGCAGTCACGAAAATATCACTCATTGCCAGGTACTTTGGTATTTGTTCGTAACCTACCATGCCAAAAAAATGGACCTGGTCATTTACACCAATCTCTGTGGCAAGTTTTTTCAGACTTTCCTCCTCAGGTCCGCCCCCAATAATTAGCAAATGAACGCCTTGTACTGTCTCGGACACCCCCGCGAATGCCCTCAGGAGGAAATCGACGTTTTTTTCCGGTCCAAGCCGCCCGGAATAGATCAACAGGATGTCTTGGGGAGTAAAGCCGAATTCGAGTCGGCAATCTTCGCACGCCAGCTGGTACAGATCCAGTTCGACACCGTTGGGGACAACTTCGATCGGGCTGACCACTCCCAATTTGCGCAGAACGTCTGCCATCCCGGGCGACGGAGAGACGACCAGGTCCACGGCGGTACAGAATGGAGGCATATAGCTCTGGAGGAAGGTTGCACTGATCTCCTCTGGCAGCAGAGGAACGTATGCTTGTGCGTATAGATCGTAACGGGTGTGGTTGGTAAAGACAACCGGGATATGTAGCGGGCGGCAGTAGTTCAGGGCCAGTCTTCCGCTTAGAAATGGATGGTGGACGTGGACTAGGTCCATGGTTTGCAGCAGTGCTTTTGCACTCCGCCGGTAGCGGAAATTTAAGGTATAGCCGGTGTCCACCAGAGGCAGGCCTGGTGAGCGGATAATATTCGTTTCTTCGTCGGGATAATCGAGGTCTCCAAAGGTGAAAACATAAACTTCGTGCCCAGCCGTTTCCAAATATCTTTTGTTTAAAGAAATGTAGTTGGTGATTCCGCTGACGTGTGGCTTGTAAACATCTGCCATCATGCCAATGCGCATCCTGACCTCCGTCGCTGACTTAATTATTTACAAGGATTCACCTTTGTATGGGCGTGATCCACTGCTTATCGTAAGTCAAGCAGAGAGGCCTGTCAAGGTGGGGTATAATTATTTAGTTCACGATGGTTCATCTAATACTTTTTCGCCCCCTGTGGGTAATCTAATCAATCAAAGGCAGTTTATGGCAAGCGTTCCTTTCAGTTTGCCTCCGGATTATTGGCAGACTTTTTTCCTCGACAAGAAAGACTTGGAATACCTCAGCACCTATTTATTCGAAAACGAGACGCCTCTTACTGAGAAAGAACTCCTTCCGATTTTAATTGGTGAGCGCATTCGCAACGAGCGTGAAACACTCATCCGACAGCAGCGCTCAATCGGTAAGGTGTATTTGCCCGAAGGGCATTACTTGGCGGGGGAGAGCCTGGTATTTCCTGCATTCGAATGGAAAAAAGGGAAAATAGTCAATTCCCGTCCCGGCGTAAATCCCTCCACGGGTGGATTTGAAGTCCTGGAGGTCGAATTTGAGGGCGGGGTTTCGCGCCAGATGGCTGCAGGACTGGCGAACCATAAGTTAAATCAGCCGGTGGAAATTTCCGTTGATGACCCGCTTCTCAATCCGGGAAACGTCATAAAAGTTTACGGCCCGGATTTGGAGCAGAAGCTGGATAAAGCTCTGTCTGCCGATAATGGCTTGGTTAAAGTTGCTGCCCGCTGGTTCCCGCGTGCTCTGCTGGTGGATATTAACGTTGGTCAGCTCAACCTCGCAGAGGCCGTTTTGGATGAGGCAGTTGCCGGCAAGCCACTAACCACAATTGCTTTGATAGATCAATTGGAAATCTCGGGGAATGTCAATCCGAAATTGATTGAATTCTCGATGAATTATGCCTTGCAGGAAGATGGGCGCTTCGATGAAGTCGGGCCGTCAGGCGAGGTGCTGTGGTTTTTAAAACGTCTTGAACCGCACGATGTGCAGCAAATCCCGGCACGGCTGCGCTATATTGATATACCGTACAACCGCTCCATCCTGACTCGTGAAATGCTGGCTCTCGAAGATGAATTGGATGATGAATTGGCTGGCAACGAACCGCCCGTTAGTGAGGTGAATGAGGTAACCATCAGCTTGAGCTATCCCCACTGGCGGGCAGGTACTTTACCGGTTTCTGCGCGGGTCCGGAGTTTGTTCCCCACGGCATACGAGTCTCCGCGCGTCCGCTTTACTCTGGTGGATGGACAATCCAGGGAAGAATTCCAAGCATGGGTCGTACGTCAGCATGGATATGTGGTCGGCCTGGGACCCCTTTACCAGAAGTATGGCATGATCCCTGGCAGCTTGATATCCGTATCCAGGGGTAAAAAGCCGGGCCAGGTGATCGTAACAGCCAAAACCCGCCGGCCAACGCGTGACTGGGTGCGGACGGTGCTGGTGGGTAGCGATGGCAGGATTGTTTTTGCCATGCTCAAGCAGAACTTGACCACCGAGCTAAACGAACGCATGGTGGTGGCAGTTCCAGATCCTTCCGCCGTGGACGAGGCATGCGATCAGGTTGCCCAACAACATCTTCCCTTCGATCAATTGGTTGGCGATATGATGCGCGAGCTGATCAAGCTAAATGTCCAGGGCCATGTGCATGCACAGGAACTGTACTCAGCCATTAATATTATTCGGCGCTGCCCGCCAGGGGCACTGCTTGCTTTTCTGACAAGTAGTTCCAGTTATCGGCACGTAGGTGACCTCCATTATCGTCTTGCCGAAACGGAGGCTGAAAATGCCTGAGGTCAAAAAATTCAGCCTGATCAAACCGGCCCTTCAGACACCTTTCCACATTGATTTCGATTGGTGGCGTATTAACGATACAAATTGGCATGTTGCTCTCGAGAGTCTCTTATGCCCTCAACATCAGGAAGCCTTTGCTGGTCTTCCGGAGGGTCAGATGATCGACTGGGTGGACCCGGAGACTGCTGAGGTGCGCCAGTTGGACGGCCTTCAAAACACGCTCATTAATCATTGCGCCCAGCAACCCGGGTTTCTCGATGAACACACCGCGCTGGTGGATGCAATTTTCCGTCTTCTGTTGGTGAATGGCAATACGCCCATTTCATCAGAAGAGCTCTCTGCACGGCTTAATCGTCCAGCGGACATTATTCTCAAAACTATCGCTGGTCCACGCGTCTATAAGGGATTAAAACCTTTTGTCGCTTGATCTTTTGGAGTATAAATATCCGTTTGGCAAATTATCATCCTGCCCCTGTAGCTCAACGGACAGAGCACCTGCCTTCTAAGCAGTAGGTTGTGGGTTCGAATCCCGCCAGGGGCGCTCCCAACATACACAAATTGCCATTTCATCAGGAAATGGTATGCCCGCAAGGGCAGGAGGAAAAATGACCACTGAAAGGTTCGGAATAATCAAATTTAGAGGACAGGATGTCACAGTCCTCGGCAAGGATCTGAAGCCGGGCGATGTGGCTCCCGAGTTTTCCGTCCAGACTCTCGACTGGGCACCCTTTATCGGATTGGCGGGCACACAAGGGAAAGTCCGCATCATAACGACACTCCTTTCTATGGAAACTGATGTTTGCGATCGGGAGACAAAGCGATTCAACCAGGAAGCTGCTTCCCTGGGGAAGGATATAGTTATCCTGGTGATCAGTGCCGACCTGCCTTTCACCCAGAAACGCTGGTGCGGTGCGGCGGGAGTGGATCAAGTAACCGTCCTTTCGGACCATATGGGGGCGGATTTTGGTGAGAAATACGGTTGTCTCATAAAAGAAGCACGAGTTCTTCGCCGGGCCGTCTTTGTTGTGGACCGGGCTGGGAAAATTACCTATGCGGCTTACATGCCTGCCCTCGGAGAAGAACCAAATTATGTCGAGGTCCTGGCAGCAGCTCGGGCAGCACTATGAGGAATGGGATATTTCGGAAGTCTTGAAACGGTAGTCGGGTAAGGAGGTTGCCATGTCTTCGTTGTTTCAGAAAGATCATCAGCCTGCGCTTTTATTATCGGGGAAGCGCGCCATTGGCTGGCAGGTCAGCATCCAATCGGTTGCCTGGAATCCACCCACCGATGTTTACGAAACCGAAGCGAGTTTTGTTGTACGGCTTGAAGTGGCCGGGATGCGCCAGTCGGATTTTTCGATCGATGTCGAAAATAACTTCCTTATCATTAGTGGCATGCGCAGCGAACCTCCCGAACGTCGCACATATCACCAGATGGAAATTCGCTTCGGTGAATTCAGCACTGCCATTGAAATTCCGGCAGGTGCGGATGTGAGTAAGGCCCAGGCTGACTATGAAGATGGCTTTTTGAATGTTGTCATGCCCAAGATTAAACCGACTCCTGTCATCATCAAAGGTTGATTACATTTTTATGTCTGCATCTCGTTGGCACACCGGACCACTGGACGTGTTTGATTGGCTCCAGGATACCGATACCTCACTGGAAGACCTGTTCCTTCCGTCCATTTTTACGCGCCTTCAGAAGAAAGACGACCAGGGAAAAGAGCTGATACAGCCTGCTTCAGTGGATGGGGAGACCATTAAATACCCGGATATTATCCCGATCCTTCCCCTGCGTGGCGTGGTGGTGTACCCCCAAACTGCTGTTCCGTTGACCATCGGCCAGCCGCGTTCGATCAAACTCGTGGATGAAGTCTCTGGAACCTCCGATAAACTGATCGGTTTGCTGGCTGCCGTAAACCCGGAGATCGAAGAACCCTCCCCGGCCGACCTTTACACGATCGGGACGATCGCTACCGTCCACCGGTTGTTTCGCGCTCCGGATAGTACGATCCGCCTCCTTGTGCAGGGGCTGATGCGTTTCCGGGTGCTGGAGGTGGTGGAGACGGAGCCATATCTCAAGGCTCGCGTTGAAGTTCTCCCTGAAACGGTTGAGACCGGGCTGGAGATCGATGCCCTGGCACGCTCAGCCCGCGATCAGTTTGAACAAATATCGGGATTGACCCCGTCCATCCCCCGTGAACTGGTAGCCTCCATCGTTTCCCTCGAAGACCCGCTTCAGACGGTCTATACGATTGCCAATTTCCAGCGCATAGAGTTAAAGGACGCCCAGACCCTCCTTGAATTGGATTCCACCAAGTCAAAATTGGAGAAACTGGTCGATCTATTGGTGCGCGAAACGGAAGTCCTTTCACTGGGAGCGAAAATCCAGAACCAGGCGCGGTCGGAGATCGAGAAGGTTCAACGCGAATATTTCCTTCGGGAGCAGATGAAAGCCATCCAGAAGGAGTTGGGCGAGAACGACGAACAGGCGGTGGAAGTTGAAGAGTTTCGCAAGAAGATCGATGCAGCCAGGATGCCCGAAGAAGCCGAGAAACAGGCCCGTCGCGAATTGGATCGCCTGGCACGCTTGCCGACTGCAGCTGCCGAGTATGGAGTTATTCGCACTTATCTTGACGCACTGGTAACATTACCGTGGTCACAGGGAACGAATGATAATTTGGATATCGCCCATGCCCGTAAAATCCTCGATCAGGATCATTATGGGTTACAGGATGTCAAGGAGCGCATTCTGGAGTTTCTGGCCGTCCGAAAATTGCGCCTGGAGCGCAAGGACGAAAAGGGCGAGCCCTCCAAGGATCTCATTCGTCGCGAGCGGGAAGGTGTGATCTTGTGCTTCGTTGGCCCACCGGGCGTTGGCAAGACTTCGCTGGGGCAATCCATCGCACGTGCCATGGAGCGTAAGTTTGTTCGTATCTCCCTTGGTGGAGTAAGGGACGAGGCCGAGATCCGCGGACACCGTCGCACCTATATCGGAGCCATGCCGGGACGGATCCTCCAAGCCTTGCGCCGTGTTGAATCCCACAACCCGGTCTTCATGTTGGATGAAGTGGATAAATTGACAATGGATTTCCACGGTGATCCTGCTTCAGCGTTGCTTGAAGTCCTTGACCCGGAGCAGAACGTGGAATTCCGCGATAACTACCTCGAAGTCGCTTACGACCTTTCTCAAGTGTTTTTCATCACCACTGCCAATACGCTGGAAACCATCCCGCCTCCCTTGCTGGATCGCATGGAGATCATCCATCTCTCCGGTTACACAGAGAGCGAAAAGATCGCGATTGCCAAAGGTTACCTGGTCCCACGCCAGGTGCGGGAAAATGGGTTGCGGCCCCAGGAAGTGAATTTCACCAGGACTGCTCTGCAAACTATAATTAATCAGTATACACGCGAAGCCGGTGTCCGTAACCTGGAACGTAAAATTGGCGCCGTCTGTCGTAAGTTGGGAACGTATATTGCCGAGGGCAGGAAACAGGCACCCAGGGTTACTCCAAAATCCGTCAAGCAATTACTGGGACACCCCATTTTTCTTGAAACGGAAGAGATTGATACCCGCACGTCTATCCCCGGTGTGGTCCCCGGTCTGGCGTGGACACCCTATGGGGGTGAAATTCTGTTCATCGAAGCCACAAGCATGCCTGGGTCAAAAGGTTTCCAGGTCACCGGGTCGGTGGGGAATGTGATGCAGGAATCAGCTCGTGCAGCACTATCCTATGTCCGTTCACACGCCGCTGAATTCGGGGTTCAGAAGGATTACTTCGAAAAGACCGACATCCATATGCATATCCCGGCCGGTTCCCAGCCCAAGGACGGGCCATCCGCGGGAGTCACCATGGCGACCGCCCTGGTTTCACTGGTTTCCAATCGACCGGTCAGGAAAGGGGTCACCATGACCGGCGAGATCACCTTGCGTGGACAAGTTATGCCCATCGGTGGTCTCAAGGAAAAACTGCTGGCAGCCCATCGCGTTGGGCTTAAGACTGTTGTCCTGCCCAAACGCAATGAGTTGGATGTCGAAGATGTGCCAGAAGAAATTCGCAAGACTATGAACTTCGTCTATGCCGAATCGATCAATGATGTTTTAAAGGCAGCTTTGGAGAAACCCGCCAGGATCATAAAAAAAATTAAGCAAGGGAAAAAGAATGATTAAAGTACTTCTGGCGGATGATGATTTCACGATGGTTGCACTTCTGAAAACCTTGCTCGGTATGGAAGGTTACCAGGTGGCGACCCTGCTGGATAAAAAGGGTAGCATCGTGGAAAATATCCGTCGCGAGAAACCGGATGTTTTGCTTATCGATATTTTTCTCGGCACCCGCAATGGCATGGATGTCGTTAGGCAGATCCGCAATACCCCGGATATGAAAGACCTGAAGATCGTCATGGTTTCGGGTATTGATAAGTCCGAGGAATGTCTGGCAGCCGGGGCGAATGCCTTCCTGCTGAAGCCTTACATGCCCGAAGCACTTTTTAACCTGCTCCGTTCATAAAGTTGGGGGATGATTTGCGCGAAGTTCTGATCCGGGAATTCAAATACCCCGAAGATTATCCCGCTGCCCGTCTTCTCTGGGAGAACGCTGGTCCTGGGATTCATCTGCGTCGCTCCGACGATCCTGGCGAGATCCAAAAAAAACTCCAACGCGATCCCGATTTGTTTCTCATTGCTGAAATCGATGACAAAATGGTTGGGACTGTGCTCGGTGGTTTTGACGGTCGGCGCGGCATGGTCTACCATTTGGCAGTATCTGATCAGGATCGCCGGCTTGGGATCGGCGAGCTGCTTATGGATGAATTGGAACGACGACTTAAATCAAAAGGGTGCATTCGTTGTTACCTGCTTGTCACTGTCGAGAACGAAGACGCCATGCATTTCTATAAAAAGCGCGGCTGGTCGCACATGAACTATGTTTACACATTTGGGAAGGACCTGGAATGACAATCCGCTTTGGTATCCTGACATCAAGCGATCGGTCTGCACGCGGTGAACGCCCCGACCTGTCCGGTCCGGCGTTGGGAGATCTAGTTACAGCTCACGGCTGGACCGTGTGCCGCACGGTCATTGTTCCTGACGAGCTGGATGTCATCCGTGAAACCCTGTCCACCTGGGTTGATGGTGGCCAGGTGGACGTTATCCTGACCACTGGAGGGACGGGGTTTGCCCCGCGGGATGTCACACCCGAAGCAACCAGCCTGGTGATTGACCGTCAGGCTCCGGGTCTTGCCGAAGCCATGCGCCAGGAAAGTCGGGCGGTCACACCGCATGCCATCCTTTCTCGGGCTGTAGCCGGGATTCGAGGCAGGGTTCTGATAATAAACCTGCCGGGAAGCCCCAAAGCCGCCGTTGAAAATTTACAGGTTTTATTGCCCGTTCTGGCTCATGCAGTGGAGTTGCTGAAGGAAGAACCGGACGCAGAGAAGCACCACTAGCTCCTCTTGCCACCTTCCTTTAACTGGCATATAATCCCGCCCGCTTGAAATTTACCAAAAGGAAGATGCTATGATTGATGTTAATGAACTCCGCAAAGGAGTGACGTTTGAGCTCGACGGGAATCTGTTTAAAGTAGTCGAATACAGTCATCATAAACCAGGCCGGGGCAATGCCACAATTAAGATAAAAGCCCGCAACCTGCGCACCGGCTCCAATATTGAAAAAACGTTTATCTCGGGCAGTCAGGTCCAGGAAGCACGCCTGGATTTCCATACTGTCCAGTACCTGTACAACGATGGGGATAACTATTACTTTATGGATCAGGAAACGTTCGATCAGCCTGGCATTCCCAAGGATATCATCGGTGAATCGGCCGGTTTCCTCCAGGAAGGCATGGAATGCAAGTTGACCTTTTATGAAGGTAAGCCGCTTGACATAGAAATGCCCACCTCGGTGGATTTAAAGGTCGTTTACGCGGAAGTCGCGGTTCGTGGTGATACTGCCACCGGTGTCACCAAGAAGGTAAAGGTGGAAACCGGTTTCGAAGTACAGTGTCCAAACTTTGTAAAAGTGGGCGATACCATTCGCGTTGACACTCGTACCGGCGAGTATCTCACCCGGGTGTAATCAAATCCTCCCGCAGAAAGTTACTGCGGGAGCTCGCTAATTTCTCTATGAAAACGCCTGCCGGATCTGAATGTAAATATTTTTATGGTGACTATTATCGGGGCCGCGACCATGAGGAGTGCCGCCTCCTCGGGGCTGCGTGGACCCGTGATTTGTGTCGAACCTGCCCGGTCCCATCGATCGACCGGGCAAATGCATGCGAATTCATGCATTTACTCGGCGAGGTGAGTCGTCCGTTGACAACCGGGTTCCAGCGCCGGGTAAAGGTCACCACTTTCTGCGAAAAGACCAGGCGGTCCGGTTTCGATCCGCACATTGGTTGCGGGGAATGTCATCCTCTCCCGCCCGTATTTGAAGTTAAGAAATAGATTCATAAACTACCCTGCCATTTTGAGATTTGTGGGTTCATGACAGGTAGGGAAAAAAAGCGCGCTATGCCGATCACTCTCCTCCTCGACCTCGACGATACCCTGCTCGAAACCAACATGGACACCTTCATCCCGGCTTACTTCAAGGCACTCTCAGGTGCGTTGGCAGAGAAGGTGGCACCTGAAGTGATGATCCCGGCTCTGACTGGCGGGACGAAGGCGATGATGAGTAATATGGATCCCGCCCTTACTTTGCGGGAAGTATTTGATGCCCATTTCTTCCCCAAACTCGGCACGGACCGGGTCGCCCTCCAATCGTCGATTGACCGGTTCTACGATGAGGTCTTCCCGACTTTGGGTGGAATGACCAGGCCCATCCCCGAGGCCGTCAAGCTGGTGGATTGGGCAGTGGAGAAAGGTCACCGGGTGGTGATTGCCACCAACCCCTTCTTCCCATTGAAGGCCGTCCAGCACCGCTTGCGTTGGGCTGGGTTGCCTCCGGAGAAATATCCCTTCGCGCTGGTGACCTCATATGAGACCTTCCACTTCACCAAAGAGACCGTCGCTTATTATCCGGAAGTTTTAGCGCAATTAGGCTGGCCCGATGATCCTGTTGTGATGGTGGGCGACGATGTCGAACGGGAAGTCAAACCGACTCAGGCTGCTGGTTTCCCGGTCTTTTGGGTTCGAGAATCCGATGACGTCCCCCAGGAACAGGATCGGATACCACGTGGTAAATTGGAATCGTTCCGAGGTTGGTTGGAAAAAACAGACCCTGAAACGCTAAAAATAACCTTGCAAACCCCACAGGCGCTGCTGGCCACCTTGCGTTCCACTCCAGCTGCCATTGCCACGCTCGCCGGATCTGTCTCGAGTGGTGTATGGAGACGGAAGCCAGCACCTGCTGAGTGGTGCTTGACCGAAATCCTCTGCCACCTAAGGGATGTGGAGCGTTTGGTAAACCTGCCCCGCATTCGCAAGATCCTGGTAGAAGAGAATCGCTTCCTGGCTGGGGAAGACACCGACCACTGGGTGGAAGAACATCAATGTGCCGAACAGGACGGGTCGGGAATTCTCGTCGATTTCATCCGCGCCCGTAAGGAAACCATCGGTTTATTAAGCAACTTGCAGTCCGAATGGTCCAGGACAGCCAGGCATTCTATCTTTGGTCCCACCACATTAATGGAAATGGTCGGGATTGTTGCCGGGCATGACCGGGTGCACATACAACAAATCTGGAAGACGATACGCATTGGCTGGTAATTTTGGTTTTATTGTGGTAAATTAGTCATCGTCTTTGACTGATGGAAGGAGTTATTTATGGGTTTCCTGAAAGATTTTGGTTTGCCTGAACTGCTGATCATCCTGGTGATTATCGTACTTCTCTTTGGTCCGGGACGCATTGGCAAAGTTGCCGGGGAGCTTGGGAAAGGGATTCGCTCCTTCCGGGAGGGTTTATCCGGGAAGGAAAATGAAAAGGGGAATGAAACCAAAGAGGAAATTAAAGAAGATGAGAACAAACCAGATCCTCCCAAGGCTGAAAAATAATCGGTTGAGATGATATTGCAGCCCTCTGCCTGACAGCGGAGGGTTTTTACTTGCGAAATGTCTTCTTTGCATTATTTTGACCCTAATCCTGCCGGACACCCGGCTGTGCTTTTACTTCATGGACTGGGTGCCGATGCTGGCTCCTGGACCCTGCAAATCCCCGTATTAACGGGCGTTGGATTCCGTCCTATTGCAGTGGATATACCCGGTTTTGGTCTGTCTCCTTTTGATGGACGTAGCTGGAGTATCCGGCGTGTTGCAGATGGCATGGCGGATTTACTGGAAGAACTGCAGACTGGTCCGGCACATGTGGTGGGTCTTTCCCTGGGCGGTGCCATTGCACAGCAGTTTGCACTGGATATACCGCACCTGACACGCAAACTTGTCCTGGTCAGTACTTTTGCCGTTTTACGCCCAGATAATTTGAGTGGTTGGATTTATTTCTTGCAGCGGTTTATCCTGGTTAATACGCTGGGATTATCTGCGCAGGCAAAAGTGGTGGCCCAACGTGTCTTCCCGGACCCTCGCCACGAACAGTTGCGAAATATCCTGGTGGAAACAATTTCCCATGCTGACCCGCGTGCCTATCGAAAAGCCATGGCTTCCCTTGGGTTGTTTAATTCTTTAAAACGCTTGGGAGAGATCAAAGCCCCCACCCTGGTTATTACTGGGGCTGACGACACCACGGTAAATCCCGGCCGGCAGCGATTGCTTGTCGCAGGCATACCCAAAGCGCAGCAGGTGATCATCCCGGACTCAGGTCACGCTGTCCCGGTGGATCAAGCTGATCGATTTAACCGGGAATTGCTGAACTTCTTACTGCCGCTTGTGTAATTTATTCACGTCCTGGACCGAATGACTGCTAAAACGGGGAATTTCGACGGAAGTAAACCCCGGGGAACTACAAGAAATCTACTATCGCAATCAAAAACCCCTAAAGGTTCAGACCTTTTGGGGTTTTTAGCGGAGAGGGTGGGATTCGAACCCACGGTGACCCATAAGGCCACAACGGTTTTCGAGACCGTCCCATTCAACCGCTCTGGCACCTCTCCATAAGCGTGTCAAGAAATTTTTTACTTAATTCGACTGGTTACCGGGATGCTTGACTCGCACTATCTATTAATGGCGGGGCGATTATATCTTATATCAGGCTTTCTTAATTACCTTTTTTAACTTGGGCTCAGACTTGGAATGTTTCGTGGTAATCACTTTTAATATTTCCTCCCCGAATTGGCTCAACCGCCAGGGGCTTTCTGGCATCAGGGTGGCTAGTTCTTTTAAATTTTTTGGATTTTTCTCGGCGATTTGGTGCATCCAGTTTTTTGGAAGGATGATGTCTGATTCGACCCCGGTTTTCAAACCGGTTTTTTTACGCCATTCAGATAAGACATTCAACCGGTCCAGGAAGGCTTGATTCGGGCGTAAACTGTGCGGGCGGCTCACCGTGGATGTCAGCTTGCCATGTCCCACAGCTTGCAGGATTTCGTCTCCGTATAAATGTATTTGCCGATGGGTCATGCCTAGCGTTTCCAGGTCTTTGTGAGACTCCGGCACCATTTGCGTAATGGCAACCAGTCTCTTATCATCGATCACCTTGAACGGTGGGCGGTCCATTTGTTTGGCCTGGTTTTCGCGCCAGGCGCACAATTGCTGCAGGATGGTCAATTGCCGGTCGCTGAATTTCTGCGCACCTTTGACCCGCTGCCAGGATGGTATTTCTGTCTTCCCATTACCGTTTCCATGTGCCAGGCGTACAAATTCCTCCTGCGCCAGTTCCCACCGCTCGCGAGTCAGTAGTTCAGTTTCCAAGCTATCGCGTAGGGCTAGGAGATGGTGCGTGTCCATCCGGGCGTAGTTGAGCATTTCAGGCGAAAGGGGACGTTCCCCCCAATCAGCCTTTTGATATTTTTTATCCAGTTTAATGCCCAGTTTTTCTTCGAGGATGGAATCCAGCCCAACCCGTTGGTATCCTAATATGCGCGCAGCTTGCATCGTATCGAACAGGTTGGTAACGGTGATACCGAAATCGCGTTTCAGGCAGATGAGATCATACTCAGCTGCATGAAATACCATTTCGATTCCGGGATTGTCAAATATGGGCTTCAAAGGGGCGAGGTTTTCGAACCCAAGAGGATCCACAAGGTAATCAGTCTTCGGGGTGGAAAACTGGATCAAGCATAACTGTTCCTTGAATGCGTGCAGGGAATTAGACTCGGTATCCACGGCGATCCGCTCCCAGTGACCCAATTCGTTGGCCAGTTGTCGCAGGCCATTGGGTTTGGCAATCCAGATGGGAGGGGGCAATTTCTCAGAAGGCATAGACTGTATTATAAGACGTAAGTAACCTGTTACAGGAACTGATTCTTTTATGGCAAACTTAGGACAAGAAATCCTCCTGCCGGAGAGATATTGTCGGCTAGTGATGCGAGGGCGGGAGGTAATGTAACAGTTTCATCCCAGATAATATATTTGACATCTCCTAATCCTATTTGACCACTTTCTCCCTGGGATTCACTAATGAATTCCAGGTGCCTGACTCCGATGGGCTGGGCAAGCTCCCCAATTAATCCCGCATATCGCCAGAATTCCATATCACCATGGGGGCCGATGACAACATTTCCAGGTTGAGTTAAAACATCCTCAATGACGGTGCCTTTCATATCCGGGAAAAGGTAACTCGCTGGCCAATCCCAGCTACCCGGCTTGAATATATTCCCCAGGTTACTTCGGAGTGGCCCGGGTGAGGCAAGTGCGATGATATCCACTGTGCAGTACGCAGCCTCGAATAAAAGGAAAGCGACACAAAAAGTCATCCAGATGGTCGCTAAGTGCCTACGCCAGTGTATTACTTTCGAATTAAATACGAAATTAGCCAAAACCAAGGTGAAACAAGGCAAACCCAGCGCGTAGATCCAAACGGTAAAGCGTGCCCACCAATTTAATGGAGTGGTCAAAAAAGCTAACCCAGTAACACCAATGAGGAGAAACAGGCTTCTTTTATACTCGGGCGTGTGTTTTTGGGGGAAAAAGATTGATAAGCAGATGGAAGGGATACAGGCGAATAGCCACAAGAAGCCCAGGCCGGCATCTCGTGTATCATATCCCTTTATTGATAAAGGCCAGGTCTTAAACCCTTGTGCCCAGGTATATAAGTCTCTGATAATCGGTAATTGACTCCGGAGTTGTACTGGGATCATGGAATATTCAGAGATGGCTTCAGAAATAGATACTCCAGGGAAAAGGGAACGACCAAGAATCGCCACTCCAACCGGATAAAGGGGGGTGCCAGTCATGAAGTAATTGCGGATGTACCAGTATCCTCCCCCTATCAAAGCGATCAAGGCAATTGAGAGCAGAAGGGCCAATCTCTGTAATGTCGTTTTTATCAATTGATTTGGTTTTGAGCGCTTCTCAGGAATGGAAGTTGAGAAGAAAATGTCCTTGATCCAAATACCAACCAGTGCGAGTAAAGCGATCCCGCCTAACGCAATGCCAGTACTCTTGGTACTTAGTGTCAGTCCCATCACAGCACCGAAGGTGAATATTCCCTTCCATTCCAGGTGCCCTCCTTTTGATAGGTGCACAAGTGCTGCTAAAAGACCCACCGCACATGAAGCATAGGCTGAATCTACATAGGTGGTAGTGGACTGGTTGATATTTACAGGGATAAATATGAAAGTTGCCCCTGCGCAAAGGGAAAGCAATCTCCCGGCACCAAGGGAACGAGCTATATAAGCTATTCCTAGGACACCAAGAGGCAGGAAAATTAAATTGACCGCATTGATTACGCTATTGTTGACTGCTTTCACGAGGAGGTATGAAACAAGTTCGGCTCCTTTTGGATATCCGTTGATTAATGGCTCCGCGTAAATAGTTTTAACCCAGGAGATGTACCCGCGTACATCCCACATGGATATTGCGGGGATATGATAAAAATTTCCATCATAAGATAGGTCGGGCATGGTATATGCTGCTGCCCAAAGGACGATATAAGTCATAATACCAATCCCTAGGAAACAAAGGAATGGGATTTGCCATCGATTCACTCTTTTTGGAAAAGCCAATGACTTTAAAAAATCCTTATCTATGAAAAAAAATACCAGCCCGATCGCAATGGAGATGGCGAGAATGGCACGCGCCGTAAAAGGTGAAATTCTTATTTCAAGCAGGCTCAGGCTTATTGTTATGACTTGCATTAAAAAAAGAAACAGAATGTAACTGGAAAGTAGATGAATTATCCCATTACCATTTTTCGGTTTCTCTTGCATCATGAGGACCCTTTAAATAATATTCTTGGATAGTTTGTGGGGCTATGTTATCGGATCTTTTCCATAACCAGTGCGTTCTCGTTGTCGTTGTAATACTCCCTCCATGTATCCACTTCCAGGTAACCTTCTTCCTTGTAAAGGTGAATGGCTGTTTCGTTGGAAACCCGCACACATAGGCGGATTCTCGGTTGGGTCAGTCGTCTCTCACATTCCTGCAGCAATGCTCGCCCGAAGCCGCGCCGCTGGTATTCGGGAATTACGCCCACCGTGGCAATCCAGGCTAAATGTTCCGATGGACGCGGATCTCCGGCGATAAAGCCGATCATCTGGCCATCTTCTACCGCTTTTAAACGAACAATTTCAGGCCATGTCAATACTGCGATCAGGTCAAGCAGCGGCCATGCATCCTTGAGGAAGCAGGCCTGTTCGACGCGGCGCAGGCCACCAAGGTCACGCAGGTTTGCGGGGAGTATTTCCATATCGTCGGTAATTTCCTGAGTAAAGAAGCCTCTCGCACATGTGCGAGAGGCTTCTATTTTACCCTTTACTAAACACTTTTGCTGTCGCTTTTACTTCCCTTTGACGTAATTCTCGATCATACTGGTGAATTCCATCGGGAAGATGAACTTGGTGGACGAACCCAGCCCGAGGCTCTTGAGGGTCTCGAAGTATTGCAGGGTCATTGTCTTCTGGTCGATCGTCTTGGCAGCCGCGAAGATCTTTTCGAGCGCCACGGAGAAACCTTCGGCCTTCAGCACCTGGGCCTGCTTTTGGCCTTCTGCTTCCAGAATAGCTGCTTGTTTCGAGCCTTCTGCCTTCAAGATGGAGGATTGCTTTTCCCCTTCCGCCACGTTGATGGCAGCTTCGCGCGTACCGGTTGATTCAGTTACCACGGCGCGGCGGATACGCTCGGCAGACATCTGCTTATTCATGGCGTCCTGGACATCCTTGGGCGGTATGATCTCGCGAATTTCCACGTTGGTCACCTTGACACCCCAGCGCTCGGTCACTTCGTCCAGTTTGGTGCGCAGGGTCTGGTTGATGTGTTCTCGCTGTGAGAGTACTTCATCCAAGGGGATGCCGCCAATGACGGAACGCAGGGTGGTGGTAGCCATACCGGCTGCTGATAGTTCGAAATTACCCACACCTACCACGCTCAGGGTTGGGTCCATCACCTTGAAATACCACAGGAAGTCAATCGAGATGGGGGCATTATCTTTGGTAATGGATACTTGGTGCGGAACCTCTCTCACCTGCTCGCGCAGGTCTGCTTTGACTGCACGGTCGACCACCGGGATGAGCAGCACCAGGCCGGGACCTTTTGTCCCGATACAGCGTCCCAGTCGGAACACGATCAGTCGTTGGTATTCATTAACGATGCGGATGGCGTTCATCAGGAAGACGACCAGCACGACCACGACAAAGGCAACGACGCACAGAAGTGTAGTTATATTTGCAGGCATACTATTCTCCTTTTCAAAAGAACGAATTACTGCTTTGATTGCTCTTCAGGAGTGACTAGCAGGATGAATCCCTCCCTGCTGATCACACGCACCCGGCTGCCTGCCGGGATGGGTTTCTCGCTCCGCGCACTCCATAATTCTCCTGCCACCTGTACGGAACCGTCGTCCTCTACTCGGGTCTTGGCCTGGCCTATTTTACCGATCAAGGTCGATAAGTCCTGGAGTGGTCGGGCGTGATGTGCTTGCATACCCTTGCGGACGGCCAACCATAAAAAGCCCGCACTAAGTATCGAGACCACCAGGGCTACCAGCGGGTTGACAGCCGGCAGCCATCCATTGGATGGGAACAGGTATACGGAACCGATGATAACTCCCAATAAACTTAATGCCAGGATCAGTTCGCGCTTTGGTTTTTGGATGGAATAAATGAATGGCACCAGGCTCAGAACGAGCACGATCAGCGCCCACAAATTAAACCCGAGATTGTAAATCGCATATCCTGCCAGCGCCAGCAACAAAATAGCCCCGCCCTCCATCAAATGTGTTCCCGGAGTGACGATGGCCATCAGCAGCAGGATGGATCCAAGCACCAGTAAAATGTATGCGACATTGGGGTCGAGAAGAATTTCCATAGCCGTTCCTTTCTGGAGACGCCAAAATGATTATACATCTATTCGGTGCACTCGCTGTCATAGTTATCTACGCTGTTGGTTGCCGCGCGGTTTTATTACTATTCAAGCTGTGGACTAATATATATTTTGGATATTATCGTCGTAATTTTGATCTTTAGGTCGTGGTCAAGCCGCCCGCCTATGTGCGTCTCATGGAATGAGGCGCGTATCCGGTATAATACCCTCAAGTAATTCCAAAAAGAGTTTTTTAGGAGAGTTATATGAATATCGCAAGTGCACTTAAAGGATTGGCCACTGTCTCATGGCTTCTGGTGATAGGTATCATTGTCCTGGCTGTATATCGTGCCAGCCGGGCCAAACCCTTAAAAAGAGCTGTTTGGATGGTGCTCGGGACCGTTATCTTTTCTCTCGTGTTGACCACTGTCAGCGCCGGGTTAGTGTTCCTGCAAGCTGACCAGTATGGCATTGTGATTTCTGCACTGCAGCCCACCGGTTATCGGACACAGCCCTTGTCACCGGGCTTGCATTGGGTCGTCCCATTTCTGGAAAATGTGCAGCCATATTCGATAGCAAAGCAGACCTATACCATGGCGTCCACAACTGGCGAGGGGCAGGTAGTCGGCGATGACTCCATCCAGGCCCGTACGAAAGACGGACAGCAGGTTTTCATCGACGCCTCGGTCATTTATTCGATAGATCCATTGCATTTGATCGATTTGCACATAACCTGGCAAGATCGTTTTGAAGACCTTGTAGTACGTCCGGTTGCTCGCTCTGCCATTCGCGATGCAGTCTCGCAATTCGGAGTTGAAGAGATCGTCAGTACCAAGCGTGCTGAGCTTGAGCAAACGATATTCGATACAATAAAACAGGGTCTGGCTGCTAATAATTTGATGATGGATGATTTCCTTCTGCGCAATATTCGTTTTAGCGATGAATATGCCGCGGCAGTGGAACAAAAGCAGATTGCTGAGCAGCTCGCCCTCCAGGCTCAATTTGTGGTACAGCAAAGGAAACAAGAGGCTGAACAGGCTCGCCAGGTTGCGCAGGGTACGGCTGACGCCGCTGTCATTTCTGCGCAGGGTGCAGCGCAGGCCATCCTGCTGACAGCTCAGGCACAGGCGCAGGCAAACGAAATTCTTGCCAAATCGCTCACTCCCGATTTATTGACTTACACTTATATTTTGAAAATCGCCCCCAATGTGCAGGTGATGTATCTGCCGAGTGGGACTCCTCTCTTGTTGCCGTCATTGACCCCGCCCCAGTAATCTTGTGAGGTCTGTATGTCAGTTGTTCACCCAACAGGACGCCAGATTCGTTTGACGAGTTATTCCAACTGTGCAGGTTGAGCATCGAAGCTGAATGCGGAGACGCTGGCGCAGGTCCTGCGCCCTGTTGAAAAAATATTTGCTGACCACAACTATCCTGACCTCCTGGTAGGCCTCGGAAAACCTGACGACGCTGCTGTCTGGAGATTGGATTCAGCGCGCGCCCTGGTGGTGACGACCGATTTTTTCACCCCCGTGGTCGACGATCCCTACGACTTCGGGAGCATAGCCGCGGCGAATAGCCTGTCAGACGTTTATGCCATGGGTGGGCAACCTTTTCTTGCTTTGAACGTAGCCGCCTTGCTGCCTGAACTACCTGCGGAAATAAACACTGAAATTCTCCGCGGCGGGGCCGAGAAATGCCTTGAGGCCGGGGTTGTGATTGCAGGCGGGCATACCGTCCAGGATAAGGAGCCGAAATATGGACTGGTGGTAATCGGCTTTGTCGATCCAAAGAGGATGCTTACCAAGGGCAGCGTTAAGGCTGGTGACTTGTTGGTATTGACCAAACCGCTTGGCTTTGGTGTGACCACTACCGCGTTGAAGCAGGAAAAATCCACCCCTGAAGACGTCGCCGAGGTTGTGGGCTGGATGAAAAAATTGAACCGGGGTGCCGGTGCGCTAGCTGTGGAATTTGGGTTGCATGCGGGCACGGACGTGACTGGCTTCGGCTTGCTTGGCCATGGAAGTGAGATGGCTGCAGCCTCCGGGATCGGGTTCCGGTTTTACCTTGAGAAAATCCCGTTCGTTGCGGGGGCGTTGAAGTATGCTCAAATGAGAACCTTTCCTGGTGGCGCCTGGGATAACCAGCGCTTCTTCGGCCCGCGCCTCCGTTTTGCTGAGGATATCCCGGAGGAAGGACAGATGCTTCTGTTCGACCCGCAAACGAGCGGCGGTCTGTTGCTGGCGATCCCGGGATCGAGCCAGGAATCTTTTTTGAAACGAGCAAAAGAAATTGATTTACCAGTCTGGATAATCGGGGAGGCAGTAGAGGGAGAGGGGATTGATGTATTTCGCAGGGAGAGCAAACGTTGATAATTGGTTTTGGGTTATCCGAGCATTTGATATTATTGGTTTGGTTTCTTTTTGCCGCTGTGATTGGTCAAGGGTTTCCGGTTGCTCTGAATTTGCTGCTTGTGCAGATCAATAAAAGAATAAAGTCTCTTGAAGTTGCTCCAAAACGGGATGTTTGATATGTGGGAAGATATCTCCACTCCCTGGCAGGAATGTCTCGAATTAGCCTGGACAGCCTATTGCGATGATTGCGTTCCGATCGGGGCAGTGATCACAGACTCCGAAGGGAAAATCCTTTCCAGTGGACGAAATCGTGTTTACCCCCGTTGGATGTGGAAGCAACATCCTTCCCCCGGCGTGGAAATTGCCCACGCCGAATTGGAGGCACTGCAAAAGCTGGATTATACCGGCCTTGACCAGCATTCCTGCATTCTGTATTCCACCACCGAACCATGCCCGCTATGCATGGGTGCTTTGTATATGTCGGGAGTACGTACTTTGCATTTTGCCACACGAGACCCATTTGCGGGTAGCATCAATATGCTCGGCACAACCTGGTATTTGGAGCGAAAATCAATGAAAGTCTTCGGTCCAGACCAGGAGCTGGAGCCGGTGATTGTGGCACTTTTTGTGGAACATGAACTTAATTGTCATGACGGAAAACTCCCCGAAGGGGTGTTTTGGGAAATGTATGGAGATATATTTCCGGATTGGATAGCTCTGGGACGCCGTTTGTATGAGCAGGGAGAGTTGAAAGAGAGTCGAAAGGGTAAGTTGACCGCCCGACACGTATTTGAGCATCTTGTCCAAATGGTGATGTAAAAAAACAGGGTTTTATATGGAAATAGGAATTCGGATTCTGATTATTTTATTGCTTATCCTGTTGAGTGGCTTTTTTTCGATGTCGGAGGCAGCCATCTTTGCAGCACGCAAGTCGCGCCTGCAGCATCGTGCCAATGAGGGTGATGTGAATGCCCGCCGCGCCCTCGACCTTTCAGAAACTCCCAATCGTTTCCTTCCTACGGTTACCATTGGAATTACCCTGGTCGGCATTTTAGCCGGCGCGATCGGCGGCGCACCGATTGCCAATTCCCTGGCTTTACAAATGGATAAAATCCCGGCTTTGATACCTTATTCACAATCGATCTCGCTTATCTTGGTCGTCATTGTGCTGACCTTCGTCTCCATGCTGTTTGGGGAATTGGTACCCAAACGTATTGCGCTTCATAATGCTGAAAAGATCGCCGGTGGGATTGCAGGGTTCATGGGATTCGTTTCCTCAGTCCTTTACCCGGTAGTCTGGCTTTTGGGAAAATCCACCGACGGGATGCTGCACCTCCTAAGAATAAAACATACTGAGTCGTCTCCGGTAACAGAGGAGGAACTCCTTGTCCAACTCAACGAAGGAACCCAGGCGGGCGTATTCGAAGAGGCGGAACAGGATATGGTGGAGGGCGTTTTTTCGCTTTCTGACCAGCGCGTGAATGCACTGATGACGCCTCGCAACGAAATTGTGTGGCTCGATTTAAACGATACACCTGCGGAAATTCGCAGGAAAGTCAAGGGCAGCCCGTTCTCCCGCTTTCCGGTGGGCGACGACAGCCTTGACAATGTGGTCGGCATAGTCAAAGCCAAGGATTTGCTCCTCGCCGATCTGAAATCCGGCAAACAACTCATGGAAATTGCCCGCCCGCCGCTTTATGTCCCTGAAACCGCCTTTGGCTCGCGCGCCCTGGAAATTCTAAAAGAAGCCAGGCGTGAAATGGTTCTGGTTGTGGATGAATTTGGCGTGGTGCAGGGCTTGCTGACTTATGCCGACATAATTGAGGAAATCGTCGGGGCTTTCGAGGCTGGTCCCCAGGCAACCCAGCGGCAGGATGGTTCCTGGTTGCTGGATGGTATGCTACCCAACGACGAGTTCAAGGATATCTTTAACCTGCGACGCTTGCCGGACGAGGAGGAATACGAAACCCTCGGTGGTTTTGTCATGCTCCAGCTGGGGCGAATCCCGCAGGCAGCCGACCAGTTTGACTGGAACGGTTTGCACTTCGAAGTGATGGACATGCACGGCAAACGCGTCGATAAAATCCTTGTGACGACCAGTATCCCCAAACCTACAACGCCGGAGAATTAACCTGCCCGACACCATTGATCTGAAACCTGCCTTTCCATCCCGGAGGTCGCCAGTTTACGGTCGTGGCGGAATGGTGGCTTCTTCACAACCCCTGGCGACAGCCGCCGGTCTGGAAATCCTATCCAGGGGTGGAAATGCTGCCGATGCAGCTGTGGCAACTGCTGCCGCACTTAATGTTACCGAACCCACTTCCACTGGTTTGGGTGGGGACATGTTTGCGCTCTTCTATGAGGCGGGGACAGGGCATTTAACAGCTCTAAACGGCTCAGGCCGCGCCCCGGCTGCATTGACACTTGACCTTCTTCGGGATACTGCTGGTGCCACTGAAGAGTCTCCCCTTCCGCCCTATCATCCTTTAACAATTACTGTTCCCGGAGCATGTGCTGGCTGGTGCGACCTGATCGAGCGCTATGGTACCAGGAGCCTTTCAGATATTTTTGCACCGGCAATCCGTCTGGCAGAAATGGGTTTCCCGGTCGCGCCGGTGACGTCCCATTTTTGGCAACGGGGTGTAGAGCGTCAGCTGAAGACAGCCTTGAATGGGCTCGAAATGACCCTGGATGGTCGCGGTCCGAATCCTGGCGAGTTGTTTCGGAACCCCGCTCTTGCGCGCACGTTAAAAGCAATTGCCGAAGGTGGAAAGGATGTTTACTATTTTGGAGAAATTGCGGAAGCAATAGCCACTACAGTCCAGCAGGCGGGCGGCTGCCTGACCGTTGCCGATTTGGCAGGTCACATCAGCACATGGGATGAGCCAGTTTCCACTTCCTATGATGGGTTGCGGTTGTGGGAATGTCCTCCCAATGGACAGGGAATTACTGCCTTGATTGCCCTGAACATCCTCGAAGGATTTGACCTGCCGTCTGACCCGCTCTCTGCTGACCGTCTGCACCTGGAGATTGAAGCATTGCGTCTGGCTTTTATCGATACCCGCTGGTTTGTTACCGACCCTCGGGATCGCAAAACTTCAGAAGAGTATAAAACCGCTGCGATCTACCCGGCTTTGATTTCCAAGGAATATGCCGCGGAACGTCGAAAACTCATCAATCCAAAAAAGGCCACCCTCGACCAGCAGCGTGGCACACCCTTGGCTGGTTCCGACACGGTTTACTTTTGCGTTGTAGATCAATGGGGGAATGCCTGCTCGTTCATTAACAGTAATTATTCCGGCTTCGGGACGGGGATTGTTCCTCATGGCTGGGGCTTCACGCTCCAGAACCGCGGGCAAAATTTTAGTCTTGAGCCTGGGCATCCGAATGTGCTGGCACCCGGGAAACGTCCATACCATACCATCATCCCAGCTATGATTACCCGCCAGGCAGATGGGTCCCTCTTTGGCCCGATGGGGGTGATGGGTGGCTTTATGCAGCCGCAGGGACACCTGCAAGTTTTCCTTGCCATGGTACAAGGTCTCGACCCCCAGTCCACGCTCGATATGCCGCGCTTTTGTATAAAGGATGGGATTTCTGGTGGGGAGGTCGCATTGGAAGAGAGCATCCCCACGCAGACGGTTGCTGATTTGGCTGGCCGCGGCCACCCAATCCGGGAGGTCTCTGGTTGGGAGCGGGCGGAGTTTGGACGCGGACAGGTGATCCTGCGTGACCCTCAAACTGGTGTCTTGACCGGCGGGTCGGACCCGCGCGCGGATGGTTGTGCGATGACGCTGACGTGAATTTCTTCGATACATTGTGAAAACTCTAACAAACATGTAAAATATCGGGAATATAAATCCCATCATCGCCCTATTTTTTATTTGGAGGCTGTATGGATCCTGTTGTTTTATCCCGGTTACAGTTCGCGGCTACAACCATTTACCATTTTTTCTTCGTGCCTCTCACTCTGGGGCTATCATGGGTGGTGGCTGGTTTACATACAATGTATAGCCGCACTGGCGAGGATAAATGGAAGCGCATGACGAAGTTTTGGGGAAAGTTATTCCTGATCAACTTTGCCATGGGCGTTGTAACCGGCATTGTCCAGGAATTCCAATTTGGAATGAACTGGTCAGAATACTCGCGTTTTGTTGGAGATATATTTGGCGCTCCTCTTGCGATCGAAGCCCTGCTGGCATTCTTCCTGGAATCAACCTTTCTTGGGATCTGGATATTCGGATGGGACAAGATACCGAAAGCCCTTCACCTCGCATCAATCTGGCTGGTTACACTTGGATCAACATTTTCAGCTTTGTTTATCCTGATCGCCAATTCTTTCATGCAGCACCCGGTGGGTTATGATCCTGCAAGCGTTGGAACCGGACACCTTGTGCTTAATGATTTTTCCGCTTTGATCTTCAACCAAAAAGCGTGGCTGGCTTTCCCTCATACCGTACTGGCCGGCCTGACTACCGCTGCGTTTTTTATGTTTGGCATCAGCGCATGGCACTTGGCACGCAAGCAGAACATGGAGATTTTCAAGAAATCCTTCCGAATCGCCGCCGTGCTTGGACTGGTTGCCGTTACAATTACCGGCCTTATTGGCCATTCGCAGGGCGTGGAAGTAATGGATACCCAGCCGATGAAAATGGCCTCCATCGAGGCTATATGGGTCAATCCCCCCGGCTCCGGTTCCTCCTTCTCATTGATAACCATCGGTGACCTGACCGGCAAACAGGAAGTTTGGTCTTTACGAATCCCCCATCTTCTTAGCCTGATTTCCTGTAATAACCTGAATTGTGAAGTCCCTGGGGTCGACCAGGTGCAGGCACAATACGTAGCAGAATACGGACCCGGTGATTATATTCCGCTGATGGTGTTCACCTATTGGGGTTTTCGCTCCATGTTCTTTTCAGCGCTGCTGATGCTGGGACTGGGGGGTTTGAGTGTTCTTGCCATTTTGAGGAAGCGTTTAGAGACCATGAAACTAATGAAATGGTTTCCATTTGCGATTGCCCTTCCATACTTCGCAAATACGGGTGGTTGGATCGTGACTGAGATGGGACGCCAGCCATGGATTGTCCAGGGATTGTTCAAAACCGAAAACGCCATGTCGCCTAATTTGACTTCCGGTATGATCTTGATCACGCTGATCGGATTCGTAGCCATTTATGCCGCCTTGATGGTAGCCGACGTCTACCTCTTATCCCGCTTTGCCCAGGCTGGCCCGGATGCGACGGATAAGGGCGTTATCGGGGAACCTGCCCCGGCAGAAAAGGAATAAGGAGGCTGCCATGTTTAGTTTGAACACCCTCTGGTTTGTCCTGATCGCTGTCTTGTGGACTGGTTTCTTTTTCCTGGAAGGTTTTGACTTTGGCGTAGGGATGCTGATGCCCTTCCTGGGTAAAAATGATGAGGATCGCCAACTGATCCTAAATACCATCGGTCCGCACTGGGATGGAAACGAGGTCTGGTTGCTGACGGCTGGGGGTGCAACATTTGCTGCTTTTCCGCAATGGTATGCCACGCTGTTCAGCGGATTCTACCTTGCGTTCTTTCTATTGCTCCTCGGATTGATCATTAGAGGGGTGGCTTTTGAATTCCGGTCGAAGGATTACAATCCGAAATGGCGCCGTTTCTGGGACTGGGCGATCTTTACCGGTTCATTCTTACCCGCGCTGCTGCTCGGGGTGGCTTTTGCCAATCTGGCTAAAGGTCTGCCGATCGACGGCAACATGATGTTCACTGGCAATCTCTTCACCCTCTTAAACCCCTATGGCTTGCTGGGCGGCTTGACAAGTTTAAGTGTCTTTCTCCTGCATGGTGTGATTTTCTTAAGCCTGAAAACGAATGATGAGATCAAGACCCGCGCGGAGCAAGCTGCCATAAAACTGTGGCTCCCCGCCGCGGTATTTGTATTTCTTCTGGCAGTTGCCACCTTCTTCTACACCGATTTCATCAAGCACCTGGGCATTTTCCCCGTGGTCTTTCCATTTGGCGCTTTGGTCACAATCCTGTTGTCGGGTTGGTTTGTTGGGAGAAGGCAGGATGGTTGGGCCTTCATCATGACCGCCCTCAATATCCTCCTGACCCTGGTAACTTTTTTCCTGATCCTGTTCCCGCGCGTTATGATCTCGAATATTGACCCTGCTTTTAGCCTCGATATCTGGAACGCGGCTTCCTCTCCCTACACCCTTAGGGTGATGAGTATTATCGCTGCCATTTTCATACCCATTGTTCTGGTATATCAGGGTTATACATTCTGGGTTTTTCGCAAGCGCCTCACCAGAGATCAGCCGAATCTTTTTTATTAGATTGACTGTGGATTGATTAAATCATCTGCCTGGTTCCCTGGAACCAGGCAGATGATTATTAATTTGATTGTTATTTTCTAAACAAACCGGAGATTTAGCGACGTTATTATATAGACACCGTATTTATTTATTCAAGCTTATGATATAAGCGATCACATCTGCGATTTGTTGCTGTGTGATAGTATTTTGATCGCCCCAGGCTGGCATGGATTTTGAAGGATTAGGACCTTCGGGGGTCGAACCGTGTTGAATGAAAAGGTCGATATTCGTGGCATATATTAAATAATTGGGATCGACCAGGGTCGGATCAATTGGGCCGAGGGGAGGAATTGTGCCGTCGGTGGACCCGGGGTTTAACAGACCTCCTGTGCCATTCTCTCCATGGCAGGATGCGCAATTTGCTTGATAAACCACTTCACCTTGGACAGGATCGCCGGTGAGATTGATCGCTTCCCCTGGACCTCCCGGATTGGATGGTCGGGCAACTTCCGATTTATTCAAACTTATGATAAAGGCGATCACATCCGCGATTTGTTGCTGTGTGATAGTATTTTGATCGCCCCAGGCTGGCATGGATTTTGAAGGATTGGGCCCTTCGGGGGTCGAACCGTGTTGAATGAAAAGGTCGATATTCGTGGCATATATTAAATAATTGGGATCGACCAGGGTCGGATCAATTGGGCTGAGGGGAGGAATAGTACCGTCAGTGGACCCGGGGTTTAACAGACCTCCTGTGCCATTCTCTCCATGGCAGGATGCGCAATTTGCTTGATAAACCACATTACCTTGGATAGGATCGCCGGTGAGATTGATCGCTTCTCCCGGGCCGCCTGGATTGGAGGGTCGGGCAACTTCAGGTGTGGAAGGCGTTTGAGTAGCTGACACTGATCCACCTGCCACCTGGCTACCCCCGAAGATGACTGGTCCATCTGGAGGCACAGCTCCCGGCGGCCGTCCGAGCGGCATCTTCTCTTCGATGAATAGCATATCGTTCAATAACGATTTGTCCCAATTACCCCCGCCAAGGATGTCATTACCCTTGACACCTGCAGAGGTTCTTCTGGACCCGGCAGTGATCCCGGCATAGCTGGATAAGTCCATCTGGGCTGCTGCGGAAACCAGGTTGGAGTTGTGACAGGTGATGCAGGCCGGTGCCCCCGTATACCAAAGGTTCCCTTCCTGGAAGAGGGTTTTTACATCCGCATAGGAAGCTTGGCAGGGGCTTCCGTTATTATCTATGAACTGGAATGGGTCTAATTCTTTATAACCTGAATTTACCCAGTTGGAGAGCAGGGTTTTGGCGTTCACCTCGCATTTCCCTGCTGCTACTTGTTTGCCGGAGGTCGGCACGGGCATTGTAGCAGGGAAGATGGTCGGGATGGGAGTATGGATGATGACAGGAAGGTTGGCTTTCGAGCAATCAGCGTTGAGGCCGCATGGAACGAAATAGATCCCGGCAATGTAGGCAATGAACAACAGAGGCATGCCGAAGATAAGGAGAAGCATCCAGGTGTTGAAATTACGCTTCATGGTGTCTCCTGTTCATTGTTTGAGAGTCCTCACAAAGTTGACGATATCCCAGCGGTCCCTGACGTTCAAGTTTTCATTTAATGCAGGCATAAAGCCCGGAACC
>Ga0326726_10000489_pt1 | contig 37008 bp, 38 predicted proteins | sample MHFenrmetagenome_2_FD_207603 | JGI IMG/M metagenome (GOLD analysis project Ga0326726, IMG submission 207603) | Lab enriched peat soil microbial communities from Michigan Hollow, Ithaca, NY, United States - MHF15MN | ecosystem: Environmental > Terrestrial > Soil > Wetlands > Peat | place: USA...
GATCGAGGTGCTCTCGTCATTGAAGGACCAGGAGATCTTCGAGCGCGAGCGCGCGCGCATCGAGAAACGCGAGCCACACATCTATCACGGCACGTTCGCAAGCCACCCCGACAACGACACGCGCCTGCAGCAGGCGGTCGCAACGGCCGCCACCATCGACGTGAAAGCAACCGCCGACGCATCCAATGAGGAGGGATTCCTGAAGGAGATCAGCGGGCTGCCGGTCGGCTCCAGCCGGCGCCAGGGCATGATCCGCGACAACCGCTTCTATCACGCGGATTACCAGCTGACGATGGCTTTCCCGAAGGGATGGCAGATCGTCAACGAGCCGGAACAGATCCTGGCCATCGGCCCGAACAAGGAACACTTCATGGAGCTCCGGGCCCAGGCGCCGCCGTCCGATGTCACGGACCCGCGGGATTTCGCGATGCGCGGACTTGCCAACAAGCGGCTCGAGCGTCCGGAGAGCCTCGAGATCAACGGCCTCCACGCCTGGACCGCCGTCGTGCACGGCGACCCGTCGCCGTTCGGCCAGTCCACGAATGTCCGTTACATCATCATCTACTACAACAACCTGATGTGGGTCTTCAAAGGCGCGAGCCGCTCGGGCTCCGTGACGCCTTCCGGCGATCCGTTCTTCCTGTCCACGGCACAGACCTTCCGCCGCATGCGCTCAAACGAATTCGCGCTGGCCGAGCCGTATCGCCTGCACATCGTCAAGGCGGTCGAGGGCGACACGATCGAGGAGCTCGCGAAGAATTCCGCGATCCAGAAATATCCGGTCCAGCAGCTGCGGCTGTTCAACGACCTCTATCCCGACGGCGAGCCGAAGCCGGGCGCCTGGATCAAGGTCGTCGAGTAGCGGTTCCCGCGCCTACCAGCCGGCCTCGCGCATCCGTCCGGCGAGGAGCGTGAGCGCCTGGCCGCGGTGGCTCGCGCGATTTTTTTCCTCTGGCGCAAGCTCGGCGACCGTGCGGCTGCCGCCGGCGACGATGAACAGCGGATCGAACCCGAATCCGCCCGCACCGCGCGGCTCGTGGCCGATTCGCCCTTCCCAGGAGGCTTCCGCGATGACCGGATGCGGATCTGCGTCATCGCGGACGAAGACCATCGCACAGCGGTAGCGCGCGCCGCGCCTGTCGTCGGGGATCCCCGCAAGTTCGGAGAGCAGGAGCGCGTTGTTGCCGGCCTCGCTCGCCGCCGGCCCCGAATAGCGGGCCGAATGAATGCCCGGGCGGCCGCCCAGCGCATCGACCTCGAGGCCGGAATCGTCCGCAATGGCCGGCAGCCCGGAGCGCGCTGCCGCGTGGCGCGCCTTGATCAGCGCATTGGCGGCGAACGTCATGCCGTCCTCGACGGCCGGTCCGATGCCGAGCTCGCCCTGCGCGATGACCTCGAGCTCGTGGGCGGCGAGGATCGCGCGCATCTCGACGAGCTTGCCGGGATTGCCGGTCGCGAGCACCACGCGTCTCATCGGCGGCGCCCGCTTCAGCCCGTCCGCGCCTCGTTCTGCAGCGCGCACAGCCGGCCGATGCCGCCGGCCGCGAGGTCCAGCAGCGCATCGAGTTCCTCGCGCCGGAACGCGTGGCCCTCGGCCGTGCCCTGCACTTCGATGAAGGCGCCGCCGGAGTTCATCACGACATTCATGTCGGTTTCGGCCTCTGCGTCCTCGGCGTAATCGAGATCGAGCACCGCAACCCCGCCGACGATGCCGACCGAGACGGCCGCGATCTGGCCGTGCAGCGGATTGCGCTCGAGCTGGCCGCGGCCCATCAGCGTATCCACGGCATCCGCGAGCGCCACGTATCCGCCGGTGATCGCGGCCGTGCGCGTGCCGCCGTCGGCCTGCAGCACGTCGCAGTCGATGGTGATGGTGCGTTCGCCGATGGCGCCGAGATCGATGCAGGCGCGGAGCGACCTGCCGATCAGGCGCTGGATCTCCTGCGTGCGCCCGCCCTGGCGGCCGCGTGCCGCTTCGCGGGCCGTGCGCGTGTGAGTCGCGCGCGGCAGCATGCCGTACTCTGCGGTCAGCCAGCCGCGGCCGCCGTTGCGCAGGAAATGCGGCACGCCGTTCTCGACGCTCGCCGTGCACAGCACGCGCGTCGCGCCGAATTCCGCGAGCACCGAGCCCTCGGCATGCGCGGTATAGCGGCGCGTGAACCGCACCGGCCGCATTTGATCGGGCGCCCGCCCGCTTGCGCGCATCAGGTTCCCCGGATTCCCGTCAGTTGCGCCAGCAGAGGCCGGCGGCCGAGACATTGTCGCTGTGCGGCGCGGATGCGACCACCGCGCGTTCGGCGAGCGCCTTCAGCGACTCGCTGCAGCTGCCGTTTCCGGGCCGCCAGAATCCGGCGATCTCGCTGTCCTTGAGATTCGCCCAGATGCCGTCGGTGCAGACCATCACCACGTCGCCGTCGGCGAGCGGCTGGCGCTTCGATATGGACATCTCGGGCAGCGCCGGCTCGCCGCCCAGGCAGCACTCGACGTAGTTGCGCATCGGGTGGCCCGGGATTTCCTCCTCGCGGATCGTGCCCTCGCGCAGCAGCTGCTCGACGTGGCTGTGGTCGCGCGTGCGCGCGATCACCGCGCCGCCGCGCAGGTGGTAGACGCGGCTGTCGCCGACGTGCGCCCACCAGGCCTCGCCGCGCTGCACCACGCAGACGGCGCAGGTCGCGCGCGGGCGCAGGTCCATCGGCAGCTTGACGCCGATCGTGACGATCGCGGAATGGGCGCGGCCGAGCGCCAGGTGCAGGAAGCCGAGCGGGTCGAACAACGGCTTCGGCAGGTGGTTGAACATGTCCAGCATGATCCGGCAGCCGGTCTCCGCGGCGCGCGCGCCGTGGGCGTGGCCGCCCATGCCGTCCATCGCGACGAGCAGCACCGAGCCATCGCCGGCCGCGACTGCGGTGCGGTCCTGGTTGTCCTCGCGATCGCCCATGAGGCTGACGTCAGCGAACTCGAGCTGCACGCATCCCCCCGAAATTCTGCGGGCCCGGCCCGTCTGCTAGACTGCCGCGCAGCTTACAACACCGGCTCGCGCCTGGCCCGGGGATGCAGGACAAATGTTAAAGAGCATGACTGGCTTCGCCCGCTCTGAGCGGGCGGCGGCGGCGGGCGTGCTCGCGTGGGAGCTGCGGGGCGTCAATCACCGTTATCTCGAGGTCGGGCTGCGCCTGCCGGAGGAATTGCGAAGCGCGGAAGGGGATTTCCGCCAGGCGATCGCCGCGTCCGTCCGCCGCGGCAAAGTCGACGCCACTTTCTACCTGCGCCCGGCGACCGCCGGCGCGCGCGCGATCGAGCTCGACGAGGCATTGCTCGACCGCCTGGTCGAGAACGCCCTGCTCGTGCAACGCCGCCTCGGCGCCGCCGGCCACATCGACGCGATGGACCTGCTGCGCTGGCCCGGCGTGATCCGCGACCCGGAACGCGACACGGCGCCGCTCGTCGCGGCCGCGCAGGCCATCCTCGCCGAAGCGCTGATGGCGTTTCAGGCTTCGCGCGCGAACGAGGGCGAACGCATCGCCGAGATGCTGATGACGCGCGCGCGGGCCATGCAGCGGATCCTGAAGCAGGTCGCGGCCCGGCTGCCGGAAGTGCACGCGCGGATCCGCGCGAAGCTCCAGGAACGGCTCGCCTCGCTGACCGGCGAGGGCAATCCCGAGCGGCTCGAGCAGGAAATCGCGATGCTGCTGCAGAAGATGGATGTCGCCGAGGAACTCGACCGGCTGCAGAGCCACGTCGAGGAACTGACCAAGTCGCTCGCCGCCGACGAGGCGGTCGGCCGCAAGCTCGACTTCCTGATGCAGGAATTCAACCGCGAGGCGAATACGCTGTCGTCAAAGTCCCAGGACGTGGAGACGACGCGATCGGCGGTGGAACTGAAGGTGCTGATCGAACAGATGCGGGAGCAGATCCAGAACGTCGAGTGATGCTGGTAAGGGTGCCGGGCCGCAGGTTCGCAGTCATTGCACGTGCGCTGTGGGGGGAGGAAGTAGCGTCACGACGATCAGGCAATAACTGCGAACCTGCGACCCGGCACCTGCCCTGCGGCACCGCCATCCGGGCTCATGATTCAATACGCTTGGCGATGACGACCACCTCGGGCAGTGTCACTGCCGCGCCGGAGGTCAGGACGTCGCGCTCGTAGACCACCTTCTCGTTGAAAGCCAGGCCATTGCTGACCACACCGGCGAGGGTGGCCACCAGCACCGCCGCCAGACTCGTGTTGCGGATCGTCGAATAAGTGTTCATCTCCATCTCCTGTGTTTCGGTTGAAAAAGACCTGAAAAAAAACCTGTCAATGTTCGATCGAGACTCTGGACTTCGGGCGCGCATCGAACAAACGCGATATCTGATCCTGGGTTAAGGGAATCTTGGCCCTCGCCGGCGCCACCGCCGGCAGCAGGCCCGGTTCCAGGGCCGGCCCGCGGCCGCCGATCAGCTCGGCATGGCGGCTGCCGCCCTCGGCCAGGATGTCCAGGAAGCTCATAAAACCCTGCAAATGACCGTACATGACCTTTCTCCTCGGTTCGGCCGGCCGGGCACCGCGCCCTTCCGTCTCCGTTCGGGCTAGACTTTGCAACCGTGGCGTTTGCCGAACAAACGCATTAACTCAAGCTCGGTTAAGGGAAACTTTGGTCGCTTCCGCCTATGGCCGTTTGCCGCTGAACGCGCTTCGCGTATTCGAGGCCGTGGCCTCGCGGCTGAGTTTTGCGGAGGCCGCGGAAGCGCTGAATGTGACGCCTGCCGCAGTGAGCCAGCAGATCAAGGCGCTCGAGGATTACCTGCAGATGCCGGTGCTGCGCCGGAGCGGCCGCAAGGTGGAACTGACGCCGGAGGGCGCACGCCTGCTGCCCGGCATCCGCGCGGGCCTCGATTCGCTGGTCGTGGCGCTGCGCGAAATGCGGATGATGCGCGCGAGCGGAATCATCAACGTCAGCACGCTGTCGTCGTTGATGCAGAAATGGGTGACGCCGCGCCTGCATCGCCTGCACGTCAAATTCCCGGATCTCCAGGTGGACTGGCACACGTCGCGCGAGGCTGTGGATTTCACGCGCAGCGACTTTCATGCGGCTGTCCGTCTCGGAGAGGAAAAGGCGACGGGGCTCGACTACGAGAAACTGATGGACGAGTGGCTGGTCGTCATCGCGTCTCCCGAGCTTTACAAGCGCCACGGCTCGATCGACGGTCGTGCGAGCCTCAAGGGCATTCCCATGCTGCAGGCCAAGGACGAGCCCTGGGAGCGCTTCGAGAAAAGCGCTGCGCCGACGCCCTGGCCCGCCGGCCCGACCATCATCGACGATTCGGTCAGCGTGCTCTCGGCGGTCATCGAAGGGCTCGGCTATGCGCCGGCGCGCTGGTCGATCGCGGCACACGACCTGCAGGCCGGTCGCGTCGTGCTCGCGAGCAAGATTGTCGTTCCATCGCGATTCCGCTACTGGTTCGTCTGTCCGCCCTCCTATTCCGACCTTCCGATGGTCTGCGCGCTGCGCCAGTGGCTCAAGGAGGAAGCCGAGGCGTTCCCGACGCCCCAGGACTGGCTGAAGAAGAAGAAACTCTGACTTGATGCGGCTGCGACGGCGCTTGTCATCGAAGCGTCACGCCACCGTCATCTCCCTGCCATTTTGAGCATCGAAAATGGTGCCGCCAACAGGCGGTATCCGATGCGAATTGCGGTCATCACTGAAACGTATCCACCGGAGGTCAACGGCGTTGCGTTGACCGTGCATGGCCTCGTCGCAGGCATGGCGGCCGATGGCCATGAACTGATGTTGGTGCGCCCGCGCCAGCCGGGAGTCTCGGCCCTCCCACTCCCACAGCCGATCGACGAACTGCTGGTCGCGGGCGCGGGCCTGCCGAAATATCCCGGGCTGCGCTTCGGCTTTCCGGCGGGCGCGCTGCTGCACCGGCGATTCAGCGCACGGCGGCCGGATGCCGTCTACGTTGCCACCGAAGGTCCGCTCGGCTGGTCCGCCGTGCGCGCCGCGCGGCGTCTCGGCATTCCGGTCGCCACCGGCTTCCATACGCGCTTCGACGCCTACGCCGGCGCCTACGGCCTCGGACTGCTGGAACCCGTCGTGCGCCACTGGCTGCGCCGCCTGCACAACGCCTCGGGCGCCACCGTCGTGCCGACAGAGGAATTGCGCGCCTGGCTGGAACGCCGCGGTTTCCGCCGCGTGCGCGTGGTCGCCCGCGCCGTGGACACGGCGCTCTTCGACCCGGCGCGCCGCGACGCCGCCTTGCGCGCACGCTGGGGCGTGGCCCGTGACGGGCTCGCGGTGATCTATCTCGGCCGCATCGCCGCCGAGAAGAACCTCGGACTGGCGATCGACGCCTTCCGGCAGATCCAGCTGTGCCAGCCCGCCTCGCGCTTCGTCTGGGTCGGCGACGGGCCGGAAGCCGGGCGCCTGCGCCGCGAGCATCCGGATTTCGTCTTCGCCGGATTGCGGCTCGGCGAGGACCTCGCCGCGCACTTCGCCTCCGCCGACCTCTTCCTGTTCCCGAGCCTGACCGAGACCTTCGGCAACGTCACGCTCGAAGCGATGGCAAGCGGCGTGCCGACCGTCGCATTCGACTACGGCGCGGCCCGACAGCACCTGCGCGACCGCGAGCACGGTCGTCTCGCCGCGCCCGGCGATGCATCCGGTTTCATCGACGCCGCGGCGGCGGTCGCCGGCAATGCGGCGGCACGGCGCGAGATGGGGATCGCGGCGCGACGCACCGCGTTGTCATTGCGGCCGGACAAGGTCGCGCGCGATTTCGTCGGCATGCTCGCGGACCTGCCGGTCGGGGCGGCGGCATGACGACCCTGCCGGCCGTCGAAATGCCGCTGTGCAGGGCGCTCAATCGCTGGGGCGCGCGCAGCCTCGTCCACGGATTCTTCGCCGGCGTCAGCCGGCTTGGCGACGGCGTTTTCTGGTACGCGCTGATGGTGGCCCTGCCGCTCGCCGACGGCTGGCAGGGCGCCGTCGTCAGCGCGCAGCTCGCGGCGACCGGGCTCGTCTCGCTCGCGGTCTACCGCCTGCTGAAGCGCTGGATACGCCGGCCGCGGCCCTACGCCAGCCACCGCGGCATCATCGCCCGCGTTTCACCGCTCGATCAGTTCAGTTTCCCGTCGGGGCACACGCTCCACGCGGTCGCATTCACCGCGATCGCCTGCGCCTGGTATCCGCCGCTGGCATGGATCCTCGTGCCCTTCACGATGCTGGTCGCGCTGTCGCGCATCGTGCTCGGCCTGCACTTCCCGAGCGACGTGGCGGCAGCAGTCGTCATCGGCGCCCTGCTCGCGGCCGGTTCGATGGCCGCCGCGGGCTTCCTGGGCGCAGGCCCCGCCTGAACGCATACAATCGCCGCTCGGCGCCCGCATCGCGCGGCGCAGCAACGCGGGAGATCGCTTCTTGGCAGGCCGCGGTCATCTGTATGTCATCGCGGCGCCGTCCGGCGCCGGCAAGACGAGCCTGATGCGCGCACTGCTGGAGCGCCGCCCGGCCGTGTCGTTCTCCGTTTCCTGCACGACGCGCGCGCCGCGCCAGAACGAGCAGGACGGGCGCGACTACCACTTCATCGAGCGCGCGGAATTCGAGCGCCTGATCGCGGCCGATGAATTCATCGAGCACGCCGACGTGTTCGGGAATCTCTACGGCACGCGCAAGTCCACCGTGGACCAGGCCCTCGCGGAGGGCCGCGACCTGATCCTCGAGATCGACTGGCAGGGCGCGCGCCAGGTGCGCAAGCGCCTGCCCGAGGCGATCCAGATCTTCATCCTGCCCCCGTCGCGGGAGGAGCTCGAGGCCAGGCTCAGGAAGCGCGCGGCGGACAGCCCGGATGTCATCGCGCGCCGGCTCGCCGAGTCGGTCAGCGAGATGTCGCACTGGCGGGAATTCGACTTCGTCATCGTCAACCAGGACTTTGACCGGGCGTTAGCGGAGCTCGAGGCGATATTCGATGGCCGGGGCGAAGCGAGCCGCCAGGACCGTCCCGGCCTTGCCGGGCTTGTGAACCAGCTCCTGAAATCGCCTGTCTGACTCTCCTACTGTTTCACATTGGCGACATGGCGGGCCTTTGCAGCTCCCATCGGTGGGCTAGCATTGGCTCGCGTCGCAGGCAGGAGTCCCTTGCATGGCCACAAAGGCCGGTGGAATCGGCAATGCCCCCTTAGCCAGCAAGCGCTGGCACGCCGTTTCGGTCAAGCCGTGCCCGGGCGCCTGCGCCGCCGCGGCCTCGGGCCGGCACGTACGCTGGCTGTCCCGCGAGGCCCCCCAGCTGCCGCTGCCGGGCTGCACCCGGCCCGATACCTGCAAGTGCACGTACCAGCACCATGAAGACCGCCGTGCCGGCGGCCGTCGCGCCGAGGATACGGATGCATTCCGGACGCTCGCCAAGCCCACCGTCGAGCGCCGCAGCCACCACGATCGCCGCAGGCAGCCAGACGACGAATAGTTGGCCGGGTTGACCCTGTATCCGGTATGATTTCGGGTCCAGTTGCCTGAAATATCGGTCTTTTCCCATGGCCCGCATCACCGTCGAAGACTGCCTCAACAACATCGACAACCTGTTCGACCTGGTCCTGCTGTCCGCCAAGCGCGCCCGTCAGCTCGCCAACGGCGCGGACGCCCGCGTCGAATGGGAGAACGACAAGCCGACGGTAGTGGCGCTGCGCGAGATCGCGGACGGCAAGGTCACGATGGACCTGCTCTCCGAGCCCGATCCCGAGCCGGAGCCGGAGCTGATCCCGGAGAACCCGCTGGATCTCGGCGTCGATTTCCGCGCACCGCAGCTCGGCCTGGGAGACTGACCCCAGGGCGCGCGCGGCGATGAGCTACGCGTCTTCCATCCTCGGGCTGCTGCCTGGCGGAAGACGCGCTCCGGGAATCGCCCAGCTCGTTTCCAAGATCGAGGCCTACCTTCCGCCCGACCAGGTCGAGCGGGTGCGTGAGGCCTATGAGTACGCCGAGACCGCGCACAAGGGCCAGAAGCGCCATTCCGGCGAGGCCTACATCACGCACCCGATCGCGGTCGCCGACATCCTGGCGGACCTGCACATGGACGGCGCGACGCTGACGGCCGCGATCCTGCACGACGTCGTCGAGGACACGCCCTCCTCAGCGGCCGAGGTCGAGCAGCGCTTCGGCAAGGAAGTCGCCGAGCTGGTGGACGGCGTGACGAAACTGGACCAGGTCCAGTTCAAGAGCCGCAAGGAAGCGCAGGCGGAGAGCTTCCGCAAGATGATCCTGGCGATGGTCCGCGACATCCGCGTGATCATGGTCAAGCTCGCGGACCGCACGCACAACATGCGCACCCTGTCGGCGATGCCGCCCGAGAAGCGCCGGAGCGTCGCGCGCGAGACCCTCGACATCTACGCGCCGATCGCCAACCGGCTCGGCATCCACTCGATCAAGCTCGAACTCGAGGACCTCGGCTTCAAGACGCTGTATCCGCAGCGCTACCGCATCATCGAGCGCGAGCTGAAGCGCGCGCGCGGCAACCAGCGCGAGTTCCTGCCGAAGATCGTCAAGGCGCTGCGCGGGGCGCTGGTCGCCGGCAGCGTGACCGGCCGCGTCGAGGCGCGCGAAAAGCACCTGTTCAGCGTCTACACGAAGATGCGCCGCAAGCGGCTGCCGCTGACGCAGGTCATCGACATGTTCGGCGTGCGCATCATCGTCGGCAGCGTGGACGACTGCTATCGCGTGCTCGGGCTGGTGCATGGCCTGTACCGGCCGATGCCGGGCCGCTTCAAGGACTACATCGCGATCCCGCGCGTCAACGGCTACCAGTCGCTGCACACGACGCTGTTCGGCCCGAACAGCATGCCGATCGAGATCCAGATCCGCACCGAGGACATGCATCGCATGGCGGAGTCCGGCATCGCCGCGCACTGGCAGTACAAGACCGGCGAGCAGGACGGCGAGGCCCAGCAGGTGCGCGCGCGCGAATGGCTGCAGGGCGTCATGCAGCTGCACGACGGCTCGGCCGAGGAACTGCTGGAAAGCGTCAAGGTCGACCTGTTCCCGGACAAGGTCTACGTGTTCACGCCGAAGGGCGACATCATGCGCCTGCCGCGCGGCGCGACCTGCGTCGATTTCGCTTACGCGGTGCATACCGGCGTCGGGCAGCGCTGCGTCGCGGCCAAGGTGGACCGCCGGCTCGTGCCGCTGCGCACCGTCCTGCGCAACGGCCAGACGGTCGAGATCGTGACCGCCAAGGGCGCGCAGCCGAATCCCGCCTGGGCAAGCTTCGTCACGACCGCGAAGGCGCGCTCCGCGATCCGCCAGTACCTGCGCGGGCTGAAGCGCGGCGAGGCCGCGGAACTCGGCGGCCGCATGCTGAACCAGGCGCTCGAGGAATTCGACCTGACGCTGAAGAAACTGCCCGACGGACGCCTCGACGAAGTCGCGCAGTCGCTGTCACTGAAGGACGGCAAGGAGCTCCTCGAGAAGATCGGCCTCGGCGAGCGGCTCGCCAGGCTGATCGCAAGGCGCCTGCTCCCGGCCGACGACCAGCGCCCGGATGCGGGCCCGTCGCCGCCGCTCGCGATCGCCGGCACCGAAGGGCTCGTCGTCAGCTATGCCCGCTGCTGCTTCCCGATTCCCTTCGACGCGATCGTCGCCTACCTCTCGAGCGGGCGCGGCGTCGTGATCCACCGCGACAACTGCTCGAATGTGGCCGCATTCAGCAAGCAGCCCGACAAGTGGATCCCCGCGGTCTGGCAGAAGGAGCAGGACCGGCTGTTCAACGCGGGGCTCATCATCGAGGTCACGAACCGCATGGGCATCCTCGCGCAGGTCGCGACCCGGATCGCCGGCGAGCAGAGCAACATCGTCCACGTCAATGTCGATTCCTCGCAGGGCGAGATGTCCACGATCCTGTTCGAGGTCCAGGTCCGCGATCGCGCGCACCTCGCGCGTCTCATTCGCGCAATCCGCGGCATGCCGGACGTGGTGAAGGTCGAACGGAGCCTCGCATGAAACGGAGCATCTACCACAGTGATCGCGCGCCGAAGGCGATCGGGCCGTATTCGCAGGCGGTCGGCGCCGGCGGCGCCGTCTACCTCTCGGGCCAGGTCGCGCTCGATCCCGCGACCGGCCAGCTGGTCGCGGGCGATTTCGAGGCCCAGGCGCGGCGCGTGTTCGACAACCTGAAGGCGGTGGCCGAAGCGACGGGCTCGAACCTGGCGGCTGCGGTGCGCGTGACGGTCTACCTGACCGACCTCGGGCAGTTCCCGATTGCCAACCAGGTGATGGCCGAGTACTTCAACGAGCCTTATCCGGCGCGGGTCACGGTCGGCGTCGCTTCGCTTCCCCGCGGCGCGGCGATCGAGGTCGACTGCATCCTGGTGCCGTGACGCCCGAGACCCGGCCGGTAACCTCGCTCTCCGGCGTCGGCCCGGCACTCGCCGGGCGCCTGGCGAAGCTCGGCATCGAGACCGTCGCCGACCTGCTGTTCCTGCTTCCCAATCGCTATGAGGACCGCACACGCACCGTGCCGATCGGCTCGCTGCGCGCGGAAGCGCGTGTCGCGGTCGAGGGCGAGATCGAGCTCGCCGAGGTCGTGTTCCGCCGGCGCCGCACGCTGCTCGTGCGGCTCTCAGACGGCACTGGCTTCCTGACGCTGCGGTTCTTCTATTTCACCGGCGCGCAGCAGCAGCAGCTGTCGCGCGGCACGCGCCTGCGCTGTTTCGGCGAGGTTCGCCGTGGGCCGGTCGGACTCGAGATCGTGCACCCGGAATACCGGCTCGCCGACGCGCCGGACAAGCAGGCGGTCGTGGATGCGCTGACGCCGGTCTATCCCGCGACCGAGGGCATCCAGCAGGGCCGCCTCAGGAACCTGACCGCGCAGGCGCTTGCGGCGCTCGCCGGCGGCGAGCTGCCGGACCTGCTGCCGCCCGAGATCCAGCGCGAACTGAAATTGCCGGGCCTGCGCGAAGCACTGCAGTTCCTGCACCGCCCGCCGCCGGAGACGCGCCTCGAATTGCTGGAGGCCGGCCGCCACCCCGCGCAGCGGCGGCTCGCCTTCGAGGAATTGCTCGCGCAGCAGTTGAGCCTGCGCGCCTTGCGAAACGAGATCCGCCGCGATCCGGGCTGGCCGCTCGTCGTGCCCGGCAAGCTCGCCGCCAGGCTGATCGAGACCATCGGCTTTCCGCTGACGAAGGCCCAGGTCCGCGTCACCGCCGAAATCAAGGCGGACCTCCAGGCTGCGAGCCCGATGCTGCGCCTGGTGCAGGGCGACGTCGGCTCCGGCAAGACCATCGTCGCGGCGCTCGCCGCGCTGACCGCGATCGAGGCGGGCTGCCAGGCGGCGCTGATGGCGCCGACCGAATTGCTCGCCGAGCAGCATGCGCAGAACTTCACGCGCTGGCTCGCGCCGCTCGCCATCGAGCCGCTGCTGCTGACCGGGCGCCTGGGCGCGAAGGCGCGCCAGGCCGCGCTCGCGGGCACGGCGAGCGGCGAGCGCCCGCTCGTGATCGGCACCCATGCGCTTTTCCAGGAAGGGGTCAGCTTCGCGCGGCTCGCGCTCGTCATCGTGGACGAACAGCACCGCTTCGGCGTGCACCAGCGGCTTGCGCTGCGCAACAAGGGCGCGTCGGGCCGCTATCCGCACCAGCTGATCATGACGGCGACGCCGATACCGCGCACGCTCGCGATGACGGCCTATGCCGATCTCGACGTCTCGGTGATCGACGAGCTGCCGCCGGGCCGCACGCCGGTGCAGACGGTCGTGATGCCGGACTCGCGCCGCGACGAGATCGTCGCGCGCATCCGCGCCGCCTGCCTGCAGGGACGCCAGGCCTACTGGGTCTGCCCGCTGATCGAGGAATCGGAGCTGCTCGAGGCGCAGGCGGCGGAAGACACGGCGGCGGCGCTCGCGAAGGCGCTGCCGGAAATCACGATCGGCCTCGTGCACGGACGCATGCCGGCGACCGCGAAGGAAAGGACGATGGCGCGCTTCAAGGCGGGCGACATCGGGCTCCTGGTCGCGACGACCGTCATCGAGGTCGGGGTGGACGTGCCGAACGCGAGCCTGATGGTCATCGAGAACGCCGAGCGCATGGGGCTTGCCCAGCTGCACCAGCTGCGCGGCCGCGTCGGTCGCGGCCGGGAGGCCAGCAGCTGCCTGCTGCTGTACCACGCGCCCCTGTCCGGGCATGCGAAGGAGCGCCTGGCGGTGCTGCGCAACACCAATGACGGCTTCGAGGTCGCGCGCCGCGATCTCGAGCTGCGCGGGCCGGGCGAGCTTCTCGGCACCCGCCAGACCGGCCTGATGCAGCTCAAGGTCGCCGACCTGATGCGCGACGCCGACCTGCTGCCGCGGGTCCAGGCCATCGCGGACGTGATGGAGCGCGCCCATGCGGCTAACATTGCGGCATTGAAGCGTCGCTGGATCGGCGCCTCGACGCGCTATGGAAAGGTGTGATTCGTGCAATCGGCCGCAATCCAGGACGAACGGAAGCTGCTGCGCTGGAGCGCAAGCCTCGCCGAATTCACGCCGCCCGCGCTGCCTGCGGCTGCCGCCTGGCTCGCCGAGCCCGGGCTCCTGACGGATCGCCTGCGCGCCTGTTGCCATGGCCGGCCCGGACTCACCCTGATCTCGCAGCGGGAAGCTCCGCTTGCCGCGGCCGAATCGGCGCTGCTGCAGGCCCCCGGCAATGCCGCATTCGTGCGCGAGATCGAGCTGACCTGCGACGGCCGTCCCTGGGTGTTCGCCCAGACATTGATTCCGCTCGCGACCCTCGCGCGCCATGGCTGGCTGTCCACGCTCGGCGAAGCCGCGCTCGGTGAAAGGCTCGCTGCGGTCCCTGGCATCCAGCGCGGGCCGCTGGAGTTCGCGCGCCTGACACCGGGCGTCGCGCTCTTCCATCGCGCGCTGCGCGACGGCGCTTTCCCGCCCGGCGAACTGTGGGCGCGCCGGTCCTGGTTCGCGATCGACGGCAACCGGCTGCTGGTGCAAGAGGTGTTTCTGCCCGAGGCGCTGCGATGAGCGCCGAACTGCTCCCGGACCCTCCGCCGAAGCCGCGGCGCGATCCGACCTACAAGCCCAGGTTCAAGCCGCATCGCCTGCGCGACGCCGCGTTTGCGATCGGGAAGACGCTCCGCGAATACGCGCTGCTGATCCGGCTGCACCGGCCGGTCGGCATCTGGCTGCTGATGTGGCCCGCGCTGTGGGCGCTGTGGATCGCGGGGCAGGGCCGGCCCGGCCAGAAGCTGCTGCTGGTCTTTCTCGCCGGCATCTTCGTGATGCGCTCGGCCGGCTGCGTGATCAACGACTACGCGGACCGGGATTTCGATCCATCGGTCGCGCGCACCCGCGACCGGCCGCTCGCCGCCGGCCGGGTGGCGCCGGGAGAGGCGATCGTGCTCTTCGTCGTGCTGGGGCTGATCGCGACCTGGCTTGCGATGCAGCTCGACCCGCTCGCGCGCCTGTATGCCGTGGGCGGCGGCCTGCTCACCGTGATCTACCCGTGGCTCAAGCGGGTCGTGCACCTGCCGCAGTTCTTCCTGGGCGTCGCCTTCGGCTGGTCCATCCCGATGGCCTTCGCGGCGATCACCGGCGAGGTGCCGAGGATCGCGTGGCTCCTGGTCGCGGCGGTCGTGCTGTGGGCTGCGGTCTACGACACGATGTATGCGATGGTGGATCGTAAGGACGATCTGCGCATCGGCATCAAGTCCACCGCGATCCTGTTCGGCGACGCGGACCGCGTGATCATCGGCGTGATGCAGCTGATGACGCTTTTCGCGCTGTGGCTCGCGGCCGACGAGGCGAAGCTCGGCCCCTGGTACCGCGCCGGGCTCGCCGCAGGCGCTGTGTTTTTCGTCTACCAGCAATGGTTGATCCGCAATCGCGAACCGGATGCCTGTTTCCGCGCATTCAACAACAACCACTACTTCGGGCTGGTCGTTTTCGTCGGGCTGGCGCTCGATTATCTCTACCGCGGCTGAGCGCTCAGGCGCGCGCGACGGCCCACACTTCGATCCAGCGGCAACCGGCGCTGCGCAGCGCCAGCGCAAGCGTCTCCGCGGTGGCGCCGGTCGTCAGCACGTCGTCCACGATTGCGACGCGCGCCGGGACATCGCCGGCTTCCACGATGAAAGCGCCGCGCAGGTTGTGCCGCCGCGCGCCGGCCGTGAGCGAGGTCTGCTCCGCGGTCTCCCGGATCCGGCGCACGAGCCGCTCGTGCACCGGCAGCCCGATTTCGCGCGCGGCAAAGTTCGCGATCTCCCGCGCCTGGTTGTAGCCGCGCTTGCGCTCGCGCGCGACGTGGAGCGGCACGGGCACGATCGCATCGACGCCCGGACGGCCGCGCTCCGCCAGCCGCCGGCCGAGCAGGCTGCCGAGGATGCGCGTCACCGGCAGCGCGCCGCCGAACTTCATCCGCTGGATCAGTTCCGGCAGCGGAAACTCGTAGCGGTACGGCGCCCAGGCCAGGTCGAAGTCGCGGCCGCGCCGCCGGCAGCGGCGGCAGATGGCATCGGTGCCGGACATCGGCGATGCGCAGATCAGGCAGGCGGGGGCATTGCGCGGAAAGTCGGCTTCGCAGGCGGCGCAGAGGTCGAGCTCGGGTTTCTGGCCCGGGTCCAGGCACAGGTAACAGGTGACCGGGAACAGCCAGTGCACGAGCGTCGCGACGCTGCCGTAAACCTGCCGGCGCATTCCCGGTTGACAGACCGCGGCCACATTCCAATACTTCGCCACGCGCCCAGTGTGGCGATGGGCGGCGTCCCGGATCCGGTGCAATTTCAGCGGGTTGGAGGAGGAATTCGATGGCCCTGAATGCCGAGCGGCTGGGCGGGATCCGTAGCGACTGGACGCTCACCGAAGTCCGGGAAGTTCACGCACTGCCCTTCGCCGACCTGATCTTCCACGCCCAGTCGGTTCATCGCCGGCACTTCGATCCGAACGAAGTCCAGGTCTCGACGCTGCTTTCGATCAAGACCGGCGCCTGCCCCGAGGATTGCGCCTATTGCCCGCAGAGCATTCGCTACGACACCGGGCTCGAGCGCGAGGCGCTGATGGATCCCGGCGCGGTGATCGCGAGCGCACGCGCCGCGAAAGCGAACGGCGCGACGCGCTTCTGCATGGGCGCGGCCTGGCGCAGCCCCAAGGACCGCGATCTCGAGACGGTCGCTGAAATGGTGAGCGGCGTGCGCGATCTCGGGCTCGAGACCTGCGCGACGCTCGGCATGCTGACGCCCGCCCAGGCGCGGCGGCTGAAGGACGCCGGGCTCGATTTCTACAATCACAATCTCGACACCTCCGCGGATTTCTACGGCGAGATCATCACGACGCGGACCTATCAGGACCGGCTCGACACGCTCGCGGCCGTGCGCGAGGCCGGCATCCGCGTCTGCTGCGGCGGAATCCTCGGCATGGGCGAAGGCACCGCCGATCGCATTGCGCTCCTGCACACGCTCGCGACCCTCGATCCGCATCCCGAGAGCGTGCCGATCAACAGCCTGGTGCAGGTCGAGGGAACGCCGCTCGCAGGGACCGCGCCGCTCGACCCGATCGAGTTCGTGCGCATCATCGCCCTCGCGCGGATATTGATGCCCCGCGCCCATGTGCGCCTGTCGGCGGGCCGCAGCGCGATGAGCGACGAGATGCAGGCGCTCTGCTTCCTGGCCGGCGCCAACTCGATCTTCTACGGCGAGAAGCTCCTGACCACGGGCAACCCGGACACGGCGAGCGATCACGCGCTGTTCGGGCGGCTCGGCATCCGGCCGGAACCCGCCACCGCGACCGGCTGATCGTGGCGGCCGTTCCCCTGTCATTGCGGCCTTTGCTCGCGGATCTCGAGGCCCGCGACCTGACACGCCAACGGCGCACCGTGCAGCGCGGCGCGCCCGGAACGGCAGACATCGAACTCGACGGCCGCCCTTGCGTCGATTTCTGCAGCAACGATTACCTCGGCCTCTCGGCGCACCCGCAGGTCGTCGAGGCTTTCGTCGCCGCTGCGCGCATCCACGGCGTCGGCGCCCGCGCCTCGCACCTCATCACAGGCCATCAGGCCGAGCATGCGGCGCTCGAGCAGGAACTCGCGGCCTACACGGGGCGCGAGCGGGCACTCGTCTTCTCGACCGGCTACATGGCGAATCTCGGCCTGGTCCGTGCGCTTGCCGGGCGCGGTGCCGCCGTGTTCGGCGATGAGCTCAATCACGCATCGCTGATCGACGGCGGCCGCCTCTCCGGCGCGACGCTTCACCGCTATCCGCACGCCGACGCCGCCGCGCTCGAACGGCAGCTCGCCGCGCAACCGGCCGGCCCCCGCTTCGTGCTGACCGACGGCGTCTTCAGCATGGATGGCGATCTCGCGCCGCTGCCGGCGCTCGCGGCGGCCTGCGCGCGGCAGGGCGCTTTCCTCGCCGTGGACGATGCTCACGGGCTCGGCGTGATCGGCGATTCAGGGCGCGGCAGCCTCGAGCATTTCGGCCTGTCGCCCGCGGAAGTGCCGGCGCTCGTCGGCACCTTCGGCAAGGCCTTCGGGACCTTCGGTGCTTTCGTCGCCGGCAGCGGGGAGCTCATCGAGACGTTGATCCAGCGCGCCCGCACCTACATCTATACGACCGCATTGCCACCGGCGATTGCTGCCGCGACGCGCGCGGCGCTTTCCGTCTCGATCGCCGAGCCCTGGCGGCGCGAGCGCGTGCTTGCCCTGACGCGCCGCTTCCGTGAACTGGCGGCAGCCGCGGGGATCAAGCCCGGCGCATCGGAGACGCCGATTCAGCCCATACTGCTCGGCAGCGCGGATTCAGCCATGCAAGCCAGCAACGCCCTCCTCGAATGCGGCTACTTCGTCGCAGCGATCCGCCCGCCGACGGTGCCGGCGGATACTTCGCGCCTGCGCATCACGCTCTCGGCTGCGCATCGCGACGGCGATGTCGACGGCCTGGTTGCGGCACTCGCCAAAATCCTTCAACCCGAATGAGCGATGCGAAGCAATCGCTCCATTCGGGTCGCAGCGCCCTCGATCGCAGCGCCATCCGGGATAATTTCTCCAGGGCGAGCGCGGCCTACGACGCGTCCGCCGTGCTCCAGGCGCGCGTCCGCCAGCAGTTGATCGAGCGCCTCGACTGGATTGCCTTCGAGCCCGACACGATCCTCGACCTCGGCTGCGGCACGGGCCACGCCGCCCGCGCGCTCAGCGCGCGCTGGCCGAAGGCGCGCGTCATCGCGGTCGATTTTGCGCCGGGAATGCTGCGCGAAGCCGGCCGGCACGACGATGCCGGGCGATTCGAGCGCCTCTGCGCCGACGCGCTCGAGCTGCCGCTGCCCGATGCCATGGTCGACCTCGTGTTCAGCAACCTGATGCTGCCCTGGTGCGACGACCTCGACGCGGCATTCGCCGAAATCGCGCGCGTGCTGCGGCCGCGCGGGCTCCTGACCTTCACGACGCTCGGCCCCGACACGCTGATCGAATTGCACGAAGCCTGGCACGAGGCCGACGACTACACGCACGTGATTCCGTTTGCCGATATGCATGACATTGGCGACGGTCTGGTTCGGGCAGGCCTCGTCGAACCCGTGCTCGACATCGTGCGTTACACGCTGACCTATCCCGACGTCCATTCGCTGATGCGCGACCTGAAGGCCATTGGCGCACGCAATGCAACGACCGGCCGGCCGCGCGGGCTGACGGGCCGCCAGGCCCTGCGCGCGGTGGAACACAACTACGAGCGGCATCGCCACGAGGGAAAGTTGCCGGCGAGCTACGAAGTCGTCTTCGGCCAGGCCTGGGGCCCCGTCGAACGGCCGGATGCGGAACGCGACGGCGAATTTGCGATCCCGGTTTCCTCGATTCGCCGGCGCGCGGGCAACGAGTTGCCATGAGCCGTGGTTTCTTCGTGACCGGCACCGACACCGGTGTCGGCAAGACGCTCGTGACGGCGGCACTGCTGCGCCGCCTGCGCGAATCGGGCGTGAAGGTCGCGGGCATGAAGCCGGTCGCCGCCGGAGCGGTCGCGGGACCCGAGGGCCGCGCCAATGGCGATGCATTGCTGCTGCAGGATGAGTCGAGCGCCCGCCATCCCTACGCGATCATCAATCCCTGGCTGTTCGAGGCCGCGATCGCGCCGCACATCGCGGCGGCGGAAACGGGCGTCGTGATCGATACGGGCGGGATCGTGCAGGCATTCGAAACGCTCCGCGCGTCCGCCGACGTCGTGCTTGCGGAAGGCGCCGGCGGATTTCTCGTGCCGTTGGATGCGAAGCGTTCCTTCGCCGAATTGCCCGGCCTGCTCGGCACGGAAGTGCTTCTCGTCGTCGGCCTGCGGCTCGGCTGCCTCAATCACGCGCTCCTGACCGTCGAAGCGATCGCCGCGCGCGGTTACCGCCTCGCGGGCTGGATCGGAAACAGCATCGACCCGGCGTTCGCGCGTCGCGACGCGAACATCGCGACGCTCACCGCAATGATTCCCGCTCCCTGCCTCGGCATCGTTCCCTGGCTCGCGAATCCGGGCGTCGCCGAGGCCGCAGCGGCGCTTCCCGGCGCCGCCAGGCTGCGGCCGGTTTGAGGCATCGCCTTTACGGCGCATCCTCTTGGATTGCAAGGGGAAAATCCCGTTGCGGCTCGCTGCCGCGTCCCTTAGGATGCGCGGGCCGTGAGCCCGCGTTAGGCTGGCCACCACCAGGGGAGTCTCGGTGTCCATCGTGAAGCGGAACTCGAAGCTGCCGGCCGCGATTTTCGCCCTCGCAGCGCTCACCGCACTGCCCGCGCGCGCGGACTGGAGCCTGCTGAACATGCCGAAAGGCGTCAGCACGCTGTCGCGCGAGATCTACGGCATGCACATGATCATGGTGTGGATCTGCCTCGCCATCGCGGCCGTGACCTTCGGCGCGATGATTTTCGCGATGATCCGCTTCCGGAAATCGAAAGGCGCGGTCGCCGACACGAAGTTGCTGCACAACGCGCGCCTCGAGGCCGCCTGGACCCTCGTGCCGACGATCATCCTGATCGCGATGGCGATTCCCTCGGTCGAGAAGCTGATCAAGATCGAGGACATGAGCGGTTCCGAGCTCACGATCAAGGTCACGGGCTACCAGTGGTACTGGCAGTACGAATACCTGGGCAAGGGCGTGTCGTTCTACAGCCGGCTCGCGCGCACCAGCGACCTCGCGCGCCAGCGCGGTTCCGGCATCGACCCGAACACGGTCGAGAATTACCTGCTCGAGGTGGACCACCCGCTGGTCGTGCCGGTCGGCACGAAGATCCGGCTGTTGCTGACCGCCAATGACGTGATCCACGCCTGGTGGGTGCCCGATTTCGGGATGAAGCGCGACGCGATTCCCGGCTTCATGAACGAGATGTGGATTTCCGTGGACGCGGACAAGCCCGGCACCTACCGGGGCAAGTGCGCGGAACTTTGCGGCGCCGACCACGGCTTCATGCCGATCGTCGTCGTCGCGCTGCCGAAGCCGGAGTTCGCGGCCTGGCTCGGACAACAGGCGGTGACGGAATGACTCAGATGGCGCACGGACACGAGGCCGCGGGCCACGGCGATCAGCACGCTCCGCCGAAGGGGCTCGTTCGCTGGCTGACGACGACGAATCACAAGGACATCGGCACGATGTACCTGGTGTTCTCGCTCGCGATGTTCCTGGTCGGCGGCGCGTTCGCGATGATGATCCGCGCGGAGCTCTTCCAGCCGGGCCTGCAGCTCGTCGATCCGCCGTTCTTCAACCAGCTGACGACCATGCATGCGCTCATCATGGTGTTCGGCGCCGTGATGCCGGCGACCGTCGGCCTCGCGAACTGGATGATCCCGCTGCAGATCGGCGCGGCCGACATGGCGCTGCCGCGCATGAACCTGTTCTCGTTCTGGCTGCTGTTCTTCGCGTTCATGCTGCTCCTGTCGACGCTGTTCGTTCCTGGCGGCGCGCCGGCCTCGGGCTGGACGCTCTACCCGCCGCTCGTGCTGCAGACCGGCCAGGCCTTTCCGATGGCGATCTTCTCGATACACCTGATGGGCGCCTCGTCGATCATGGGCGCGATCAACGTGATCGTGACCATCGTCAACATGCGCACGCCGGGCATGACGCTCCTGAAGATGCCGCTGTTCTCCTGGTCCTGGCTGATCACGGCGTATCTCCTGATCGCGGTGATGCCGGTGTTCGCGGGCGGCGTGACGATGCTGCTGACGGACTACTACTTCCACACCAGCTTCTTCAATGCGGCGGGCGGCGGCGACCCGGTGCTGTTCCAGCACGTGTTCTGGTTCTTCGGGCACCCCGAGGTCTACATCATGATCCTGCCGGCGTTCGGGATCATCTCGGAGATCATCCCGACCTTCTCGCGCAAGCCGATCTTCGGCTACGAGGCGATGGTCTACGCGATCGCGTCGATCGCCTTCCTGTCGTTCATCGTCTGGGCGCACCACATGTTCACGGTCGGCATGCCGCTCGCCGGCGAACTCTTCTTCACGCTGTCCACGATGCTGATCGCCGTGCCGACCGGCGTGAAGATCTTCAACTGGACCGCGACGATGTGGCGCGGCTCGCTGACCTTCGAGCCGCCGATGCTGTTTGCGCTCGCCTTCCTGTTCCTGTTCACGATCGGCGGATTCTCGGGGCTGATGCTCGCGATCGTGCCCGCCGACTTCCAGTACCACGACACCTATTTCGTGGTCGCGCACTTCCATTACGTGCTGGTGCCGGGCGCGGTGTTCGGCATCATGGCGGCCGTCTATTACTGGATGCCGAAGTGGACCGGCCACATGTACGACATGAGGCTCGCGAAGTGGCATTTCTGGCTGACCGCGATCTTCGTCAACGTGCTGTTCTTCCCGCAGCACTTCCTGGGCCTCGCCGGCATGCAACGCCGCGTCCCGGACTACGCGACCCAGTTCACCGACTGGAACATGGTCTCGTCGATCGGCGGCTTCGGCTTCGGCCTGTCGCAGCTCCTGTTCGTGTGGCTAATCATCAAGTGCGTGAAGGGCGGCGAGCGCGCGACGGCGGGAGTCTGGGACTGGCCGCACGGCCTCGAATGGACCGTGCCCTCGCCCGCGCCCTATCACACCTTCGAGAAGTCGCCGGAGCTCCATTGACATCCCGCGCCTCCAACCGGCGTCTGGCGATCGCGCTCGGGCTCGCGGCGTTCGCGGTCTGGGCCGCCTACGTGGTCGTCAACCTCCTGGTCCGCGGCTGATGGACACGCCGCCGCGCAAGTCGAACCGTGGTCTCGTGGGCAGGCTCGTCCTGATGGCGGCGGGCAGCTTTGCCTTCGGTTTCGCGCTCGTGCCGCTCTACAACGTCTTCTGCCAGGTCACCGGCATCGGCACGCGCGAGTCGCTCAGCCGCGCCAGCGACGCCGGCGACGCATTGCCGGACATGAACCGCACGGTCGTCGTCGAATTCACGGCCTCGGTGCCCGACAGCGGGCAATGGACATTCGCGCCGGTCGTCGCGTCGATGGAAGTGCACCCGGGCAAGCTCTACGAGGCGCGTTACAGCGCGCGAAACCTCGCCGATCGCGACACGGTCGGCCAGGCCGTGCCGAGCATCAGTCCGCTGCGCGCCGCCCAGTACTTCCGCAAGACCGAGTGCTTCTGCTTCACGCCGCAGCGATTCAAGCGCGATGAGCAGCGCGACCTGCGGGTGCGATTCATCGTCGACCGGGGCCTGCCGCCCAACATCGACCGGCTGACGCTGTCCTACGCGTTCTACGACGTGACGCGCGTGGCCGGCGGAACGGGATAGAGGAGCGCGGATGTCGCAGTATTACTTCCCGCACGGCAGCCGGCTGCCCTTCTTCGGCTCGGCATCGCTCTTCGTGCTGATGGCGGGCGCCGCTGCGACGCTGAACGGCGCGAGTGCCGGCGGCTGGATGTTGGGGGCGGGCTTCCTGCTGCTCTGCACGCTCTTCTTGCTGTGGTTCGGGCAGATCATCCACGAGAACCAGGCGGGCCTCTACAACGACCAGGTCGGCCGTTCTTTCCGCATGGGAATGATGTGGTTCATCTTCTCCGAGGTCATGTTCTTCGCCGCGTTCTTCGGCGCATTGTTCTACGCGCGGCAGCTCTCCGTGCCGTGGCTCGGCGGAGGCGGCGAAAAGGCCGTGACCGGCCTGCTGTGGCCCGGCTTCGAAGCCTCCTGGCCCAGCAACGGCCCGGGCGCGCTGAGCCCGCGCGAGGACGGCACCTACGAGATCATCCCGGCCTTCGGACTGCCTGCCGTCAACACGATGCTGCTCCTGACTTCGGGCCTGACGCTGACGATCGCGCACCACGCCCTGAAGGAAGGCCATCGCACGATGCTGAAAATCTTCCTGGCGCTGACCTTTCTTCTTGGATTCACGTTCCTGGGGGTTCAGGCCCACGAGTACGGCGAAGCCTACACGGTGCACGGGCTGCAGCTCGGCACCGGCATCTACGGCTCGACCTTCTTCATGCTGACCGGGTTCCACGGCCTTCACGTCACGGTCGGCGCGATCATGCTGGTCGTGATCTGGCTGCGCTGCATGAAGGGCCACTTCACGCCGCGCCAGCATTTCGCCTTCGAGGCCGTCGCCTGGTACTGGCACTTCGTCGACGTTGTCTGGCTCGGGCTCTTCATCTTCGTCTACTGGCTGTAAGGCCTCGCCGTGGGGGCGGCGCCAGCAGCAGGAAAGCGCTTCATCGCCATCGCCGGCAACATCGGCGCGGGCAAGACCGAGCTGACGCAGTTCCTGTGCCGGCGCTACGACATCAAGCCGTTCTACGAGCCGAACGACCAGAATCCCTACCTCGCGGATTTCTACGCCGACATGAAGACCTGGGCCTACCGGTCCCAGGTCTTCTTCCTGACCCACAAGTTCCGGCTGCACCTCGAACTGCAGGACGAGCCCGGCACGGTCGTGCAGGACCGCACGATCTACGAGGACGCGGAGATCTTCGCGCGCAACCTCTACCGGCAGCACCACATCGATGCGCGCGACTTCAAGCTCTACTGGCAGCTCTACCAGTCGATCAGCGCGACGCTCCGGCCGCCCGACCTGATGATCTACCTGCGCTGCCCGGTGCGGACGCTGCGCAAGCGCATCAAGCTGCGCGGACGCGCGATGGAAAACGACATCCCCGTCGCTTACCTGCGAAAGCTGAACCGCCTCTACGAGGACTGGTTCAGGCGCTACGAGCTCTCCCCGGTGCTGGTGCTCGAGTCGGACCAGCTCGACTGGCTGACCGACCTGGTGGATCGCGTGGATCTCTTCCGGAAGATCGAGCGCTACCTGGACTGACGCACCGGGGCGCCGTTTCCGCGGCGCGAACCTTAAGCCACCCGGTTCCTCAGCGTGCCGATCGCCTCGATCGTGATCTCGATCTGGTCGCCGGACGCAAGCGTGAAGTCCTTCCCGGGCACGATGCCGGTGCCGGTCAGCAGGTAGCAGCCGTTGGGAAACGAACTCTCGCGGAACAGGTAGCTGACGAGTTCCGCGGCGCTGCGCTTCATCCGGGAAATCCGGGTCGAGCCGTTGAACGTCTCGCCGCCCCGCCGCTCGATGCGCAGCGAGATTTCCGTCGTCGCCGGCATCGGGTCATCCGACAGCAGCAGGCAGGGGCCCAGCGCACAACTCCCGTCGTAGATCTTCGCCTGCGGCAGGTAGAGAGGGTTCTCGCCCTCGATGCTTCGCGAGCTCATGTCGTTGCCGATCGTGTAGCCGAAGATGCGGCCCTCGCAATTAACGGCCACCGCGAGCTCCGCTTCAGGAACGTTCCACGGCGAGTCGGCGCGGATCCGGACGTCGCCGCCGTGCCCGACAATGCGATGGCGGGTCGCCTTGAAGAAGAGCTCCGGCCGTTCGGCCCGATACACGCGCTCGTAGACATCCGCCTGCTCCGATTCTTCCATGCGCGCTTCGCGGCTCCGCAGATAGGTCACGCCCGCCGCCCACACTTCCTGTCCTTCGATGGGCGGATCGAGTTCCTCCGGGCGCTCGTCGCTGCTGCGCTCGACGAGGCGCGAGCGCAGCCATTTTCCGGGTTCGCTCGCCCGGAACAGCGCGTCGAAAGTGAAGCCGGCGGCGTGGAACCAGCGGCGTTCCACACAGACGGAAACACCGGCCGGCGTGCAGTAGACCTTCACTAGAAGTTGTACGCGACCGCCATCGTGGCGACGCCGATCACATACAGCAGCAACGAAACCCCGATCAGCGCCTTGGCGCTCGCCTGTCCTTGCGCGAATTCGCGCCACACAAAAACGCCCCAGAGCGCGCCGACCATCGGCGCGCCGCTGCCGATGCCGACGCTGATCGCGATGCCGACCATCCCGGCCGATATGAAATTGAACACGGTGCCGCTGCACCAGACTGCACCGGCCAGCACGCCGAACACATGCCAGCTCATGCGGCCCTGCAGATATCCGCCCAGCCTTCCGGCGTCGCCGATGAGCGGATGCCTGATCAGGATCGGCATGGCGATGAAGGTCGCGATGAACGCGCCGGCCGTGAAGAACGTGGACACCGTATAGGCATCGAGCGGCCGCTCGCCGGTGATGGCGGCCGTGACGAATGGCGGAAAGAACCCGATCAGCAGGCCGGAAATGATCGCGGTCGCAATGCCCTTGCCCTTGTTCGGCGCGGCCACGTCGCCGAGCCGCCGATACGCCGCGGCGGTCGTCTGCGCGGCCGCGAGCAGGATCACGGCGCTCGTCGCGAGGACCATCGGATTGCCGACCGGCTGCAGCCAGTAGCTCGCGCCGATGCCGAGGACGATCGCCGGAATCGCGGCGATCGGAAAGGCCACGGCGAGACCCGCGATCATGATGCTGTTCAGCAGCAGGATGTTCCCGAGGTTCCAGATGAATCCGCCGACGGCGGCGAACATGATCTCGCGCGGCCCGGACTGGAGCAGGCGCGCGAGGTGATCGGGTTCGCCCCCGCCCGAGCCCAGCGTCTGGCCGAGCAGCACCGCCGTCAGCAGGAAGCCGAGCGTGAAGTCGATGTAGAAGTACTCGAGCCGCCATCCGGCGAGCTTCTTGAGGAAATTCGGCCACGATCCCCAGAACACCATCGAGGTGAGCATCAGCACGAGGGCCATCGGGTAGGTTTCGGGCGCGAACATTGTGCGGACTCCTCAGAAGATGGCGACGGGATTCACGGGCGATCCGGTGCCGCCCTTGATGCGCAACGGCGCCATCGTGACCAGGAAATCGCTGCGCTTCATTTCTCCGCACAGGTCCACGAGCGGCTCGAGCGCCGGGATGTCGAGCAGGATCAGGCCCATGGCCGCGAGCGTGATCGCATGGAAATAGATCACGTAGCGGGCGCCGTAGGGATTCGGGAATGCATCCACGCAATCGCCCGAGTACACGGCCACGCCGCGCTGGTGCATCCAGCGGATCGCGTCCGGCATGATGCCGACGCGCTGCCCGAGATTCTCCGGCCCCTCCTTCGCCTCGCGCTTCTGCAGCCCGGTGTAAACGAAGATGCAATCGCCAGATTCGACGCGGATTTTCTGCTTCTTCTCGGCTGCATCGAGATCGGCGGCATAGACCCCTTCGTCCGGCGCGAGCCAGGCGACTCCCCTTGCCGCCGCGACATTCAGCAGCACGCCGCGCGTGAAGATGCCGTTCTTCTGCGCGAGCATGTCGCCGAAATTGAGTCCGTTCGGCAGCGCGACCTCCGCCGCCTTGCGGCCGTTGTAGATGTCCTGGTCGCGGTAGACATGGGCGACCGCATCGAGATGCGTCAGCGCAAAGCCGTGCATGTCGAGGCACAGCGCGTCGACCGCGCCGATCGGGTAATGCGCCTGGTAGCACATCGTGTGCCGCACCGGAGAGGGATTGTTCGGCGACTGCAGCGTATTGAGGTCCCGCGCCAGCGACAGCGCCCTGCCGCTGCGAACCAGCGAGGCTGCGGCGACGCGCTTTGCGTCCGTGATGAGGTTCAGCGTGCCGAGCTCGTCGTCCTTTCCCCAGCGCCCGGCATTGTTGACTTCGTCGAACAGCGCATCGAGTTCGGCTTCCGACGGGAACTTTCTCTTCTGTGTCATCGTATTCTCCTCGCCGACGGGCTAGCGCAACTTGACCACGACGTGCCCTTCCCCGGATTTGTACAGTGCCTGGACGATCCGCAGGGTCTCCAGGTTGTCCCGGCCATTCGTCAGCGGGATGCCGCCTTCCGCCACGGCCTTCAGCAGCGACGACATCGGCCCGATGAACGCAGTCGGGATCCAGCGCGACGTCACCGGGTAATGCAGCCATCCGTCCGTGGGCAGGACGCGCGAATTGAGCTCGAGCGTGTCGGCGCGGCCGCGCGGGTAGTCGTACATCAGGCCGATCGTGCCGCGGATGCTGCCCTCGGTGCCGTCGATCCGGAATTCCGCGCGCGGATCGCCGGCGCGGTTTTTGTGGAAGCTCTTCAGCACCGCGCGCGTCTCGCCCTCGAATTCCAGCACGCTGATCGTGCGCGTCTCTCCCTGTTCCGGCTGGCCCGGCTCGCGCGCCTGCGTCCCGTAGGCATAGAGCGGATCTCCGATCACGTAACGCACCGCATCGATGAAGTGGATCGTGAACTGGTTGAGGTCGAGCCGCGGCTGCTTCGCGACCCACGGCCAGTTCTCCCAGGGCGTGTACACATGGAAGTCCCAGCTCATCTCGAAGGGCTTGCCGATCCAGCCGGCCTTCACCATGGCGCGCGCGGCGGCGACACTCTCCGAATAGCGCAACTGCTGGTTCACGGCCAATAGCCGCTTGCGCTTCTCCGCATGATCGACCATGCGGACGGCTTCGTCGAAGTCATAGGACAGCGGCTTCTGGCACAGCAGGTGCTTGCCCGCATCGAGCAAGGGCAGCGCGATCCCGCCCTGCACCCACGGAAACACCGCGATGTCCACGACCACCACATTCTTGTCCTTCGCAATCTCGTCCACGGTCTCATAGACCCTGGGGATGCCATGCCGCGCGGCCACGGCCTTTGCGCGCTCCCGGTCGAGATCCATGATCCCGACGACCTTGAGGCCGTGCTCCTTGTAGGCCGGGAGATGCGCGAGGTCGGCGATCTCGCCGGCGCCGACAATCGCGATCGGCAGCTTGTGCTCGTCGCGCACGCGGATCGCAATCGCCTCCCGGATCGGGGCAAAGAAGTCAGGCATTGGCTGGCACTCCTCTAAAGGTCCGCATAGCCTCAGTCCTTCCAGATGTCGCGTGCCTGGAATTCCGCCGTGTGCTGGCCGGCACGCGGCGCGCCGCGGCGCACCACGACGGGGCTCTCGGAAAAACTGAAGGGCGAGCCCACGGTGCGGTAGGTCTTGCCGGAGTCCGCATAGGGCACGTCCCAGAACAGCCCCTTGTGCCTGATCTGCGGATCGTCCTCCAGGTCGGCATAGCTGCGGATCGGCGCGCACCAGACGTCGCTCGCGGACAGCAGGTCGATCCAGTGCTTCGTCGATCCGGTCTTCAGGTGCGCTGCCAGCAGGCGATACACGGTGTCGCGCTCCTGGTACATCTTCTCGAGCGTGTCGTATGGCGCGAGCCAGTCCACGCCGAGAATGCCGCCGAGCTTCGGGCAAGGCGTCATCGCCAGCAGCATGTAGCCGTCCGCGGTCGCGTAGACGCCGCAGGGCGCGGTGAGGCCCGGATGCCCCAGGTTCTCCTGCGGGCGTTCAAAGGAATTATGGTGATTCAGGTAGACCGTGAGCTCTTGCTGCTGCAAGGCCAGCACGCAGGACAGCAGGTCCACGTCCACGCGCTGCCCGGCGCCCGTGCGGTTGCGGTGCTGCAGCGCGGCCAGGATGGCGACCACGAGATGCAGGCCCGTGTACTGGTCGGCAACGGCCACCGCCATCGGGAATGGCGGATCGCTGCGCCGCCCGGTGAGCCACATCGCGCCGGTCAGCGCCTGCACGAGGTAATCCTGGCCGGGGCGCGACACATAGGGACCCGTACGGCCGTAACCCGACGATGCGGCGTAGATCAGGCGCGGATTGCGCTTGCTGAGCGCCTCATAGCCGAGGCCGAGGCGGTCCATCACGCCGGGCCGGAAATTCTCGACCACGACGTCCGCGCTGTCGGCGAGCTCCAGCACGCGCTCGAGGTCGCCGGCATCCCGCAGGTCGATCGCGACGCTGCGCTTGTTGCGGTTGAACGCAAGGAAGGCATCGGTCTCGCCGTGCGTTCGCGAAGCGAAGATGCCCCACTGGCGCATCCACTCGCCTTCCTGCTTCTCGAGCTTGACGACATCCGCGCCAAGGTCGGCAAGGATCTGCGTCGCCAGCGGGCCCTGCAGCAGGGCCGTGAAATCCAGCACGCGGATCCCGTGGAGTGCACCAACGCTTTGCGTGGGCTCGGTCATCTCAGTTCCTCTGGCTTTGCATCAGCCCCGGCGCCCCGGGCTGTGCGCGGCCCCAGTCCGGCAGCAGTGAATCGACCAATCTTCCGAACTCGGCCAGGCAGTCGTGCGCCGACAATCTGTCCGTCCATAGGCAAGCGTGGATCAGTTCGCCGGCGAGGGGCTGGAAGGCCCGGTGCCCCGTGACGCGCGGGCGCATGAATGCCTGGTTCATGGTCGCGCGCGTCGACCGGAAGAATCCGCCGGTGAGGGCATTGACCTCCGCCGATTCCCAGGCGGCTCCATGACCGGGTTGCCCTCCCGCGCGCGCGTAGATGCCGCATTGCACGGCAGCCGACCCGATTTCGCGGGCGAGCGCGGCCGCGGCGTCGCGATTGCCGGATCGGGACGACAGCGCCATGCCGACTCCGCCGAGGACGGACCCGATCGCGCCGCTGCGATCACGCGGTGCATTCCCGAAGCGCAATGCCTTCGCCCTGAATCCCGGACGCGCGTAGTTCGAGTAGCCGAACATCAGCGGCACATAGAGGACTTCATCCGTGCCCGCCATCAGGTCCGAAATGCCGATCGGATCGCTGCTCGTCGATGCGGGATGCAGGTCGCGGGCCAGCCGGCGCAGGAATACGAGCGCTTCGGCTCCAGCCGATTGATCCACCGGCGCGCCCTGGCGCCAGAATCCGGCGCCGGCGATGGCCACGCCGACGGACAGGAATGCGCAATAGGCATGGTTCGGATTCAACGGGATCGCAATCCTGCCCGGCGCATGGCGGCAATCGGCGGCGAGCATGGCAACCTGGTTCCAGCTCCGCGGCAATTCTCCGCGGCCCGCAGCACGCCAGAGGTCTTCGCGCACCGCGCTGACCTGGCATGCCGCATCGATTGCGAGCGCCCACTGCTTTCCCGCCCAGGTGTACGAAGCGAAGCTGGGCCCCACGCTGTGAGCGGCCTGATCCGCGAGATAAGCGGCATCGACCCAGTCATTGACGGGCACGATCAGGCCCGACGCCGCCGCGACTCCCATGAAGGGATAGTCGATCAGGACGAGGTCATAGTTCGTCGCCAGTTCCTCGAGCGGCTGGTCCTCGAAGTCCTTCAGCGGCCTGGCATCCCAGCTCACCGGAACGCCAGTCGCCGCCGTCCAGGCGGTCGAGATAGCCGCGAGCGGATCCCGCGCGCGTGGGTGATCCCAGGCCATGCCGCGCAACGCAATGGTCGCGCCCGGCATTCACTTGCCCTTGCGAGCGGTCTTCGGATCCCTGTAGAGGACGGTCTGGATGTGCTCGCAGTAGAGGACGAGCTCGCCCTCCTCCTTGAACACCTCATACTTCGCCCGCGTCAGGCCGCGGTCCTCGTACTTCGGTTCCTTGGCGAGGTTGGTGCGGATGGTATAGATCGTGTCGCCGATGAAGACCGGCTTGATGAATCGCAGTCGGTCGTAGCCGTAGGAAAACGCCTGCAACCAGTTGGTCGCGACCAGGCCGATGCCTGCGCTGAAGACGAAGGCCCCGGCCACCAGCCTGCGGCCGAACAGCCCTTCTTCGCGGGCGAAGATCTCATCGGCGACATAGGGATGGATATCGACGACCAGCGTGTTGAAGGTCATGCTCTCCCCCTCGGAGAGCGTGCGTCGGATGGTGCGGATCTGGTGGCCGATCTCGAAGTCTTCCCAATAGAAGTCCTCGCAACTCCACAGCGGAATCGCCCGGTGTGCAGCCGGAATCTTCGCGTCGTACACGGTCCTGCCCCCTCACCGTTCGTGACTTGTCGATTCGAGAAGTGACATGTTAGCCTACGGCTCTCGGCCCGATCAATGCAACAATTCTGGCTAAAAACGGCCTACTAACATGTCAGAACCCCATTCCCAGGGCCATCCGGGGGCCGGGGAGCCATTCCGCGACCGCATCGCCCTGATCACGGGAGGGGCCGGCGGCATCGGGCTCGCGATCGCGCGCCGCCTGGCGCGGGGCGGCGCCCATATCGCGGTCGCGGACATCCGCGGCGAGGCGGCGGAAAAGGCGGCGGACGAAATCCGGCGCATGGGCCGCCGGGCCATCGGCGTCGGCGGCGACGTGAGCCGGTCGAAGGACGCCGACGCGCTGGCCCGCGCCACGCTCGCGGAATTCGGGCGCATCGACATCCTCGTGAACAACGCCGGACTGATGGGGCGCGTGGCGCCGCTATGGGAATTGAAGGACGAGGACTGGAGCCACGTCATCGGCGTCGACCTCAGCAGCGTCTTTTTCGTCAGCCGCGCGGTCATCCCGCACATGCGCGCGCGAAAGAGCGGTTGCATCGTCAGCGTCTCATCGATCGCCGGCAAGGAAGGAACGCCCAGGCTCATTCCTTACTCGGTCGCGAAGGCCGGCATCATCGGCTTCACCAAGGCGCTCGGCAAAGAGGTGATCGGGGACGGCATCCGCGTCAACTGCGTCGCGCCCGGCGTGGTCGAGACGCCGCTGCTCGATCAGTTGCCGCCCGAGGCGACCCAGACGATGCTCAGCAAGATCCCGATGGGCCGGTTCGGAACAGCAGACGAGGTTGCGGCGGTCGTCTGCTTCCTCGCATCGGACGATGCAAGCTTCATCACCGCGCAATGCTTCGATGCAAGCGGCGGACGCGCCACTTACTGAATGACACGGGAGCGGGAATCATGAAACGCAGCGTCGACCGGATCCTGACCACGCATACCGGCAGCCTGCCGCGTCCCGACAGGCTGGTCGAACTGATGTTCGAGAAGGAGGAAGGCCGCGCGGTCGACGCGAAACTGCTTGCCGAGCGCGTGCGCGACTCGGTCCGCGAGATCGTCGAGCACCAGCATGGCGTCGGCATCGACGTCGTCAGCGACGGCGAGATGAGCAAGCTGAGCTATGCCACCTACGTCACCGAGCGCCTGACCGGCTTCGGCGGAAAATCGAACCCCCCAAAGCTCTCCGACATCCTCGAGCATCCGAATGTCGCGAGCCATTACTTCAATGACCCCGGCGTCAAGCTGCTGAACAGGAATCGCCCGGCCTGCAATGCCCCCGTGGCGCCAAGGGGCGGGCCGGAGGCCGCGACCGACATCGCCAATTTCAAGCTGGCGCTCGCCGGCGTGAAAGTCGAGGACGCGTTCCTGACGGCCGCTTCCCCCGGCGTCGTCTCGATGTTCCTCGGCAATTCCTTCTACAAGACCGAGGAGGAATTCCTGTGGGCGGTCGCGGAGGCGATGAAACCAGAGTACGAGGCCATCGTGCGGGCAGGCTTCGTGCTGCAGCTCGACTGCCCGGACCTGGCGATGACGCGGCACCGCGAATTCGCCGAACGTCCGGTCGAGGAATTCAGGTCCTATGCCCGCAAGCACATCGAGGTGCTGAATGCCGCGACCGCGAACATTCCGGCCGATCGCATGCGCGTGCACCTGTGCTGGGGGAACTACCCGGGCCCGCACCACCGCGACGTGCCGCTCGAGCAGATCATCGACCTGATCCTGACGCTGCGCCCCCAGGGCCTGTCGTTCGAAGCATCCAACTCGCGCCATGCGCACGAGTGGAAAGTGTTCGAGAAGGTCCGCCTGCCGGAAGGAAAGGTCCTGATCCCGGGCGTCATCGAGTCCATGTCGAACCGCATCGAGCACCCAGAGCTCGTCGCCGAGCGTCTCGTCAGGTTCGCCAAGCTCGTCGGCCGGGAGAATGTCATCGGCGGCAGCGACTGCGGCTTCGGCACGTTTGTCGGCGTCGCGCTGGTCGAGCCCGAGATTGCCTGGGCCAAGCTCGGATCGCTCGTGGAAGGCGCGCGCCTTGCTTCGAAGGAACTCTGGTAGGCGCCGGCGGCGCCGAACCTGCTAGCGATTGATGCGCGTGCGCAGCAACACCACGCGATAGGGATCCCAGGTCGACACGTTCCAGATCAGGTCGACGCCCGTGCCTGCGGGCCGCGTCCATTGCTCGATGATGTTGACGCCGTAGAGGATGCCGTATTCGTGCGGGTTGACATCCGCCCAGTCGGTGGATGCGGCGCAGCCTTCCTGCACGCAATCCGCATGATGCAGTATCCCGCCGGGAGCGTACAGCAACTCGGGAGGACTCTTGTTCGGGTCGCCCGGGATGAGGACATCCTGTGGCGGCGTCCACGGACCCCAGGGATCGTTCGCGCTGCGCATGCGGATGGCGCCATTGCCGACATCCACGTCCTTGCATTCGGAACGCGTGAAAAACTCCAGCAGGCCGCAGTTCGGAAGGTACGGGCCCGGCAGGTTGATCATGCCGCCGCCGTAGATCATCACCCACTTCTTCAGCGGCTCCACCCAGGTGAAGCTCATCTGATCGACGATGTCGTAAGCCTCGACGGGCTGGACGCCTGCCTGCGTGGAATCCAGGTCCACGGCCGCCGCGTCCCGTTCGTTGCTGCTGAACTGTGGAATTCCCTTCGCATCCGGGCCCGCATAATAATGAATCGTCCAGTCGAGCCGGTCGCCCACGGGCATGTCGGCATACGCGAAATAAAGTGCCAGTGACCGTCCTTTCGCCTTGACCCCGATGAAGCCAGGGCGTCCCCACAGGAAGACCCGCTGATTCTTGCCGGCGCCAGTTGCAATGCGGTAATCCTGATTGGCGCGCCCGGAACCCCTGGCAGGAACAAAATCCTGGACCGTGCGCGGCGTGACGTTGGAATACTTGATGGTCAGCCATTCCCTGATGTCGGTGTAACGCCGCGGATCTTCCTTGCTGCGCAAGCCGATCAGATTCCTGACACCGACGCCGCTGATGCGACCGACATCTGTGTTCGCCCAGGCGGAACTCGAAGGATCGGTGCAGAACCCGCTGCCGGCGACCGGCTTCGCATCGCTGTCATTCATCGTGTCGGCAATGCAGCCGGGCGCCGCGTCGACGCAGGCGAGCGTCTGGCCCTTGTCGTTGTCGTATCGCTCGCCGAAGAAACCGAGCCGCGTGTCGCAGACGAGTCCATTGCTGCAATCGGCATCCACCCGGCAGCCCTGCTGCTTGGAGGAAAAGAAGATGCCGAATTCACGCTCGCCGTTGCTGAAGCCGCCGAGCGGCGTCTTGAACGATTCCATCGCGCGGCCGACGTTGATCGCGGAGACTTCGCTGGTGCCGGGATTCTGCCCAAGCCGGACCCGCGGAATATTGGACGGCGTGATCAAGGCCGGGTCTGGCCATTCCGCAAAATCGATGGTGCCAAAGCTGTCGTCGTTGAGCCCCTTGCTGGAGGCCTCGATCGGATCGCCTTTCTCGTTCGCCGCCGTGTCGCCGAACAGGAAATGCAGCTGCTTGCCGTGCTGATAGCTCCAGCCGAGATCCGTGCCGTAGTAGGCGGCCGGGATCGGCGACAGGTTCGCCGGGTGCAACGGCGCATCGTCGCCGGTAAAGGGCCCCAGGATCGTGGTCTTGCCGACGGTCGGATCGGCGCCCGCCGCCGACTGGAGGCCGGCCAGCAACAGGCCGGCGATCGCGCAATGAATGACGGCTTTCATGTTCACTCGGTGATTCACTTTCGGATGCGAGTCCTGAGCAATACGACGCGGTACGGATCCCATGTGGAAGCGTTCCAGATGATATCCACGCCATTGCCGGCGGGACGGGTCCACTGCTCGATGATGTTGGCGCTGTAGAAGAACCCGTACTCGTCCGGGTGATAGACGAAGATGGCGCTGTGCGGCGCGCAGCCCGCGGCCTTGCAGTCCACGTGCCGCAGCGCGCCGCCCGGCCCGTATTGTCCTTGCGGGCCGGCGGCCGGATCGGTACCGGCGATCACGTCCTGCGGCGGTGTCCACGGTCCCCAGGGTTGATCGGCCGTGCGCATGCGGACTGCGCCGTTGCCCGCCACGACATCCTTGCACTCGGATCCAGTGAACAGTTCCAGTACGCCGCAGTGGGGAAGTACCGCGGTCGGCAATGTCGAAAGTCCGCCGCCGTAGAACATCACCCACTTCTTCAGCGGCGCGACCCAGGAGACGCTCATCTGGTTGACGATGTCGATGACTTCGTCAGGCTGCACGCCGTCGCGGGTCGAGTCGAGGTCGACGGGCACGGCGTCCTTTTCATGCGCACTGAACTGCGCAACGCCGCCGGCGCTGCCGGAGTAATACATCGGCTTCCACGCGTAGTCCGGTCCCGTGGGCATGTCCAGATACGCGAAATAAAGCCCCAGGCTGCGCCCGTTCGCCGCGACGCCGACAAAGCCCGGGCGTCCCCACAGGAAAACGCGGCGGTTGCCGCCTGAATCGCGCGCCGGCGAATAGTCCGGCTTGCCGCTCCCCGGGCTGAAATCCTGCACCGTGCGCACCGTGACATTCATGAACTTGTTCGTCAGCCAGTCGAAGGTGTGGCCGTATTTCTTCGGCGCGAGGCGATCGCGCATGCCGATCCGCACCCTCAGGCCGATTGCGTTCAGGAGGTTCGAGACCTTTTCGCCGCGCATGACGCTGGTCTCGTCGGTGCAGAATCCGCTCGCCGGTATCGGCGTGCCGGGAGCGCCGGCCATGGTATCGGCGACGCAACCCGGCGTGCTGTCGCGACAGCCCAGCGTCAGGCCCTCTTCCTGCCTGAAACTGGCGCCGAAATAACCGAGGGTCGTGTCGCAGCTCAATCCATTGCTGCAGTCGGAGTCCGTACGGCAGCCCTGCGGCTTCGTGATATTGAAGATGCCGAACTCATCCGTGCCGTTGCTGAAGCCGCCCATCGGCGTCTTGCCGAGATCCATCGCGTGCCCGGGATCGATGGCGGACATTTCCATCGTGCCCGGGTTCTGGCCAAGCCTGATCAGCGGAATATGGCCCGGGCCTATCCGCGCTGGATCCGGCCATTCGGCCAGGTCGACGGTTCCGAAACCGTCGTCGAAGCGCGAACCGGTCGAAGCTTCGATTGGCGCGTAATTACTGTCGGAGGCCCAGGAATCGCCGAACAGGAATTGCAGCTGCCCGCGATGTTCATACGAGAATCCGAGATCGGTCCCGTAGTAGGCGATGTGGTACGGAGCGATGTTGTCCGGATGCAGCGGCGCTTCATCGCCGGTGAACGGGCCGAGATAGGCGGTCGATTCCACCTTCAGCGGGGCAGCGGCATTGCAGGCGGCGAGTGACAGCAGGACCAGGCAGGCCGGCAGCTTCAGCGCGAATGGCATTTTCCTGTCCTAGGCGGGTGTCGGTGCCCGCGGATGCAGCAACTTACGGTCCTTCAGCTCCTGCCAGAAGGCCGGCGGGATCGCTTGATCGAGCACGGCCGCATTCTGCTTCATTTCCTTTTCGGTCTGGCTGCCCGGAATCACGCTGACGACGACAGGGTGGCCGAGCACAAACTGCAGTGCCGCTGCCGGCAACGCCACGCCGTGCGTGCGGCAAACTGCGCCGATCGCCTGCGCCTTGGCCGCGATCTCGGGCGGAGCCTCGGCGTAGTTGAAGGTTGTGCCGCCCGCCAGGATGCCGGAATTGTAGGGGCCGCCGATGACGATGCCGACGCCGCGCCGCGCGCACTCCGGAAACAATGTGTCCAGCGGGATCTGCTCGAGCAGCGTGTAGCGGCCGGCCAGCAGGAAGAGATCGGGATCGACCAGTTCGAGCAGGCGCGCACAGGGCTCCCATTCATTCACGCCGGCGCCGATCGCCTGCACGGCGCCGCTGTCGCGCAGTTCCGTCAGCGCGCGCCAGCCGCCCGTCTTGATGAGTTCCTGGATCTTTGCTTCGGATGCCTCGCGCCCGCCATGGACCAGTCCGCAGACGTCGTGCACCCACAGGATGTCCACCCGGTCCAGACCGAGGCGTT
>Ga0326726_10000490_pt1 | contig 36961 bp, 29 predicted proteins | sample MHFenrmetagenome_2_FD_207603 | JGI IMG/M metagenome (GOLD analysis project Ga0326726, IMG submission 207603) | Lab enriched peat soil microbial communities from Michigan Hollow, Ithaca, NY, United States - MHF15MN | ecosystem: Environmental > Terrestrial > Soil > Wetlands > Peat | place: USA...
GATTGCCGACGAGAATTGGAGCGAGCTCGGTGTCGGCTTCGTCGTCTCGGCGGTCGTGGCTTTCATCGCAGTCAAGTGGCTGCTGCGATACGTGCAGACACACAGCTTCAACCCGTTCGGCTGGTACCGCATCGCGCTTGGGCTGATGCTGGTCGTCGCCGTCGTTTGACACCCTGGCGCAATGCATCAGGCGGGCGATGGCCCCTTGGCCACGAAAATCTTCGTCGCCCAGCACCACCGACTGCCCCGCTTTTCCAGCCGGACGTTTCCTTCCCGGGCGAGTTCCTCGACAAGCGACATCTGCTCCGCCAGCGCGTCGCTGAAGGGGTACCACTGCTCCTCGACCTGCGTCACGTCGGCGAATCGGGCGCGGGCCTGCTCCAGGATCCGGTCCTCGCGTGAAAGCGTCAATATCGGAAAGACGATCCGGCCGCCCGGCGTGAGGTGATCCGGCGCCCGTTCCAGGATATCGAGGATCCAGCGCGCTCCATCGCGCCCTGCCTCGCTCGGGACACCCGGCGGGTACCATCCCGAAAGGCGATCGAGCGGCTCCGCGACGCCCGCCACATCGTCCACGATGAGATCGAATCGCTGTCCCTTCCACGGATCGAACGAGCTGCCGCAGCGGCAATCGACGCGAACCCCGTTTCGTTCGGCGTTGGCAGCGGCCAACCGGACGGCCGCGGGACTCAGGTCGGAGGCGAACACGGACGTGCCCGGCGGCAACAGCCGTGCCAGCACGACGGCGACCACGCCGCTGCCGCAGCCGATGTCGAGCACGGACTGGCAAGGCTCGCCCAAGGCACCGCGTGCCGCCCGCAACAGCAGGACGGTCGTCGAGGTGGGATAGAAAACGTCGGGCGTGGTGGCGACCGTGATCGCCTCGGCATCGCCGAACTTCTTGTCCCGATAGCTGAACTCTGTCGGCGTCATCGGCATCCCCCGGCCTGTGTCTCTCGATCAACCCGTCTTATTCTTGATGTGCTGCGCCATACGCAGGAATTTGTGCCCACAAACCGGGAGGACGCTATCACGACGCGCCGTCTGCTCCAAATAACCGGGAGTTAGCCGCTCTTTCGGGTCCCTGGGACCGCGAAGGATTTCCCCGTTGATGGCGTCTAACTCGCTTGAGGGAGAGGCGGGATCCAACGGAAGGAGATACCGGATGAATTCGAAAGCGGCAGCTATCGGAATCCTTTGCGGAATCGGGCTTTGCCACGATCCGGCCAGGGCTGAGGATGCGCCGGAATCGGCGGGATACCTGCGCGACCGCGGACCGGGCGTGGCCACATCGATTGCGGGCATCTATCTGGACCAGGGCGAGTGGCTCGGCGCCGCGTCGTATCAGCACCTGGAGAATCGCGGCTTCCAGTACAGTCCCGAGGAATTTGGCTTCGTGGACGCGAACGATTACCTGGGGAAATACGAGTCTTCTGGGGGTATCTTTTTCGTGGGCTATGGTGTCAGCGACTCGATCGCGCTTGGCTTGAAGGTCACCGGCGGGAGCATCAAGCTGACCAAGGCGTCCGACGATTTGTCGGCGATGCCGGTGGAAATGAAGGAATCCGGGATCTGCAATATTGCGCCCGAGCTGACCTGGCGGTTCATGAGCGAGACCGCCCATCGGCCCGAGCTGTACACATTTGTCACCGTGGAGATTCCGCAGAATCGCGACAAGAATCTCATCGGCACGCATGACTGGGTCGTGCTTCCCGGGATCGGGCTCAATCGCGGATTCTCGTGGGCCACGCTGTCGGCGCGCATGAACTATGAATACGACGCCGCATCGGCAAGCACCATTGATTTTGGCAAGTGGTCGATCGATGGCCAACGGAGATTTTCGGACGCCTGGTGGGTCTCCACCGGTCTCGAAGGGCAGGTCGGCGGCGCCAACAATTTCGACGAGGCCTGGCAGATCACCACCGTGATGTGGAGTGCAAGCCCGCATGTCGCCGTGCGGTTTGACAGCCGTATCGGGCTGACCCAGCAGACCAAGGGCTGGACCGGCGAACTCGGCGTCGTCATCCGATAGCCTGGAGGGTGATCGCCCGCGGAGTCACTCCGCCTGTTGAAGGCCATCGACCGAATCCTGCACTGGAACCCTGGCTCGACCGCGTTCATCGCCGTGGTCGCGCTCGTCAACGCAGGCCTGTATCACAGGCCCCTCTACGCGTTCGCGCTCGCGAGCCTCGACTGGTCCTCGCCCAGTGGCGTGCGGACATTGGCGACGCTGTTCTTCCTGATTGTTTTCGTCACGACCCTGATTTTCTCCCTGCTGGCCCTCGTCTCGCAGCGCCTGCTCGTGCCGCTTTGCATGATCCTTGCCCTGTGCAATGCGCTCGCCCTCTATTTCATCGAGTCCTATGGCGTGGTGCTCGACCAATCCATGATGGGCAATGTTTTCAATACCCATTGGGCGGAGGCAAGCAGCTTTTTTCACCCCAGGATGTTCGTCTATCTGGTGTTGTATGGCGCTTTACCCTGCTGGTTGCTGTCTGGGATCCGGATTCAAAAGACTCCCATGCTCCGGAGGGCCGGGTTCCTGTTCGTCGTGCTGCTGTTCGGCGTCGGCTGGACTTACGCGAGCTCGGCGTCCTGGCTATGGGTAGACAAGAACTCCCGAAAGCTGGGCGGGATGACCCTGCCATGGTCCTACGTGATCAACGCATCGAGATATCAGGCTGATCGGCTCCTCGCGTCGCGGCAACAGACGCTGCTTCCCGCGGCGAGCTTCCTGTCCAACGAAAAGACGATCGTCGTTCTCGTGATCGGGGAAGCCGCCAGGGCGCAGGATTTTTCACTCTACGGCTATGAACGCCCCACCAATCCACTGCTGGCCGAAGCGGGCGTTGCGGTCCTGCCGCGCACGCGCGCCTGCGCGACCTACACGACGGCAGCCCTGCTCTGCATCCTGTCGCCGGTCGATACCGGCTGGCACCTCGCCCGTTCCGATGAACCCTTGCCGAGTTATCTCCAGCGACATGGCATCGACGTCATCTGGCGCAGCAACAATTCGGGCGAGCCCCCGCTGAAGGTCGGGTCCTACGAACGCGCGAAGGCACTTCGCGAGGGGTGCCGGGAGGACACCTGCAACTATGACGAGGTGTTGTTGCAGGGTCTCGAGCAGCGAATCCGGTCGTCCACGAAGGAGAGGATTTTCGTCGTCCTCCATCAGCACGGCAGCCATGGTCCGGACTATTACGCCCGATACCCACAGTCGTTCGAGGTATTCAAGCCGGCCTGCCATTCAGTGGAATTGCAGCACTGCTCCCGTGAAGAGCTGGTCAACGCCTACGACAATACGATTGTCTACACGGATTATTTTCTTGATCGGGTCATACAGCTGTTGAAGGGTTTTGCAGGGACCGCGACGATGATGATGTACATTTCCGACCACGGCCAATCGCTCGGAGAATATGGCCTCTATCTGCACGGGACGCCCTATTCGATTGCTCCCGATTTCCAGAAGGACATTCCGTTCCTGGTCTGGATGTCCGACGCCTTCAAGCGAGAGAAGGGAATTCCGATGTCCCAACTGGATCCGTCAACGAGTCACTCGCAGGCCTATGTATTCCACAGCGTCATGGGTGCCTTCGATATGCGCAGCGAAATCTATGATCGTCGTCTCGACCTATTCGCCGATGACGCTGAATAGGCCGGCGGCGCCCATGCCGCCGCCGACACACATGGTGACGACCACGTGCTGGACTCCGCGGCGCCGGCCTTCCAGCAGCGCGTGGCCCACCATCCTGGCACCGCTCATGCCGTAGGGGTGGCCGATCGAGATCGCGCCGCCGTTGACGTTGAGCCGGTCGTCCGGAATGCCGAGCCGGTCGCGGCAGTAGATCACCTGCACGGCGAAGGCCTCGTTGAGCTCCCACAGCCCGATGTCTTCCACGCGCAGCCCAAAACGCTCGAGCAGCCGCGGCACGGCGAACACAGGGCCGATGCCCATTTCGTCGGGCCGCGTTCCCGCCACCGCCATGCCGATATAGCGCCCGAGCGGCGCAAGGCCGCGTCGCGCGGCCACGCCCGCTTCCATGACGACGCAGGCGGAAGCGCCGTCTGAAAGCTGGCTCGCATTGCCCGCGGTGACGGTGCCGCCGGGAAGCACGGCCTTGAGCGCCGCCAGGCCTTCGAGCGTCGTGTCGGGACGCGCGCCTTCGTCGTGCTCGAGCGTCACGTCGCGGAAACTCACCGCCCCGCTCGCCTTGTCCACGACCTTCATGGTCGCCTGGACCGGCACGATCTCCGCATCGAAGCGCTTCGCGGCCTGGGCCGCCGCGGTACGCTGTTGCGAGCGGAGCGCATAGGCGTCGCAGGCCTCGCGCGAAATGCCGTAGCGCTTTGCCACCACCTCGGCGGTCTCGAGCATCGGCATGTGGACGTCCGGATGCATTGCGACGAGCTCGGGATCGGGCTCGATCCGCAGCGCCGGGGTCTGGACCAGCGAGATGGATTCGACGCCGCCGGCGACGATGATGTCCATGCGATCGACGATCACCTGCTTGGCGGCCGTCGCGATGGTCATGAGGCCCGACGAGCACTGGCGATCGAACGTCATTCCCGGCGTTTCGGCCGGGAAGCCGGCCCGCAACGCCGCCATGCGCCCGATCGACTGCTGCACGCCTTGCGGCAGCGAGCAGCCGAGCAGGCAATCCTCGACTTCCGCGGGAGCCACGCCGGCGCGCTCGACCGCCGCTCTCAGCGCGACGGCAGCGAGCGTCGGCGACGGCAGATTGTTGAATGCGCCGCGATAGGCGCGGCCGATCGGCGTGCGCGCCGTGGATACGATCACGGCTTCGCGCGTCATGTCGTCACCGCAGCCATCGCGGCAGCGTTGCCCGCACTCGCCAGCTCGCGCTCGGACTGGACGAAGCCATAGCCCGGCACGATATCGCCGCTGCGGTCGGAAATCTCGTTCCACCGTGCGATCACGCTCTCGGCCGCAGCATCGCTAGCACCGATATAGCGGCCCTGCGACAGCGTGATGCTGGCCCGCGCGAAATGCCCGGCGCCGGCGCAGACGATTGCGCGCGTGGGTGCCGCATCGCCGACCAGCAGCAGCAGCGCGGGGCTGACCAGCGCCGGATCGAGCATCTTGAGGCTCGCCTCGGGCATGAGGCCTTGCGTCATCTGCGTTGCCGCCGTCGGCGCCAGGCAGTTGACCCGGATATCGTACTTCTCGCCCTCGATCGCGAGCGTCTGCATCAAGCCGACGAGCGCCATCTTTGCGGCGCCGTAATTGGACTGCCCGAAATTTCCGTAGAGGCCGGTCGACGAGGTGGTCATGACGATCCGTCCATGGCGTTGCTCGCGCATGATGTTCCACACCGCCTGGGTTGCGATCACCGCGCCCATCAGGTGAACGTCAACGACCAGCCGGAAGTCCGCGAGGCTCATCTTGCCGAAGCTCTTGTCACGCAGGATACCGGCGTTGTTCACCAGGATGTCCACGCGGCCCCAGGCGTCCATCGTCCGGCCGACCATCGCCGCCATGGCGGCATCGTCGGTGACGGACGCGGAGGCCGCGATCGCCTCGCCGCCGGCCGCGATGATCTCCGCAGCGACACGGTCGGCCGCGCCCTGGCCAAGGTCATTGACCACCACCCGGGCGCCTTGCCGTGCCAGGAAGAGCGCGTGCTGGCGGCCAAGCCCTCCGCCGGCGCCGGTCACGATGGCAACACGTTTTTCGAGCGACACGGGCACCTCCTATCTCCATCCAATCAATGAATTACGAGCATACCTGAAAAGATCTTCGCTCAGGAGAGAATTAATGTTGACATCAGACTGAAGATGGAGCACCCTCCGCGGCACCCGCCGGAGAGTGAGATTCCGCCGGAGAATGCGATCCATTGGCGCGAGGGGGACCCATGAAATTTCATTCGCTGTTGCTCGGCGTATCCGCTGGCACGTTGGGATTTTCCGGTATCGCCGCAAGCCAGGAGACTTCGTCGCAACCCGCGGCCGCGCCCAGGGTGGTGCTGGAAGAGGTCGTCGTCACCGCGGAACGCCGGACGGAGAGTTTGCAGACCACGGCGATCGCCGCAACGGTGCTGAGCGGGCAGGAACTCGCAAACCGCGGCACCAACATCGTCGACCAGTTGCAGTTCATCGTGCCGTCGACGACCGTCAACAATTTCGGCCAGGGCATCGATTTCAACATCCGCGGCATCGGCAAGGGCGAGCACAACACGCAGACCGGCACCGGCGTCATCACCTACCGCGACTCCGTCGCGTCGTTCCCCGGCTATTTTACCGAAGAACCCTATTACGACATCGCGCGCGTCGAAGTCCTGCGCGGACCGCAGGGCACCTTTGCCGGCCAGAACGCGACCGGAGGCGCCGTTTTCGTCACTTCCAACGATCCGGTCATCGGTGGCGGCCACCAGGGCTATTTCCAGAGCCAGCTCGGCAACTACAGCAATTATGGCCTGCAGGGCGCGATCAACCTGCCCGTCAACGATTCATTCGCCGCGCGAATCGCAGTCAACGGTGAAGCCCGGGACAGCTTTTACAACATCTCGGGACCCTGGACAGGCAGCGACGGCAAGCTCCGCTCGGGCAGCGCCCGGCTCGGCCTGCTCTGGCAGCCCAGTGATTCGTCGTCGGTTCTCTTCAAGACCGACTACAACTACATCGATATGGGCGCCTACCCCGCCGACCAGGTGCTGGCGACCAACGACATGTTCGACATCGCGGCCAACTCCGACTTGAAAGCGCTGGACAGGTTCGGCCGCGTCACATTGAAGATCGACCATCGGTTCTCCAGTGGCACGACGCTTCGATCCGTCTCGGGCTATCAGGACGGCAACACGGCCTACCGCGCAGACCTGGACGGGACGGATCAGGGATATCCCCCTCCCGCGACAAACCGCAGATGGGGGTTTCGTGACTCGGTGGACGAAACCATCTATTCACAGGAATTCAATCTCATCTCTTCCGATTCCGGATCTTTTCAGTGGGTCGTCGGCGCGTACTACCAATCCAACGATTACGACTTCCCCGCCGGTGAGTTTGTAATCGACACCTTCGATCCACTCGGGATTCCCGCAGCGACATATGTGCTCGCTGGCACGAACAAGACGTGGAACGCTGCCGGCTTCGGCCAGGTCACATACGACTTTGCATCGGGTTTCCAGCTCCAGTTCGGAACGCGCTATTCCGACGCACACACTTCCAATGTCGTGCACGTCATGCAATACGGAACGCCCATCGACGACCAGCAGTCAGCCAGTTATTCGAACTGGTCCGGCAAGGTCGCGCTGAACTGGACGGTCAACGATCAGAACTTCCTGTACGCCTTTTACGCAACCGGCTACAAGCCGGGCGGCCTGAACGTACCGGTCGGTTTCGGGCTGCCTGCGCCATTCGATAAGGAGGAAGTGAAGAGTGCTGAAATCGGCTGGAAGTCGCGTACGCTGAATGGGCACGTGCACGCGCAGCTCAACGCCTATTACAACAACTACGACAAGTTTCAGGTCATCGTCGCCTATCCCGCCTTTCCGGTGTTCGGCTTCGAGCTCAACGTTCCTGACACGACCACAATCTACGGATTCGAGGCGCAAATCCAGGCCGCTTTCGGAAACTTCTCCATCGACGGCGGGGTAGGAACGACTGACAGCAGCCTCGGCAAGTTCTACGCAGTGGATCCGCGGGCGGGAGTCAGTTTCGTGCCCTGCGACCCGAAGACCGGCCCCGAAACCGCGCGCTGTATCAACCTGAAGGGGCAGGATCAGACGTATGCGCCGGACTTCACGTTCAACCTGGGCACCCAGTACGAATTCACCTTCGGCGGTGGCGATACCTTGACGCCTCGGCTCTCGTACGCGCATGTCTCCCAACAGTGGGCGACATTGTTCGAGGACAGGACCCTTGGGGACCGGATCGAAGCGCGCAACATCTGGAATGCCCAGGTCGCGTGGATGCACGGCAAGTTCGTGACAACCCTGTTCGGAACCAACATAACTGACGAACACTATGTCGGAGCGATCAACTCGGGCCTGCGCTTCGCCGGCCTGCCACGCCAATTCGGTCTGCGGATGATGAAGACCTTCTGATGCGTGCCTCGATCGGCCGCCGCGCTGCGAATTTCAGCCGGCGGCCGCACTTTTGCGTCCTCAACCCGCGCTGATGCAGTCCTACGCCTTAACGATCGACAAGTTCCTTGACCACGCAGCCAAGTGGTCGGGGGACCGGGAAATCGTCACCGCCGAGTCGGGCCGGGTGGTCACCCGCATCGGTTACGCCGGTCTGCGGACGCGCAGCAACCGTTTTTCCGGCGCACTGGCGGCGCTGGGACTCAAGCTCGGCGATCGGATCGCAACGCTCGCATGGAATACGCAGCAACACCTGGAGCTGTACTACGCGGCCATGGGGGCGGGGCTCGTCTGCCATACGCTCAATCCGCGCCTGACTGCCGCTCACCTGGCGGCCATGGTCAACGAAGCGGAGGACCGCGCGCTCGCCGTGTCCTCGAGCCTGGCGGACCTAGTGGCGGAGTTGCTGCCACTCTGCCCGGCGCTCGAGCACGTCATCCTGATGGATGGCGGCCCGGCAAGTGCGGAATTCACGCCAAACCTCAAGACGCAGCTGTGGCAGTACGAACGCCTGCTCGAAACGCATGGCGCCCAAGCTGACTGGGGCAAGTTCGGCGAGGAGACCCTGGCCGGGCTCTGTTACACCTCGGGCACCACCGGCAAGCCCAAGGGCGTGCTCTACACGCACCGCTCCAACTACCTGCACACGCTTCGCTCACTGCAGGCCGACGCGATGGCGCTGACCGTCAGCGACAGCCTGCTGATCGCCGTGCCGCTGTTCCACGCGAACGGATGGGGCCTGCCATTTGCCGGCCCGGCGGTGGGCGCCAAGCTGGTGCTGCCGGGCCGCCACACGGATGGCGCGAGCCTCGCCACACTGATGCGGGAAGAGGGCGTGACCGTCGCCGCCGGTGTCCAGACCCTCTGGCTCGGCGTGCTCGACCACCTCGACGCCGTCGGCGGCGAATTGCCTGAGTTGAAGCGCGTGCTGATCGGCGGCTCGAGCTGCCAGGACGCACTGATGCGGCGCATGGAAGAGCGATTCGGGGCCCAGGTGCAGACCAGCTGGGGTATGACCGAGCTTTCGCCGCTGGGCACCATCGCGCTGCCCGGCGCACGATGGTCGCCGACACGCGCCTCGGGCCGGCCGGTGATGGGTCTCGATCTCAAGCTGACGGACGCCGAAGGCATGACGCTCGCGCAGCAACGCGGCGTGGTCGGCCATCTCCGGGTGAAGGGCGCAAGCGTACTGGACCGCTACTTCAAGGCCGATGCGGATGCCCTGGACGCCGAAGGATTTTTCGACACCGGCGATCTTGCCAATATCGACGATGCCGGCAATGTCACCATCGCCGGGCGATCGAAAGACCTGATCAAGTCCGGCGGCGAATGGATCAATCCCGCCGAAATCGAAGAGATCGTCGGCCGCCATCCGGCCGTGGGCCAGGTGGCGGTGATGGGGCGATCGCACGCCAAGTGGGGTGAGCGCCCGATCCTGATCGTGGAGCCGCGGCTGGGGCAGAATCCGGATGCGCAGGAGCTGCTCGGCTGTCTGCGCGGCAAGGTCGCCAACTGGTGGATTCCTGACCAGGTCGTGCTGATCGAATCCATGCCGCTGGCGCCGACGGGTAAGATTGACAAGAACCAGTTGCGCGCCGCATATGCCAGTGTCGAGGCCGCGAGTGAGAGGGGCAATGGCTGACTCGATTTCCAAGCGCAGGTCCGCGAAACGCGGTCGCCGCACCAAAGCCGAGCAGCGCGCCGAAAGCCTCGAGCAGATTCTCGATGCGGCCGAGTACCTGTTCTCGAAGAACGGGCTGCACGGCGTCACCCTTCGCGACGTCGCCAAGCGCGTCGGCATCCACACGACGCTGCTGCACTACTATTTCGAGGACAAGGCCAACCTGTTCGAAGCGGTCTTCGCGCGCCGGGCGGGCGTCACCAGCGGCCGTCGCATGCGGGCGCTCGAGCAGTACGAGGCCGAGAGTGGCGGCCGCCCGACCGTCGAAGGGGCGCTGCACGCCTTCCTGGACACCGACCTCGACCTGTACTACGAGGGTGGCGAACTCTGGATGAACTACGCCGCGTTCTGCGCGCGCGTCAGCAACACCCGCGAGGGCGCCAAGCTGATGGACATTCACTTCGATCCGGTCGTTCTGAAGCTCGTCAGCATCCTGAAACGTGCACTGCCGGATCATTCCGACGAGGACATCTACTGGGGCTACCACTTCGTGACCGGCGCGCTGATGAACACGCTCGCCCGCACCGGACGCATCGATCGGCTCTCGGGCGGCATCTGCCACGCCGATGATTTCCCGGCGGTCAAGAAGCGGATCGCCAAGTTCATGGCGGCGGGCTTCCTGGCCCTGAAGCGCTGACCCGGCCCGCGATCGGCTCAGGGACAGTGCGCTGCCTGCTTCGTCAGCGGCGGCGAGAGGATGCCGACATTCCAGTTCCAGGGCTGATTGGCGCTTGCCTTGCGCCGGCACACGGCTTCCTCGTGAAGCGCAAACATCCCGGGATAAAGATCGTTCGACGGATGCGGCACATCAGCAAACAGCATGTAGGCCGCGTTCGATCGGTAGCTCAGCCAATCCGGCTCACCAGCGGCCTTCGGCCGGCCCGTGCGCGCAAAGCTGCTCCAATAGCCCGTCAACGCGTCGGAAAATTTCGCCTCTTCCGGCGTTTCAGGGATTTTCGGCCAGAGCGGCGACGTGCGATCGCGCGTGCCGAACACATAGGGCAATTCACTGGCGTGGAAGGCGTGCAGACCGATCGAGTCCGCCGCCGGATAGCCGTGGTCAAACAGGTAGAGGAAGGCCGTCAGGCCGAGCTCGGTCTGTTTCCGTGCCAGGCGCTCCGCAGTCCAGCCGTAGAGGGCGTCCCTGGTCGTCGCCCACATGCTCTCCTGCATGCTGGCGCTCGGATAGAGCCGCAGGAATTCGTCGCCGAGATCGAGATACCGCTCGTGGATGATGCGCTCATAGTCGCCGGCCGTTGCGGGAGCGGGCGGCGTGAGGAAGGTCAATGAGCGGATCTCGCCGCTGTTGAAGCCGACCAGCACCGGCACGGGCGCCTGTTCGCCCCGGTCGAATACATCGACGAGCTGGCGCGGCAGGATCTTTCCATCGATGGTTCCGAAGGCTCCGTAACCGGCCGCCGCCGCCGCGTCGACCAGCGTGCCCGCGTCCATCGCCCGCATGGCGGCAATAGTCGGCGCCTGAAGCTTTGCGGCAAGCTGAGAGCCGATGTCCTCGGCGGATGCTGCGCCGAATTTCGCCTGCTTCAGTTCGGGCGTCGAGATCATGTACGCGCTCTGTATGACCGCCTTCGAGAAAAGCCCGCGCGCGTCGGGCGACGCCATCAGGTAGACGACGCTGAGGCCGCCCGACGATTCGCCGGCAATGGTCACATTCGAAGCATCGCCGCCGAAGGCGCCGATATTGCGCTGAATCCATTGCAGCGCCGCAATCTGGTCGAGTACGCCGTAGTTGCCGGAAATGCCGCGCGGCGATTCGGCGCTGAGGTCGGGATGCGCCAGGTAGCCGAGCACGCCGAGCCGATAGTTGATCGAAACCACGACGAGGCCCTGCGCGGCCAGCCTTGCGCCGTCATAGAGCACCTGGCTGCTCGCGCCCGTCGTGAAAGCCCCGCCGTGGATCCAGATGAAGACCGGCGTCTTGCGTGCTTCTGCCGGAGTCCAGATGTTGAGCGTCAGGCAGTCCTCGCTCACAGGCCCGAGTTCCTCCGCGTAGACGCTTGCAATGCGCGATTTCGGTTGTGGACAGGCAGGCCCGAACTGGGCTGCGTTCATGACCCCCGCCGAGCGCGGCAGCGGGCCGGGCGGCCTCCAGCGTGCCGGCCCCACCGGCGGCGACGCATACGGAATGCCCTTGAAAACATGCAATGCGCCTTCGGCGCGCCCTTCGAACACGCCGGCGGGGGCGTCTACGATCGGTCCGCTTTCGGCGGGAGATGGAGTTGACATGGTTGCACCGTGCCCGACGCAGGATACAGAGGAGAGTCCAAGAAAGGCGGCCGCGGCCGCCCAGAAAGTCAGATGACGACGCGATTTCATGATGTTGCCACTCCGGATGCGCGCATCTCGCGCCTGAGTACCCGCGCCAGGAACAGGAACAGCACGATCGCAAAGACGTAGAACGGCACGAGCGTGTACAGGGCGATCTGCAAGGAATTATAGGGATGGTCTGCGCGGAAGAAATCGCTGGCCGCGCCGACGTAAGTGGGTCCGAGCCCCAGGCCGATGAAATTCATGACGAGCAACAGCAGCGCGCCCGACATGACGCGCTGATCGGGCCGCACTTCCTCCTGCACCAGCGTCACCGCCGACGACAGGTAGAAATAATTGAGGAACGATGGACCGATCAGGAAGACAAGGGAGAGCTGCCAGGAGGGCGCCCAGACGAAAGCGAGATACAGCGGGATGGCGAGCGCAAGCGAGGCAGCGGGAACCAGCGCATAGGCCTGCTTCCAGCGCCGCGTGAACCGGTCGATCACCCGCCCGGAAACGAAAATGCCAGCGCTCATGCCGATGCCGACGACCAACGAGTAATAGACCGCGACTTCGTTGAGCGTCATCCCTTTCTCGCGCATCAGGAAGAGCGTCGTGAAGTTGCCGAGGCCATAGGTGATGAATTGCGTAGCGCCGCTCCCCAGCGCCGCGAGGACGAGCGCGGGACGCGAAAAGAACATCACCAGGGTCCGCAGGAAGCCCGACTTGCCCGTGATGGACTGGCCCGGTGTTTGATCGAGACCGCCGCGCGCAGGCTCGCGCACGAAAATAAAGACCGCCAACGCCGCGAGAATGCCCACCGCGCCGAGCACCAGGAATGCGCGCCGCCAGTCGAACGCGGCGGCAATGGAGGCGCCGAATGCGATGCCGAGCGCCGCGCCGATCGGCGGGCCGAGATTGTAGATGCCGAGCGCCGTTCCGCGCCGGCCGGAAGGGAAGTAATCCGAAATGACCGCGTAGGAGGGCGGCACACCGCCGGCTTCGCCGAAACCGACGGTCATGCGCGCGACGACGAGTTGCGGATAAGTCCTCGCGAGGCCGCAGGCAATCGTCGCGCCGCTCCAGATGGCGCAGGCGAGCGAGATCACCGCGACCCGGTTGGTCTTGTCCGCGAGCCAGCCGACAGGAATGGCGATGAAGCAATAGAAGAAAGCGAAATAGAGACCGCCGATCAGGCCGAGCTGGCTGTCAGTGACGTGCAGCGTGTCCTGGATCGGCTTCGCGAGGATCGCGAGCAGTTGCCGGTCGAGGAAATTCAGGATGTAGACGAAGCAGAGCATGCCCAGAACGAACGGCGCCGGAGACTTGTTTGCGGCCATTGTTCAGACGGCGCGCTCACCAGCGAACTCGCTCCGGGCCATAGGCAATGGGTCCTTGTGTCGGGGCATCATGCTACCAACCCGACGGGAGCGTCAATACTCACTATCGTTTGGATGAATATCTTTTAGCGTCGCTGCGCCGGGTCCGGCACGTTTGCCGCTGAGGCCGGAAACCCGATGCCAGTCAGGCAGTTATCAGTGCCGCTCGAGGCGCAGGGACTTTGAATCCGGGAAGCTCCATCGCGGTGGGCTCCGACGGATCCTTCTATGGCACGAAGGGCACACCGGCCGCCAGACTGACGAGAAACGCCTTCCAGTCGCTGACCGCCGCTGCGGACTGCTGAGCCACGAAGTGGCTGTCGAATGCCCCGGCCGGGTCGTACTGAAACACTGCACCAAAGCGGACTGAACCATCGCCGGCCGTGACTTGAGGCTGTATCGGCCGCGGGTCCACGGCGAGGCTGCCAATCGGCGTGACGACCGGCGCCGCCTGAAGCAGGCCGGCGGCAATCGCCGTGTTGTTCATGGTCGACTCGGACGAAATCGCATCGCCCTTGCCCCAGATCTCCATCACGTGCTTCGACAACTTCCCCGGCAGCGGCCGGCCGATCAGCAGTGGCGCGTAATTGATGGGATCACTGCGATCGAGGAACGTCTGCAAGAGCGTCATCACCGGGTGCTCGCGATTCAGGCTCTCCCCGATGCGTAGCTCGAGCCCGGCCTTGATATCGACCGGGCTTGTCCTCGTCAGCATGCCCTCGGTCAGAACCGAGCCCGCGCCCGAGAACACCGCGGCGGGCGCGAGGTCAGTGACCGCGATCGCCGGGATGCCCACGTTTGAGCCCTGCGAGTGGCCGAAGTAATAGACCTTGCTGGCATCGAAATCGACGGTACCCGGACCACCGCCGACGCCGGGTGGCACCGCGAATGGCGCAATCTGCGCCACGCGCAGCATCTGGATCACGTCGACCGCGCCCTGGAGGTGGTTGTCGCGCGCAGCGCGCGGGTTGGTCAGATTGAACACCAGGTTTTCGGGCGTGCGGCTCGAGCCGCCGCGGCGCGCGCCGTGGCCGACGCCGTCGAAAGTGAGAGTCGCCATTGGCGTGGACGCAGTCGCCAGCGTCTCGGCGATGCCATCGGTGATGGCGGACTTGAAGCTGCCGCCCGTGCCGTGGCCATGCACGACCATAGGCCAGCCGTCCGCCGGGGCGCTGCCCTTGGGGATGGTCATCGCAAAGCAGACCTCGAGTGCGCCCTGCGCCACCGGCTGCTTGGCGCCGTCGAGCGTGATGCCGCCACCGTCGGCCGGCTTTTCGTACGGCAAGGTCCCGGCCTGGTAGTTGGGCACCGACACCTTGCCGTGAACCTCCCAGAAGTCACCACTCGAATTGCCACATACCCGGCCGTCTTCACCGTTGCAAGGCGACACCGCAATCCCGTCGCACACCGTCAAATCCGACAGGGTCGGCAGCGGGCCGGCCTCGACCTGCGTGTCGAGTGCGCGGGCGATGCGGCTGTGATCCGCAGTCGTGAACACCGCCGCGGTCGCGACGTCGGCGCTGGTGCGGCTGGTGCGGACCAGGTAGTCGCGGAACTTCGCGTACTGGGTCCATGCCGCTGCCAGATCGGGGTCGGCCGGTGGAGCAGAGTCGAGCACGGCGATGAGATCAGGATCCTGGGCCGGCGGTGCGCCGGCTGCCGAGCGCACCGCGGTTGAAATCCACGCCACATAGGTGTGACCGGGCAGGAGCGGCTCGAACATGTTGTTCGACAAGGCCAGCGAGTTCTGGCAGACGAATTCATGACTCCCGGTGTCGTAGCCCCACCTGCGGCCGATGTCGACACCATAGCCTGTCGCCAGCGGGTCCGTGATATCGGCTAAGTGCACGGCATTGCCGTCCAAAGTTGCAAAGTCGATCTCTGATGAGAAACGGAACAAGACCGGTGCTACGCTCGAAAAACCTTCGAAGTCGGTCTGCAACACATTGGCATACAGATCGACGAGGTCGTCGCCGAGCGGCGACGGCCCGGGCCGCGGGAAGTCGTCAAGCGCCAGGTGACCGTCGCTGGCGACCCGGATGTCGTTGGGGAACGGCAGGCGGAAGAAATCCGGCAGCGCCGCGGTGCTGCGCGGCACCTCGAAGTAGCCGCGGAACGGGCTCTCATCGGCAGCGCAGGCCACGCCGGCGAACGGCGGATAGGCTTCAACGCTCCGCTTGCACATGTGCATCGGCGAGCAGGCCAGACCCGCCAGGCATTCGTCGTTGCTGGCGCAGGTTGCACCGAGATCGCCGACGCCGCCGGTCTGGCAGGAACCCAGCAGCGCCGGAAGATTGCAGACCAGGCTCTTGTCGCAGTCGGTACCCGAGACGCAGGCGTCGCCAACATTGCCGGCGCCAGCCGGCGAACACATGCCGTTCAGCGAGCAGAACAAACCGGCAGTGCAATCGCGGTTGGCTGAGCATTGCGCTCCCAGCGCGAGCGAGCCCTCGGTCGCGCACACGTTGGCGGCGCACACCAATCCGGAACTGCATTCGCTGGTGAGGCCGCAGGCGCTACCGACTCCGCCGCCGGGACCACCGGCCTGTTGGTCGTTACTGCCGGATCCACAGGCGGAGATCGTCAGGGTCAGAGCGCATGAGAACACCACATTCAATTTCAAACGCATGATCCCTCCCCGCCCCAGGAACATTGAGTCCATCTTCTACTGAAAAAAGCAAAAAGGGGGTCTTTCGACCCCCTCGAGCTTTTCAATTGGCGCGCCCGGAGGGATTCGAACCCCCTACCCCTTGGTTCGTAGCCAAGTACTCTATCCAGATGAGCTACGGGCGCTTTGCGGGCGCGAATCCTATCAATATCCCGCCTAAGCGTCTAATTCGGCGGGGCTTCCTGCTGCAGGCGCCGGGCCACGGCTTCGGCCTGTTCGAGCACTCTTAGTACGTTTCCCCCCGCAATCTTCGTCAGATCCGCATCACTCCAGCCGCGGCGGACAAGTTCGGCGAACAGATTCGGGTACATCGAGACGTCGGAGAGCCCTTCGGGCCAATCCTGGTTGCCGTCGAAGTCGCTGCCGATGCCGATGTGGTCCACGCCGATCAATTTCCGGATGTAGTCGATGTGGTCCGCGACCGCCCCGATAGTCACCTTGGGCATCACGGTCCGGGCCGCGATTTCCGCTTCAATGGCCGCCTGTTCCGCTTCGCTCTTGCCCTGGGCGCGGGCGTTGTATTCCTGGATCATCGGCAGCGTGACGTCGGCCGCGGCCTGGGAGACGAAGCCGGAGACGAAGGTCACCATGATCACGCCGCCGTTTTTGTGCAGCATCTGGAGCACGTCGTCGGGGACGTTCCGCGGGATGTTGCAGAGGGCGCGCGCAGAGGAATGGGAGAAGATCACGGGTGCCTCGGAGACCCGGAGGGCATCGCGCATGGTGTCGGCCGAGGTATGGGAAAGATCCACGAGCATGCCGATGCGGTTCATCTCATGGACGACTTGTTCGCCGTACTCGGTCAGGCCGTTGTGGGCCGGTGGTTCCTGCAGCGCGGCGTCGGCCCAGTCGGTATGCCGGTTGTGCGTGAGGGTCATGTAGCGCACGCCGAGGTCGTAGTAGGCGCGCAGCGCCCCGAGCGAATTCTCGATCGCATGGCCGCCTTCGAGGCCGAGCATCGAGCCGATGCGGCCGGCTTTCTTCGCGGCACGGATGTCAGCGGCGGTGCTCGCGAGCTGGAAGGTGTCGGGGTAACGCTCGATCATGCGCCGGGCGATGTCGATCTGCTCGAGCTGCGTGCGCGCGAAATGACCCTCGGCTTCGGGCGGCGTGTAGACGCTCCAGAACTGGGCGCCGACGCGGCCCGCGCGCAGGCGCGGGATGTCGGTCTGGCCCTTGCCGGGGGCGTGGACGCGCAGGTCGTAGGCGGCGACGTCGCCGGGCGCTTCCTTGTAACTGCGGATCTCCCAGGGCAGGTCGTTGTGGCCGTCGAACAGGATCGCGCGGTCGAGCACTTTCTTCGCGTGGTCAAGGGCGGCGTCAGCGTGGGCGCTCGCGGCGATGGCGCAGGCCAGCAGGACGGCGAGGATGCGCGACAAGTTCATGACTGCTGCCTCCGGATGAATCCGTCGATCTCGCGCGCCAGCACGACCATCGGCACGCCGCCGGTCTTCACGACGGCGTCGTTGAACTGGCGGAAATCGAATTTCGCGCCCAAGGCCTCTCGAGCCTTGGCGCGCAGTCGGTTGATCTCGCTGTGGCCGACCTTGTAGCCGCAAGCCTGGCCCGGCCAGGCGCAATAGCGATCCACCTCGCTCGTCACTTCCTCGAGGCCCGAGCCGTTGGTCGTGGCGAACCACTGGATCGCCTGATCGCGCGTCCAGTGCTTCGCGTGCAGGCCGGTGTCCACCATGAGCCGGCAGGCACGGAACGCGATCGACTGCAGGTATCCGAGGCGGCCGATCGGGTCGTCGTCGTACACGCCGAGTTCCGCCGCGAGCTGCTCAGCATACAGCGCCCAGCCTTCGGAATAGGCGTTGAACGGGAGCAACGAACGGATCAGCGGCTGCTTGAATGCGTACTCACCCTGCCAGACGTGGCCCGGGATGGACTCGTGATAGCACAACGTCGGCAGGTTGTAGGTGTTCCAGATACTGGTCGTGCGCAGGTTGATCCAGAACGTGCCCGGCATCTTTCCATCGATGCTGCCCGGGCCGCCGTAGGCGCCCGGCGCACCCGGCTCCACCTCGGGCGCCATGCGCTTTATCTCGAAATTCCCCGGCACCAGCGTCGCGAACGCGCGCGGCAGGCGCGTGCGGATGTCGCTGATGCGGGCCTCGAGGAAGGCAATGACCTTTGCGCGGCCTGCATCGTCGTCGGTGAATTGAAAGCGCGGATCCTTCCCGAGCGCCGTCATGCGCTCGCCGACGCTGCCCTCGGTCATGCCCTGGCTCTTCAGGATGGCGTCCATCTCGGACTGGAGCGCAGCGAGTTCGTCCCGGCCCCGGTCGTGAATCTCGTCCGGCGTCATCCGCGTGGTCGTGCCCGCCCGCAGCGTCCAGGCGTAATAGGCATCGCCCTGAGGAAGCTTCCACACACCCGCGTCGCCGGTGGCGCGCTTTCGGTGGGCCTCCAGCTCGGCGGTCTGGCGCTCGAGCGCAGGAGCGATCTTGTCGGTGGCGATCTTCGCCGCCTCTGCACCGAAGTCGCCCGGCATCCCCGCCGTGTGCTTCGCGAGCGACGCCACGAGCGGCCAGTCGGCGACCTTGCCGCCGCGCGCGGTCCGGATCTGGGCCAGCGTCTTGTCGAGCAGGAAATCCGGCGCGATGACGCCCTGCGCTGCCGCGGCCTGCAGGCGCCCGGTCTCGCCGTCGATCTGGCCGGCGTAGGCCTCGAGCCGCGCGAGGTAGGCCTGCGCGTCTTCCGGCGTCTTGATCGTGTGCTGCTCGATCATGAGGCTCGGGATCTCGAGGAAAGCGCCGGTGTTCTGCGCAACGACATAGGGCGCGTTGCGATACGACCAGTTCTGGTTGAGCAAGGCCACGTCGCCGTAGGGGAAGGCGAATCCTTCGACGGCTGTTTCATGCGCCGTGCGCACGACGTCGAGATCGATGCGCACCGCCTCGTCGAGGGCGGAGGCGTCGATGGCCTGCAACCGCTCGAGCCGCGCCGACACCCGCCGCGCAATGGCGGCCTGGCCCGCGGCCGAACGGTCAGAGAGTCGCGCTTTCAGCGCTGCGCGCGCGCCATTGTCGATGCCGAGCCCGGTCGCGTTTTCCGGATAGTCGGCGAGCAGCTCTTCCGCGATCTCGGCCAGCAGCTTCTCGGCTGCGGAATCGGCGCCTGCGGCGGCGCGCGCCCGAAGACTGGCGAGCGTCGCGATGAGCGCGCCCGTTCCGGCGATGAAATCCCGGCGATTGGTTGTCATCGGAAGAATTTCCCTGGGCGAGTCTGGGGAAAAAAGTGGCGGAGAGAGAGGAAGCAATATCTGAACATAGAGTACTGAATTTCAAAGGATTCTGACAAGCCTCGATTATTCGTACCATCACGCCTCGCGCTGCGCAGCAGCGAAATCACAACGCGGACAGTCGTCAGACCTCATGGCCCTTGCCTGACATCGCCACGGCCCGTCACGCCGGGGTTAGACTCCAAACCTACCCGCTACTCAAAAGCGGGGGGCGTCGGGGGGCATCCGTGGGCGACACCACACGCAGGCGCACATGAACGTACCCGCGTTGACGCGCCGCGATCTCCTGGCACGCCTGGCCGGCGTTGCCGGTTTGCCTGCCGCCGCGAGGGCGCTCGGGCTCGGCCCGGCGGCTACCTCGGCCTCGCGAATCGCCGGACCGCTGCACTACGCGAGCCTTGCGGACGTTGCCGGGCGGATCGCGGCGCGGGAAATCCGGCCCTCGGATCTGACGCAGCAGATGCTCGACCGGATCGCCGCGGTGGACGGGCGGCTGCAGAGCTACGTCACGGTCATGCCCGAACAGGCGATCGCGAGCGCTCGGCGCGCAGACGCCGAAATCCGCGCCGGCCGGTACCGCGGGCCATTGCACGGCGTGCCGATCGGGGTGAAGGACCTTTGCTATACGCGCGGCGTCCGCACGATGGCGGGTACCAAAGTCTTTGCCGACTTCGTGCCGGACTTCGACGCGACCGTCGTCGCGCGGCTGGAAGCCGCCGGTGCGGTCATCCTGGGCAAGCTCGTCCTGTGCGAGGGTGCGTTCGGACCGTATTGCCCCGGCTTGCAAGTGCCCGTGAACCCTTGGGATGCCACGCGATGGAGCGGCGTTTCATCGAGCGGCTCCGGCGTGGCGACGGCAGCGGGCCTGTGTTTCGCGTCGGTCGGTACGGATACGGGAGGGTCGATCCGGTATCCGTCGGCCGCGAACGGATGCGTGGGCCTCAAGCCCACGTACGGCCGCGTGAGCCGCTACGGCGTGTTCGCGCTAGCCCCTTCCATGGACCATGTCGGGCCGATGACCCGTACGGTGGAGGACGCCGCCATCCTGTTCGAAGCGATGGCGGGCGCGGATCCGCGTGACCCGACGTCGTTGCGGGATCCCGTGCCCGCGGCACGGTCCGAACTGCGCAACGGCGTCGCGGGTCTCCGTATCGGATTCGACCGTCGATATGCCACCGACGACGTGGATGCCGACGTGGCCGAGGCGATGAACGAGGTGCTCGCGACATTGACCCGGCTGGGCGCGAACGTCGTGCCGGTCAACATGCCGGATGTCGGCCAGGTCGGCAGCGCCTGGCTCGATTTGTGCTATGTCGAGGCGCTTGCCGCGCACGCAAAGACGTTTCCGAGTCGAGCCGGCGAATACGGACCGGGGTTGCGCGCCGCGCTCGAGTCCGGCCAGCGCGTCACGCGATCGAAGCTGGCCGAGGCTACGCAAGTTCGAGCGGAAGTCTCCGCGTCAATTGAATCGATGCTGAACACCGTCGACTGCCTGGTGTGCCCGTCGATGGCCAACAGCGCACGCGTGAAGGAAGAGAATCCCTTCGACGAAGAGACCGCCGAGTCCTGGAGCGCGACAGTCCGGAACGACATTCACACCCAGCCGTTCAACTTCAGCGGCAGCCCGACCCTTTCGGTGCCCTGCGGGTTCTCGGCGGATGGCTTGCCGCTGAGCGTGCAATTCGTGGGTAGCAAGTTGAGCGAATCGGTGCTGTGCCGCATCGGTCACGCGTACGAGCAGGCGACGCCGTGGCACTTGAAGCACCCAGCCGTCTAGGCCGGGTTCGAATCCCTTGAACGCTTGAGCGGGAATTTGGCGGAGAGAGAGGGATTCGAACCCTCGATGGGCTTTTGGCCCATACGCCCTTAGCAGGGGCGCGCCTTCGACCACTCGGCCATCTCTCCGGGTTCGCCCTCCCTCCCGGAAGGGGCGCAAATCATACTGGCCGGGCCCGTGCCCGGTAAAGGTCGACAAAGTGAGTCGGGACTAGGCGGTGATGCCGGCGGTGGATTCGCCGTTCGCGGCCGTGCCGTCTTTCTCGTGACGGATCCGCTCGTAGATTTCCTGGCGGTGGACGCCGACTTCCTTGGGCGCCAGCACGCCGATGCGGACCTGGTTTCCCTTGATGCCGAGCACCGTGACCGTGACGTTGTCGCCGATCATCAGTGCTTCTCCCACGCGGCGCGTCAGGATCAGCATTGTTGTTACCCCGCCTTCCCGGCAGCCATCCCCCCGACTGGCAAAAATGATAGCACAGGGGTTGCCGAGTCCCGGGTTATGTCAAATCAAGGACTTGCGTGGCGCTCCAGCCCGTAGGTCCGGTGCAGCGCCCGCACGGCCCGTTCGAGGTCCTTCTCGGCGACCAGCACGCTGATCTTGATCTCGGAGGTCGAGACCAGCCGGACGTTGATGGACTCCATCGCGAGCGTCTCGAAAAGCCGCGTTGCGACGCCCGCCTGGGCGCGCATGCCGGAGCCGACGATGGCGAGCTTGGCGACGCGATCATCGCCCTCGACGGTCGTGCCGGGATATCCCGCAGTCGCCTCGCGGGTCAGCGCGAGCGCTTTCTCGTAATCGTCGCGGTGGACGGTGTAGCTGAAGTCCACCCTGTCCTCGCGCGGCGCATTGACGACGATCATGTCCACGTCGATCGCGGCGTGTGAAATGGGCTTCAGGATCGCGTGGGCGACGCCGGGCTGGTGCGGGACGCCGGCGACGGTGATCGCGGCTTCGTCGCGGTTGAAGGCGATGCCGGAAACGACGGGGGCTTCCACCTTGGGGTACTCCTGGCAAATGAGCGTTCCGGGGCCGGGTTCGAAGCTGGAGAGGACGCGAAGCTTCATGCCGTAGCGGGCGGCGAATTCGACGCAGCGCAGGTGCAGCACGCGCGAGCCCTGCCCGGCGAGTTCGAGCATTTCCTCGAAGCTGATTCGGTCGAGGCGCCGCGCCTCCGGCACCATGCGCGGGTCGGTCGTATAGACGCCATCCACGTCCGTGAGGATCTGGCATTCGTCGGCCTCGAGCACGACGGCGAGCGCGACCGCGGTCGTGTCGGAGCCGCCGCGGCCGATGGTCGTGAAGTCGCCATTCGCTGCGCGGCCCTGGAAGCCAGCGACGACCGGCACGATGCCGGCGGCGATGTCGCTCTTGAGCGCCTTTGCCTCGATGCGGGCGATGCGGGCACGGCCCGGGTGCGCGGTCGTCTCGATCGGCAGCTGCATTGCGTTGTACGAGCGTGCCGGGCGGCCGAGATTGCGGAGCGCCATGGCGAGGAGCGCCGTCGAGACCATCTCGCCTGTGGCTAGAAGCGCATCCATTTCTCGCGGGTCGGGATTTGGGCACACGTCGCGCGCGAGTTCGACGAGACGGTCGGTCGTGTCGCCCATCGCGGAGACGACGATCGCGACCTGGTGTCCCTCCCCCGCGAGCCTCGCGATCCGTTCGGCGACGGCGTGGATGCGCGCGACCGAGCCTACCGAGCTGCCACCGTACTTTTGAACAATCAGGCTCATGCGGGAATCAGGAGGCGCGTCGAGCTCTTCAGGCGTTCCATTGAAAAGAGCGCGCTGACGTCCGTCAGGTTCGGCACGCGCGCGATCAGCTCCTTGTAGACGCGGTCATAGCCTGCGATGTCGGGCACGGTCACCTTCAGCAGATAGTCCACGTCGCCTCCGATGCGGTGACATTCGGAGATTTCGTCCATGGACGCAATGACCTCGGCGAGTTTCTCGGCCCAGGCGGCGCTGTGCTCGCGGGTCTTCACGCGCACGAAGATCGTCAGCGTGAGCCCCACCTTCTCGGGATCGATGAGCGCGACGCGGCCGCGGATGACGCCGTCCGCTTCCATGCGCCGGATGCGGCGCCAGCAGGGGTTGACCGAAAGCCCGACCTGGTCCGCGATCTGCTGGATCGGCAGCGACGCGTCGTCCTGCAGCAGCGCAAGAATTTGGCGGTCCAGGTCGTCCAGCTTGGCCATGGCACTCAGATTAGCAAAATATCCCAATATCAGTCCACATGACGGCCAGAATTGGGAAGATTTGCGGAATCTATGGGTATAAGATACCCGTACTTTTGTCAGCGGGGGCCATACGCATGTCCGTCTGGAGCAAGCTCTTTACCGAGCATCCCGCAACCGTCAACGAGAATTACTTCCAGCACTTCGCCAGTTCAGCGAGCTTTGGCATGCGGATGATCGGCGGCGGGCTCGCCTGCTTCGTACACGCGGTGCTGCCGGGCGTGTTCTGCACCAAGGGCAGCAGCACGATCTGCGAACTGCACGATCGCATGGTCGTCAATCGCCGCCGGCTCGATGAAAAACAGATAAGTCCCGGCCAGGCGCGCGCCGCCTGACTCCTTCCTAGAATCGGCTCAGGCGCACCTGCAGCTCGCGCCGTTTGTAATCGATGATCAGCGTGTCGATCAGGCCGAGCACGTCCATGCCGATCAGCATCGCGGGCTCGTCCGTCATTTTCCAGTGCTCGAAGATCGCGAAGTCCGCGAAAGTCATCGCGGCGTTCCGGACCATCACTTCTCCCAGCACCACCGAGGGCGTCGCGATTCGGTCTCCGGTCTGGACATCGAGCGTTGCGCCGACCACCTCGTCGGGCACGGAAGGCCTGGGATTGCGGCGCTGCGCAAGCGCGTTGCGAAGCGCGATGTTGCCGAGCGTCGCCTGGCCGCCGGTGTCGATGATGGCCTTGGTGCGCACGCCGCCAAGCCAGGCATCCACGACCAGCAGCCGCCCGCGCATGAACTTGACCGGGACGATCACGTAGCCGGGCGGCGCCTTCTCGTTCTTCGAGCGCTTGATCGTGATGCGATCGCGGCGGAATTCGATCGTGATGCGCTTGTCGCCGAGGCCGTCGGTGCCGAGGATTCCTTCCGCCCCTCCCAATGCGTCCGGCACGATCGGCAGCCGCTTCGGCTGCATCAGCAGTTCGCCGACTTCGAGCGATTCGACCGGGATCACGGGCACTTTCACCTTGCCCGTCGCGCCCTGCAGCATCGTGGTGCCCGGATATTCGAGCGTGATGCCGAGCGCCTCGGCGACCTTGGCAGTGACCGCGGAATGGGTCGCGCCGGTATCCAGCACCAGGCGGAACGGGCCCCGCCCGTTGATCTCGACCGGCGCCCAGATGCGGCCGATGCGGTCGCGCCGGGTTGGTGCGACGAAGCGCGGCTCGTCCGCGGTGACGGTCAGTTCATTCAGCTGCGCCGGCGGGGTCTGCTGAGGCTGCGCTTGCGGCGGCGGCGCCGGCGCCGGCAGGCGCTCGACCGGCGGCGACTGGAGAATCAGGAGCGCGGCGGGCAGCGCAAGGAAGTACACAGGGAACTCCGACTCCCCCTCGGGACTCAGGTTCCTCCGAGTTTGTCGGCGACCAGTTTCGGTACGCGCTCGAGAGCCGCATCAAGCTTCGTGGGGTCGCTGCCGCCGGCCTGCGCGAAGTCCGGCCTTCCGCCGCCGCGCCCGCCGACGATGGTCGCGATCTCGCCGACCAGGTCGCCCGCCCGGATCTTCTGCGTGAGGTCCGGCGTGACGCCTGCGACCAGCGATACCTTGCCCTCTTCGGTCACGGTTGCGAGCACGATCACGGCCGATCCCAGCCGGCCTTTCAGCGAATCGACCGCTTCGCGCAGCGACTGCGAGTCCGCGCCCTCGATCGCGGTCGCGACCACCTGCACGCCTGCGACATAGATGGCGTTTTCGGCAAGATCCGTGCGGTGGCCCGAGGCGAGCTTCGATTTCAGGGCCGACAGATCGCGTTCGAGCTTCTTCTGGCGTTCGAGGAGCTGCGCCACCTTGTCCTCGGCCTCGAATGGCGTGCCGCGCACGAGGGCCGCGACGCGCTTCAAGGCGTCGTCGGTCGCCTCGACCGCGGCCAGCGCGCCCTCGCCGGTCACGGCTTCGATGCGGCGGACGCCGGAGGCGATGCCGCCCTCGGACGTGATGCGGAACAGCCCGATGTCGCCCGTGCGCTCGACGTGCGTGCCGCCGCAGAGTTCGGTGGAGAAATCGCCGAATTTCAGCACTCGGACCTCGTCGCCGTACTTTTCGCCGAAGAGCGCCATCGCGCCCGACTTGATCGCGGCGTCGTAAGGCAGCTGCCGGATCTCCGCAGCGCGATTGGCGCGAATCTCGGCGTTGACGAGCCGCTCGATCTTTTCCAGTTCCTCGGGCGTGACCGGCTGCGCGTGCGAGAAATCGAAGCGCAGACGGTCCGGCGCGACGAGCGAACCCTTCTGCACGACGTGCGTGCCGAGCACCTTGCGAAGCGCCGCGTGAAGGAGATGAGTCGCGGAATGATTCAGCACCGTCGCCTGGCGGATCTTCCCGTCCACGCGCGCGGTCAGCTTGTCGCCGATCTTGAGCGTCCCGGATTCGAGCCGGCCGATGTGCAGGTGCGCATCGCCCAGCTGCTTCGTGTCGGTGACCTTGAATGTGGCCTTCGCGTTCTCGAGGACGCCGACATCGCCGACCTGTCCGCCCGACTCGGCATAGAAGGGCGTCTTGTCGAGCACGACCTGCGCTTCCTCGCCGGCCGCCGCGGATTTGACTTCCGCGCCGCCCTTCAGGATCGCCGTGACGATGCCCTCGCCCATCAGCGAATCGTAACCGCAGAACTCGCTCTCGGCCTCGATTCCGGCCTGGCCGCGCAGGTCCACGCCGAAGCGGCTCGCGGCGCGGCCGCGTTCGCGCTGGCTGTCCATCGCTTTCTCGAAGCCCGCCTGGTCGATCGTCAGGCCGCGCTCGCGCGCGATGTCGGCCGTGAGGTCCACCGGGAATCCGTAGGTGTCGTAGAGCTTGAAGACCGTCTCGCCGGCGATGGTCTTGCCCTTCATCTTCCTGATCGCGCTCTCGAGCAGGTCCATGCCGTTTTCGAGCGTCTCGGCAAAGCGTTCTTCTTCCTGGCGCAATACGCGCCTTGCATGGTCGGCGCCCTTCACCAGTTCCGGGTAGGCCTCGCCCATTTCCTCGACGAGCGCGGGCACGAGCTGGTGGAAAAAGGGCTTTTCCTGGCCGAGCTTGTAGCCGTGGCGGATCGCGCGGCGGATGATGCGGCGAAGCACGTAGCCGCGGCCGTCGTTGCCCGGGATCACGCCGTCCACGATCAGGAAACTGCAGGCGCGGATGTGATCGGCGATCACCCGCAGCGACGGGCTCGTCTTCTTCTTCTGGTGCGTCGCCTCGGCCGCAGCCTGGATCAGGCCCTGGAACAGGTCGATATCGTAATTCGAGTGCACGCCCTGCATCACGGCGGCTGTGCGCTCGAGGCCCATGCCGGTGTCCACGGAGGGCTTCGGCAATGGCGTCATCTTCCCGTCGGCGCTCCGCTCGTACTGCATGAACACGAGATTCCAGATCTCGACGTAACGATCGCCGTCCTCGCTCTTCGAACCGGGCGGGCCGCCTTCGATGTCGGGCCCGTGGTCGTAGAAAATCTCGCTGCAGGGACCGCAGGGGCCGGTGTCGCCCATCGCCCAGAAATTGGACTCCTCGCCCAGGCGCGCGAAGCGCTTCGGACTGACGCCGATTTTCTTCAGCCACAGGTCGGCCGCCTGGTCGTCGTCCTTGTAGACGGTGACCCAGAGCTTCTCCGCGGGAATCTTCAATGTACCGGTGACGAAATCCCAGGCGAACTCGATCGCCTCGGGCTTGAAGTAATCGCCGAAGCTGAAGTTGCCGAGCATCTCGAAGAAGGTGTGGTGGCGCGCCGTGTAGCCGACGTTCTCGAGGTCGTTGTGCTTGCCGCCCGCTCGTACGCAGCGCTGCGAGCTCGCCGCGCGCCTGTAGCTGCGCTGGTCCTTGCCGAGGAATACGTCCTTGAACTGGACCATGCCGGCATTCGTGAAGAGCAGCGTCGGGTCGTTGGCGGGGACCAGCGGGCTCGAGGGCACGACCGCGTGGCCGCGTTCCCGGAAGAATTCCAGGAAGGCAGCGCGCAGCTCCGCGCTCGTCATCGATTGCTTTCGTTTCGCCGCCATCAGTCCCCGTCCAGATCCCTGCCGATCGCCGCGCGCACCTGGTCCGAGCTGAAGCCGCGCTGCGTCAGGAATCGTGCCTGCTTGCCGCGCTCGGCCCAGTTCGCCGGCTCGCGCGCTCCGAATCGCTTGCGCCGCAGCTCGACGCAGCGGCGCCGCCAATCCGCCGAGCGCGCGTCCACCACGGCCGTCACGAGCTCTGCGGCCACCCCCGCCTCGCGGAGCCGGTGCGCAATGCGCACGGGCCCCTGGCCGCGATTGGCATGATACGCGACGAAATGCTCGGCAAAGCGGGCGTCATCCAGGAGCTTTTCCTGGACCAGGGCATCGACCACGGTTAACGCAGTGGCGGCATTGAAGCCGCGCTCGGCGAGGCGGCCCGCGAGTTCGCGGGCGCCGTAGTCACGCCGGTTCAGCAGCCGGAGTGCCGCAAGCCGGGCAGCCTGCTGATCGTCGGGGGCCGCTGCGGCGGCTGGGTCAGGCTTCCGCCGCCTCACTCGCAACCGCCACCGGGCGGCGCGGCGGCAGGAGCCGGGTCCGCAACGCCGTCTCGATCTTCGCGGCGACATCCGGATGCTGCTGCAGGTAAACGCGGGCATTGTCCTTGCCCTGGCCGATGCGTTCGCCCTCGTAGGCGTACCAGGAGCCGGACTTCTCGATCAGGCCGTGCAGCGCGCCCATGTCGATCAACTCGCCTTCACGCGAGATGCCGTGGCCGTAGAGGATCTCGAACTCCGCCTCGCGGAACGGCGGCGAGACCTTGTTCTTGACGACCTTGACGCGGGTCTGGTTGCCGATGACTTCCTCGCCGTTCTTCAGCGCGCCGATGCGGCGGATGTCGAGCCGGAGCGAGGCGTAGAACTTGAGCGCATTGCCGCCGGTCGTGGTCTCGGGGTTGCCGAACATCACGCCGATCTTCATCCGGATCTGGTTGATGAAGAGCACGATCGTGTTGGAGCGCTTGATGTTGCCCGTGAGCTTCCGCAGTGCCTGCGACATCAGCCGGGCCTGGAGCCCGATCTGCATCTCGCCCATCTCGCCCTCGATCTCGGCTTTCGGCGTCAGCGCCGCGACCGAGTCGATCACGACGATGTCCACGGCCCCCGAGCGCACCAGCATGTCGGTGATCTCGAGCGCCTGCTCGCCGGTGTCCGGCTGCGAAATCAGCAATTCCTTGACATTGACGCCGAGCTTTTCAGCGTAGATGGGGTCGAGCGCGTGCTCGGCGTCCACGAAGGCGGCCACGCCGCCCAGCTTCTGCGTCTGGGAAATGATCGAAAGCGCGAGCGTCGTCTTGCCCGAGGCTTCCGGTCCGTAGACCTCGATCACGCGGCCGCGCGGCACGCCGCCGACGCCGAGCGCGACGTCGAGGGCCAGCGACCCGGTTGATACGACCTCGATGTCGTTGTTGGCCGGATGCTCGCCGAGCAGCATCACCGAGCCCTTGCCGAACTGCTTGTCGATCTGGCTCAGCGCCGCGGCGAGAGCCTTCTTGCGGTTTTCTTCCATCGCGTTTATTCCCCTTGAAGGTGGATGATTATTTCACAAAGAACCGGCCTGCGGCGCACCCAGAATTCCTTCTGCGTTGGACACAAATTGCCGTTTCGGGGAGAGCTTACGGGGCCGGGTGGCTCAGGCCGCGACCCACCCGCGAGGCAGGCCTTCAGGCCTTGCCGAGCGCCCATTCGGCGAGCGGCGTGTAGTGCAGGCCGTCCGGGCCGGACACGGATTCGACCAGCGCCAGGTGATCGCAAGTCCAGGGCAGCGCCGGAATCGCCAGTTTCGGCGGCGGCCGGCGCACGCGGCGCACCAGCGTGAAATGCGGCCGCCAGGCCCTCTCTGCGCGCTCGATGCCGAGCGGGATCAGGCGCTCCCACAGGGTGTCCACGAGCTTCTGGCCGGCTTCGGGGACGCCGTCGGCAAGCGCGGCCACGACCTTGGGCCTCGGCCAGTATTCCAGGCGGTCGAAATTGAGCTTCGCGGGCCGGTAGTCGCCCCGCGCGCCGATCCGGGTGATTTCCGGTATCCGCGAGCTCGGCACCCGGCCCAGAAAAGCGAGCGTCACGTGCAGGTTGGAGCTGGTGACCGGCTGGCCGTCGATCGAGGCGACCGCGGGGCGGGTGGCCTCGATCAGCGCCTGGCGCGTCCTGGCGTCCGGCCAGTACGCGAAGAAGAGCCGCCGCGCATTCTCGCGAGGATCGAGTGGCGTGCTCATGGGCTCAGGAGCCCCGAAAGGGCGACGGCGACGGTCATGCGGCGCACGGTGTCGCGATTGCCCCGGAAATGGTGGTGCACCGCCTTCGCGCGTACGCCCCTGCGCTCGCGCCTCGCCCAGGCGATCCAGACCGTGCCGACGGGCTTGCCGGGCGTCGCGCCCGTGGGGCCGGCGATGCCGGTCACGGAAACGGCGACGGTGGCGCGCGCGGATTTCAGGGCCCCGCGCGCCATCGCGAGCGCGACCGGTCCGCTGACCGCGCCATGCCGGACGAGCAAGGAAGGGCTGACGCCCAGCATCTTCTGTTTCGCGGCATTCGAATAGGTCACCCAGCCACGGTCGAAATAGTCGGAGCTGCCGGAAAGATCCGTCAGGCACTTGGCGAGGAATCCGCCCGTGCAGGATTCCGCCGTGACGATCCGCGCACCCTCGGCGCGCAGGCGGCGTCCCACGCGTCCGGCGAGCCGGGTCAGGGCGGAATCGCGCGGCGTGGACATGCTCAGCCGGTCCTGGAGAAATCGGGCGCGCGTTTTTCGCGGATCGCGGCAATCGCCTCGCGCGCCTCGGGGCCGGCGAGCCGCGGGCCGAAGGCCGCCGCCTCGCGCATGATGGCCTCGTGCACCGGCGTCGCCTGCGCCTGCCGCAGCAACAACTTGGTCTCGCGGATTGCGCCCGGCGGCAGGGCATTGAAGGAGCGCGCGATGCCCTGCGCATGGGCCAGGAGTTCCGCCGGCGGCAATACGGCGTTGACGATGCCCATCGCGAGCGCTGCGGCCGCGTTGAACGGCCGGCCGAGCAGCAGTGCCTCCGCCGCCCGCACGCGGCCCGCGATCATCGGCAGCAGCAGCGTGGAACCGAACTCGGGCACGAGGCCCAGATTCACGAAGGGCATCGAAAAACCGGCGCCCTCGGCCGCATAGACGAGGTCGCAGTGCAGCAGCATCGTGACGCCGATGCCGACGGCCATGCCGTTGACGGCGGCGACGGCGGGTTTCTCGAAGGTCGCGAGCGCCTGCATGAAGGACAGCACCGGCGAGTCCGGTCGCGCGAATTTCGGGTCGCCGAAATCCTTCAGGTCATTGCCGCCGGTGAAGGCCGTGCCTGCGCCCGTGAACAGCACGGCGCGCACCGCCTTGTCGGTCGCGGCCTCACGGAGATGCCTCACGATCGCCTCGTACATCTCGCCCGTGATCGCGTTCTTCTTGTCGGGGCGGTTGAAGGTCAGGGTCGCCACACCCTGCTCAAACTGGTAACCGATGCTCATGTGTCGTCACTCCTCCGGATCGTCATAATGCCTCAAATGACGGCCTCAGAGCGCCCGCCCGCCACCGGCTCCCTGTTCGCGGGGCAGGACGGCCATACGCCGATGATGCAGCAGTACCTGCGCATCAAGGCCGCGCATCCGGACCTCCTGCTGCTGTACCGGATGGGCGATTTCTACGAGCTTTTCTACGACGATGCGCGTCGCGCCTCGAAGCTCCTCGACATCATGCTGACCCAGCGCGGCACGTCGGCGGGCAAGCCGATCCCGATGGCGGGCGTGCCGGTGGAAAAGCTCGACACCTATCTCGCGCGGCTCGTGAAACTCGGCGAGCCGGTTGCGATCTGCGAGCAGGTCGGCGAGGTCGGGAAGAACAAGGGCCCGGTCGAACGCGAGATCGTGCGCATCGTGACGCCGGGAACCGTCACGGACGACGCCCTGCTCGATGCCCGGCGCGAGACGCTGCTCGCGGCCATCGCGGTGGACGGCGAGGCCTTCGGCCTGTCGTGGCTCGACCTCAGCGCGGGCCGCTACAGCGTGCTCGAGGGCGAGGGCCGGGAATCGCTGCTCTCGGAACTGGAGCGCTTGCGGCCGGCGGAGCTGCTGCTCGCCGAAGGCACGGCGGGAAAGCTCGGTGCGACGCCCGGCACTCCCATCGTCGAACGCCCGCCCTGGCATTTCGAGCGGAATTCCGCGCGGCGGGCGCTGAACCAGCAGTTCGGCACGAAGGACCTCGCCGGATTTGGCGCGGAGGATCTGCATCTCGCGATCGGCGCGGCCGGCGCACTCCTTCAATATGTGCGCGACACCCAGCGCGCGGCGCTGCCGCACCTGACCGGGCTTGCGCGCGAGTCGCGCGACGAGGCGCTCGCGATGGACCCGGCGACGCGGCGCAACCTCGAGCTGGACCGCAGCCTCGCGGGCCGCGACGAGCACACGCTCGCCGGCGTCATCGACCAAACGGCGACTGCGATGGGCGCCCGCTGCCTGCGCCGCTGGATCCAGCGGCCGCTGCGCGATCAGACGGAACTGCGCCGGCGCTACCAGGCGATTTCGACGCTGATCGAAACCGGCTGCACGAGCGCCTTGCACGAAGCCCTGCGCGGAATCGGAGACGTCGAGCGCGTGCTGTCGAGGATCGCGCTGCGATCGGCGCGGCCGCGCGACCTCGCCATGCTGCGCGCGGCGCTTGGATTGCTGCCGCGGATTCACGAGACGCTGGCCGGCCTCGCCTCCCCGCTCCTGTCGGATGTCGCCGGCGACCTGGTGGCGCAGCCAGAACTGCATGAGCTGCTCGTCCGCGCATTGGTCGAGTCGCCGCCGCTCCTGCTGCGCGACGGCGGTGTCTTCGAGGCGGGTTACGACGTCGATCTCGACGAGGAGCGGGCCATCGCGACGGGCACGGACCGGCACCTGTTCGAGCTCGAGGAGCACGAGCGCCGCCGCACGGGGATTTCCCAGCTGCGGCTCGGCTACAACCGCGTGCACGGCTATTACATTGAGCTGCCACGCAGCCAGTCCGGGCGCGCTCCGCTCGACTATCACCGCCGCCAGACCATCAAGAATGCCGAGCGTTACACGACGCCGGAACTGAAGCAGTTCGAGGACCGGGTGCTCGGCGCCCGCGAGCGGGCGCTCACGCGCGAGCGCGAACTCTACGAAGCGCTGCTCGACGAGCTGACCATGGCGCTGCCGGGCCTGAAGCGCGTGGCCGTGGCGCTCTCGATCGTGGACGTCATCGCAAATCTCGCCGAGCGGGCGGTGACGCTTTCCTACGTGAAGCCCGAACTATCGGACGAGCCGGGCCTCCGCATCGAGGGCGGCCGGCATCCGGTCGTCGAGCGCGTGCTGGAGGATCCCTTCGTTCCGAACGACCTCGAGCTGCGCGACGGGCGGCGCATGCTCGTGATCACCGGCCCGAACATGGGCGGCAAGTCCACCTACATGCGCCAGGCGGCGTTGATCCTCGTGCTCGCCTCGATCGGCAGCTTCGTGCCGGCGGACAAGGCGGTCATCGGCCCCTTCGACCGGATCTTCACGCGCATCGGCGCCTCCGACGATCTCGCGGGCGGGCGCTCGACCTTCATGGTCGAGATGACCGAGGCCGCCGTGATCCTGAACGCCGCGACCGGGCAGAGCCTCGTGCTGATGGACGAGATCGGCCGCGGCACCAGCACCTACGACGGGCTCTCGCTCGCCTTCGCCTGCGCGAGCCACATCGCGCGCCGCCTGCGCGCGTTCACGCTGTTCGCAACGCATTACTTCGAGCTGACCGAGATCGCGGCGGAACTGCCCGAGGTGGACAACGTGCACCTCGATGCGACCGAGCACCAGGACGAAATCGTGTTCCTGCACGCCGTGCGGCCGGGGCCCGCGAGCCGGAGCTATGGGCTGCAGGTCGCGCTGAAAGCGGGCGTGCCGCGCGAGGTGATCGCGAGCGCCAGGGCCTATCTCGAGAAGATCGAGCGCCAGCACCGGCGCGATGCGCCGGTGACGCCGCAGGCGCCGCTACCGCTCGCCGCGCCGGACGGGAGCGCCGAGGTCATCGCAAGACTGAAAGCCATCGATCCCGACCGGCTCACGCCGCGCGAGGCGTTGCAGGCGCTCTATGAGCTGCGCTCCGGCTTGCCACCGGAGGATTGACGCGGATCAGCCTTCGCGAAGGAACCCGTCGCGAGGAACCTGACCAGTGAATCAGCGACCACGGCGGACATCAGCATGCCGGTGTGGCTGACGTCGTGAACGATGTGCTCCTTCGCGCCGGCGAGCCGCGTCTCGTCCACGGCGACCGTGCCGTCGTTGGGCACCGGCAATTCCGCGAACCAGCGCCCCATGCCGGCGGAACGCGAGCCTGCGATGACGCCGAGCTCGCGGGGCGAACTCCAGGCGCGCGCGGCGCCGCGCGTCAGTTCCGCCGCGGCGAGCCGGCCGAGCAGATGCGGCCCCAGCGACCAGGCCGCGACCGCACGCGCGGCGCGCGAGCCCCGCACCGGCGAACCCATCAGCACGACACGGCCCATGGGCAATCCGCGCCCGGTGTCGACGGCTTCGTGAATCACGAGGCCGCCCAGGCTGTGGCCCACGAGATGGACGGGCCCTGCGCCGAATTCGCGCAGCCGGTCCGCGAGCGCAGCGGCGGCCCCGCCGATGTCCGCCTGCGTCGAGGGATAGCGGAATACCGAAGGCTCGAATCCGGCCTCCGCCAGCCGATTGCGCAATAGAAAGGTCTCCAGCCCGCTCATCCACAGGCCGTGCACTACGACGACAGGCGTGGTGGACGTGGCCAGGGCTCAGCCGGGCGGCTGTACCGGCAGCTTGACGCGGATGTGCAGCTCGGCGAGCTGGGCATCATCGACTTCGGATGGCGCATCGGTCAGCGGATCCCACGCCGACTGCGTCTTCGGGAACGCGATGACGTCGCGGATGTTGTCCGTGCCCGACATCAGCATCGCGAACCTGTCGAGACCGAATGCGATGCCGCCGTGCGGCGGCGCGCCGTAGGTGAGCGCCTCGAGCAGGAAGCCGAATTTCTGCTGCGCCTTCTCCGGGGAGATGCCCAGCAGGCCAAACACCGCGCTCTGCATCTCCTGGCGATGGATCCGGATCGAGCCGCCGCCAAGCTCGGAGCCATTCAGCACCAGGTCATAGGCTTGCGCGATTGCATCGCCGGGATCCGCGGCGAGCGCGGCAGGGTCGGGGTCGGCCGGGGCCGTGAACGGGTGATGTACCGCCATCCAGCGCCTGGCGTCGGCATCCCATTCGAACATCGGGAAATCCACGACCCACAGGGGCCGCCAGTCGGTCTCGACAAGCCCAAGGTCCTTGCCGAGCTGGAGTCGTAGCGCGCCCAGCGCGTCGTTGACGACTTTCGCCTTGTCGGCGCCGAAAAATATGAGATCGCCGGTCGCGGCTTTGGTGCGCTCGAGGATACCCATGACCGCCGCGTCCGACAGGAACTTCAGGATTGGAGATTGCAGGCCATCGCGGCCCTTGCCCGCGTCGTTGACCTTGACGTAGGCGAGGCCCCGCGCGCCGTGGCGGCCGACAAAAGCCGTGTATTCATCGATCTGCTTGCGCGTCAGTTCGCCGCCCTGCGGCACGCGGATCGCGGTCACACGCCCGGCCGGGTCCGCGGCCGGGCCTGCGAAGACCTTGAACTCGCTGTTCTTCACCAGGTCCGCGACGTCCACGAGCTCGAGCGGCACGCGCAGGTCCGGCTTGTCCGAGGCAAATCGGCGCATCGCGTCCGCGTAGGTCATGCGCGGGAAGGGATCGGGCAGCTGGACCTTCAGTACGCGCGAGAAGACGTGGCGGACCAGGCCCTCGATCAGCGCCATGATCTGGTCCTGCGTCAGGAACGAGGTCTCGATGTCGAGCTGCGTGAACTCGGGCTGGCGGTCGGCGCGCAGGTCCTCGTCGCGGAAGCAGCGCACGATCTGGTAGTAGCGGTCGAAGCCGCTGACCATCAGCAACTGCTTGAAGATCTGCGGCGACTGCGGCAGCGCGAAGAACTTGCCCGGATGCGTGCGCGAAGGAACGAGGTAATCGCGCGCGCCCTCGGGCGTCGCCTTGGTCAGCATCGGCGTCTCGATGTCCACGAAGTTGTGGTCGTCGAGGAATTCGCGCATCGCCCGCGTGATCGCGTGGCGGCGGCGCAGCCGTTCCTGCATCACGTCGCGGCGCAGGTCCACGTAGCGGTGCTTGAGCCGCAGTTCCTCGTTGACGTCCTCGTCGAGCGCGAAGGGCGGGGTCGCCGACGGGTTCAGCACGACGAGCTTCTGGGCCAGCAACTCGACCTGTCCCGAAGGGAGATGCGGATTCGCGGTGCCGGCCGGGCGTGCGCGGACCTTGCCGGTCGCCTGGATCACGAATTCGCGGCCGAGGCGTTCGGCCTGGGCAAAGGCCTCGGCCGTGTCGGGGTCGAAGACGACCTGCAGCAGGCCCGAGCGGTCGCGCAGGTCCACGAAGATCACGCCGCCGTGGTCGCGGCGGCGATGGACCCAGCCGGCGACCTCGATGGTCCGGCCGATCAGGGATTCGCCGATTTCACCGCAATAATTGGTGCGCATGGACCCGCAAGTTTACTTGCGGACCCGTCGCCGTGCCGTGGTTTTGCGCGTGGACGTGGGTTTCGGGCCGCCGGCTTTCGGCTTGTCGGCCGATGGCGCCGCCTTGGCGGAATCGGCGGGCTTCGCCGTCGAATCCGCGGCCACGGCGGCCGGCTTTTCCGCCTTCGGCTTCTCGGCGACCGGTTCCTTGTCCCCCGCGATATTTCGCTTGGTGTCTTCGGCGCCCTTGAAGTCGGTCTCGTACCAGCCGCCGCCCTTCAGCCGGAAGACCGGCGCCGAGACCAGCCGCTTCAGCGTGTTGCGGCCGCAATGGGGGCACTTGCGCAACGGCCCGTCGGAGATCTTCTGCAATTCCTCGTGGCGGCGCCCGCAAGACGAGCATTGATACTCATAGAACGGCATGCGGCCTATTTTCGCATAACCAGCTCGCCCGACTTCACCGACACCTTGATGGTGTCGCCCGGGGCAAAGGTACCGGCGAGAATCCGCTGCGCAAGCGGATTCTCGAGCTGGTGCTGGATCGCGCGCTTCAGCGGCCGCGCGCCGTAAACCGGGTCGAAGCCCGCCGCGCCCAGCAGGTCGAGCGCCGCCGTGTCGAGTTCGAGCCGGAGGCTTCGATCGGCCAGTCTCTTCTGCAAATAGCTGGCCTGGATCTCGACGATGCGGCGGATGTGCTCCTTGCCGAGCGGGTGGAAGACGACGATGTCGTCCACGCGGTTGATGAACTCGGGCCGGAAATGCTGGCCGACGATCTCGAGCACGGCCGCCTTCATGCGCTCGTAGTTGGCTTCTCCCGCGAGTTCCTGGATCACCTGCGAACCGAGATTCGAGGTCATGATCACGACGCTGTTGCGGAAATCCACGGTACGGCCCTGGCCGTCGGTCAGGCGGCCGTCGTCGAGCACCTGCAGCAGCACGTTGAACACGTCCGGGTGCGCCTTCTCGATCTCGTCGAACAGCACGACCTGATAGGGCCGCCGCCGCACCGCTTCGGTCAGCGCGCCGCCCTCGTCGTATCCGACATAGCCGGGAGGAGCGCCGATCAGGCGGGCGACCGAGTGCTTCTCCATGTACTCCGACATGTCGATGC